>Ga0302319_10006766_pt1 | contig 22691 bp, 22 predicted proteins | sample Bog_T0_2_FD_203319 | JGI IMG/M metagenome (GOLD analysis project Ga0302319, IMG submission 203319) | Peat permafrost microbial communities from Stordalen Mire near Abisko, Sweden - Bog_T0_2 | ecosystem: Environmental > Terrestrial > Soil > Wetlands > Peat | place: Sweden: Abisko, Stordalen Mire...
AGCGGCATGAACTCGATGAATCTTGGCTCGAAGCCTCGTTCGCGGCAGAATTGCGCCATCGGTACGATGTCAGGTTCGATGAGCCCCTTCACCGCGACGATATTGAATTTGATGTTCCTGAAGCCGGCGGCGACGGCGGCGGCGATACCGTTAAGGACCTTCGGCAGATCGTCGCGGCGGGTGATTTGTTGGAAGCGTTCGCGGTCGAGGGTGTCGAGGTGGATGTTGAGGCGACGGAGACCGGCATTGTAGAGCGCCTGGGCTTGCTGTCCGAGCAGAACGGCGTTAGTAGTGAGGGCAATGTCGCGGATGCCCTCAATGGCAGCGAGTTTTTCGATGAGGTTCGGCAGATCGCGGCGAACGAGCGGTTCGCCTCCGGTAATGCGAAGCTTCGTGATGCCCAGTGGCACGGCGGCACGCACGAAGCGTTCGATCTCCTCGAACGTCAGAATCTCGGCGCGATCCATGAACTGCACGCCTTCCTCCGGCATGCAGTAGAAGCAGCGAATGTTGCAGCGGTCGGTGACGCTGATGCGCAGGTTGTCATGGACGCGGTCAAATTTGTCTTTGAGAGGTGTCACTTCACAGCCAGCATGCGCTCGATCGGCACCAGGGCTCGCACGATGAGGTCGTCCGAGAGTTCGACGCGAGGTTCGAGGGTTTTAAGCGCGTCGCGCAGTTTCTCAAGCGTGTTGAGGCGCATGAACGGGCACTCGCTGCAGTTGCAGTTCTCGTTCTTCACGAAGTGGAAACGCTTGCCGGGGGCTTCGCGCTCCAGGGAAAAATTGACCCCGCTCTCGGTCATGACGATAAAGTCGCGGACCGGAGTAGTGGCGCAGAACTCGATCAGGGCTGAAGTGGAGCCGATGAAATCGGCATGTGCGAGGACGGGTTCGGGGCATTCCGGGTGCGCCACGACAAGGGCTTCAGGGTACTGGGCTTTGGCTTCGAGCAGGCGGCGCAGCGGGAACGTATTGTGGACGATGCAGGAGCCCTGCCAGATCTTCATATTCCGCCGCCCTGCCTCGCGCTGCACATAAGCGCCCAGATTTCTATCCGGCAGGAAAAGAACGGTTTTGTCGGCGGGAATTGAGTTCACAATGCGGACCGCGTTGCGGGAGGTGCAAAGGATGTCCGATTCGGCCTTCACTTCGATCGAAGTGTTGATGTAGCTGACGATGACGTGATCGGGATTCCGCAGGCGATATTCGCGAATCGGTTCCACCGGGCACGACTGCACAAGACTGCAACTGGCGTCTTTATCTGGAACAATGACCATTCGCGCAGGATTCAGAACCTTGGCGGTTTCGGCCATGAACCAGACGCCGCAGAACGCGATTACGTCGCCCTCGGCCTCTTTGGCTTTGCGGGCAAGTTCGAGGCTGTCGCCGACGAAATCGGCGAGTTCCTGAATCTCGGCTTCCTGGTAGTGATGCGCCAGCAGGATTGCCCGGCGGTCTCGTTTGAGGTCGAGGATTTCTTCAGAGACGGTGCTGGTGGCTAACATTCGGAGTCCCTGCTATTTGGATTCGCTTGTGGTGGCGGCGGGTGCAGGTTTGGCGGGTTTGCTTTCCGAACTCTTCGATTCCGCTGGTTTGGATTCCGTCGTTTTGGTATCGGAGGATTTGGTTTCGGAGCTTTTCGAATCGGAGCTTTTGGAATCGGCCTTCGATTCGCCGGATTTGGCGTCACTGTCAGTCTTGCCGCCGTCGGACTTAGGGGCTCCGGAATTTCCTTTCGCGTAGTCGGTGACGTACCAGCCGGTGCCTTTGAAGTGAAACGCGGGGGCGGAGATCAGACGCTCGGTTTCTCCTCCGCACTCCTCGTGAATTTTGAGGGGTTCATCGGAGAATTTCTGGATGACTTCGAACTTTTTGCCGCAGGAATGGCAGAGGTATTCGTACAGGGGCATGCCGCTGTAACCATCTTAGCAGCAAGGGTTTGATGTGCCGGGCAGATGAACTCTCATCTGCCCGGGCGCTTTGAAAAGAGCTACTTCTTCTTGGGAGCGGGCTTTTTGGGCGCCGGCTTCTTAGCGGCACCGGCAGTGAAAGCGTTGTCGGGCAGACCCTTGATCTCTTCCTTCGGGTCGTCGATCTTCACCGACAGCATATACGGATCGGGAGCGAAAGAATCCACGATGCCTTTGAATTCAAAAGCATCGCCGGCGTTCAGAACCCTCTGGTTAACCGCCTTCTCGAATTTGAGAGTCACGTCGCCGCCCGCATTATCCACGTTGGCCACAATCTCCTTGTCGCTGACGGAAACGATCTTCGCCTTGAACATGTTGATTTCGGCCGGGGGAACCTGGGAGTCCTTTACCTGTTCGAAATACTTGGCGCCGTCGGCGGCCTTGAGCGCGGCACGGATATTGCGCCAGATGGCAATATCGGGATGAGCTTTGTTGAACTCCTCCTCGTTGGCAAACTGTTCCTTCTGGATTTCCTCGACGCTCTTGATGTGGTAGTCGGGCGGAGGCAGCGCAGAAGCCTTTACCTGTTCCTTCACCTGATCGAGCCCGGTGTCGTCGCCGTGGTAGCCCGCGTAGACTTTCTTCAGGTAGTCCTCGGCGACCTTTTTATTTGCGTCGGGGAGAGCGCCGGCGCCGGTAATGGAAACCGATCGCGCAATATCGTAAATGGCCTCGGAATAGCGGGCCACGTTCTTTTGGTGAATGATCGTGGTGCCCAGCCAGTAGGACATCTGCGCAGCGGTGGGGTCGAGCGAGAGAACCTTCCTGAACTCGGCTTCCGCTTTCGCGTCGTCTTTCTTTGTAAAGTAATCCCACCCCAGGGTCGAGTGCACCTGAAGCTCGGAACTCTTTTTGGCGCCGCTCCACTGATCGTCGGTAACACCCGCCGGCTTGTTAGCGGCGGAGAAGAAATTGTCGAGGTTGTCCACAACCTGCTGGCCTGCCTTGATGCTGGCGTCAATAGCGGCAGGATCGGTTTTACCGTACGCAAGCCCATTGATTTTGAGCAGCGCCGAGGCCTGCATCATCGTGCGGGTTCCGACAAGTTTGCTGTCGGGATACTTCTGCTCCCATTCCTTCAGCTTGTCGAGCTGCTTCTGCGGGTCGGCTTCCTTGCCCGCGGCAGTCGCGATATCGTATTCTCCCTGATCTTTATAAGGAGAATCCTGCGGCGCAGGGTGCGCCCAGCTCCCCGCAGGCATCGCCGCCAGAGCCACAATTCCCAGGACTACTTTTGCCAAACGATAATGCACTTTTCGTTGCCTCCCGCCTTCAATTCTTCCTGCGCCGGCATGATGATGTCTCTCGCGGACAGAGCCGTCTTAAGAGCATAACCCATGAGACGGCAAAAGCGGAGTATACCGAAGATGAACGATTCCGGCAATCGGTCCCCTCGCTGAATTCTTTGACGCCCGGCGCGGCACCGGAGTTCCCGGGGGGCCCGGCGCCTGTTACAATTCGCGTCATTGCGCTTTTTCGATATTGCCGTAATTATCGTATACCTGGCCAGCGTTACCTGGTTCGGCGCGCAGTTTCGCGAGATCCACGGTTCGCTCAAGGGTTATTTCCTGGGCGGTCGCGAGGCGCCCTGGTGGGCGATTGCCCTGTCCATCGTTTCGGCCGAAACCAGTACGCTGACGATCATCGGCACGCCGCCTCTGGCATATGGCGGGAGCTTCGTTTTCCTGCAGGTGGTCTTCGGATACCTGCTGGCGCGGGTGGTCATTTCGGCGATATTTTTGCCTCAATATTTTCAGGGCCAGCTCTTCACGGCCTACGCGCTGATGCAGCGCCGCTTCGGTACGCGGGTCCGGCGCGTTACTGCCGCCATATTCCTCCTGACGCGATCGCTCGCCGAGGGCGTCCGCGTTTTTGCAATCTCAATCGTGATCTCGATCATCCTCCATACGGCGGGTCCGGCGTCGATAGCGCTCATCATTTTACTTACGCTTTTTTACACGTTTGAGGGGGGAATGACGGCTGTGATCTGGACCGACGTGATCCAGATGGGGATGTATGTGGTGGGCGCGGCGGTCAGTTACTTCGTGCTGGTGGGGCAGATTCCGGGTGGGCTGACGCATGCGCTGGCGCTCGCCGGCCCGGCAGGCAAACTGCAGGTTTTCGATTTCGCGTTCGCCTGGACCGCGAAGTATTCGTTCTGGGCCGGCCTGATTGGCGGCTGTTTTCTGACTACGGCCAGCCACGGCACAGATCAACTGGTGGTTCAGCGGCTCCTGAGCGCAAAAGACCAAAGTCAGAGCCGCAAGGCCCTGTTCGGCAGCTGGGTTGTGATTTTTGTCCAGTTCACCCTGTTCCTGACGATCGGCATGCTCTTGTGGGTTATGCGAGGAGGCAAGCCGATCGAAGGCTCGCCGGACCGGCTATATCCGGCTTTCATCTGGGATTCACTGCCGCCAGGAGTAGCCGGTCTGGCAATGGCGGCGATTATCGCGGCCGCGATGGCTAACTTATCGGCGGCATTGAATTCGCTGGCTTCCGCCACGGTGGTGGATTTTTATGAACCTCTGACGCACTCGCGCCATACTCCGGCGCACTATCTGAAGGTCTCGCGGTACTCTACTCTGTTTTGGGGAGCGGTGCTGGCGGCCATTGCGGGCGTCGCCAGCCAGTGGGGTTCTGTGCTGGAATCGGGCCTGTCCATCGCTTCGGTAACGCTGGGGATTCTGCTGGGCGTTTTCCTGCTCGGAGTCCTCACGAAACGAACCGGAGAAAATGCGGCGATCGCCGGGGTAATCGCGGGAGCGGTGGTAATGTTTCTCGTCAAATTCGAAACGAAGATCCCTTTTACCTGGTGGGTCCCCATCGGAAGCCTTACGACTTTTCTGACGGGCTATAGCGCGTCGTTTGTGGTTCGGGAAAGAAAGCAGGCGGCATGACGGAGCTAAAGCGCGATCTGGGGCTGGCGGCCGCCCTGGCAATCGTAATCGGAACGGTAATCGGAAGCGGGATTTTCCGTGTGCCGCAGGCCATGGTGAACAACGTCGGTACCGTGCCGATGGTTTTTCTGGTCTGGGTGGTGGGAGGCGTGCTCTCTCTGGCGGGCGCCCTGACGTACGCTGAGCTTGCGGCAGCCATGCCCGGCGCGGGCGGCGAATACGTCTATCTCACCGAAGCTTACGGACCCCTCTGGGGATTTCTCTACAGCTGGACGCAGATGTGGGTGGCGAAAAGCGGTTCGATCGCCACGCTCGCCACCGCTTTTTTCGAATACACGGCTCACTTTGTCCCGGAGTTTGAAAAAGTCTGGGTTCACGCCGGGCCTCTGCCGATTAAGTATGGCCAGGTTTTCGCCATGTTCCTGATATTGGTCCTTGGCCTGGTGAATTACTTCGGGGTGCGGATCGGCGGCGATGTTCAGGTGGCGGTTACCGTGGTTAAGGTCGGGCTGATCGCCTTCGTGATCGTGGCGGGACTGCTGCATTCGGGCTCTGCGCCTACCGATCTTCCCCACGATGTCCCGGCGGTGTCCACCGGCTTTTCAGCGGCACTGGTAGCGGCCTTGTGGGCCTACGATGGCTGGAACAACGTCGGAATGGTGGCAAGCGAGGTGAAAAACCCGCAGCGCAATCTGCCTCTGTCGCTGATTGGCGGCACCACGGCCGTGATCGCCACTTACATGCTGGCGAACTGGGCCTATTTCCGCGTGCTTTCGCCAGCAGAAGTAGGAGCTCATAAGCTGGTGGCCGCGGAGATGATGCAGCGCCTGTTGGGGCCCGTCGGCGCGAGCGCGGTTTCGATTGCTGTGATGATCTCCATCTTTGCGGCGCTTAACGGCTCCATTCTGACCGGGGCTCGCGTGCCGTTTGCGGCGGCGCGGGACGGACTCTTCTTTCGTTCCGCGGCTTGGGTCCATCCTTCCTTCCGCACGCCCGGCGTTGCGATATTGATGCTGACGGCGTGGTCGTCCGTTTTGGTTTTATCCGGAAAATACGACGACCTTTTCAACCTGGTAATCTTCGCGAGCTGGATACTCTACGCAATGGCCGCCGGCGCTGTCTTTGTGCTGCGCCGCACGCGGCCCGATCTGCCGCGCCCGTATAAAACCTGGGGCTATCCGGTCGTGCCGATTCTGTTTCTTGTGGGCGCCGCGGTACTGGAACTGAGTACCCTGATCCAGAAGCCGCGCGAATCGATCGCCGGAATTGTGTTGATTTTACTGGGGCTGCCGTTTTACTTTTATTGGAGGCGAGGTTCTTCGCCGGCTCCCAAAGCGCCTGGTACTTTCGATTGAATTCCGGTTCCGGTACTAATAAACCGGGATCGGTTCCGGAAATAGAACAAAAAGGTTGCGAAAGGCGGTTCCAATGCGATACAAATTGATCGTGGTACCGCAGTAGTTTTGTGGTTTACGTTCTGAATACGGAACGTGGCTCTCGGCGGCCGGTGCCAATTCGAAAGTCGACCTCTAAGGAAGACAAGAAAAAATTCGACGACTACACAGGAGCGATCGATGGATGTAGCAAAGATTCTGGCCGATTTACGTCAGGAAAGAGACCAACTGGAGGAGGCGATTCTCAGCCTTGAGCGCCTCGCAACGGGTCGGGGCAGGCGACGTGGTCGGCCTCCCGCCTGGATGTCCGAGGCAAAGAAGCGCGGACGCCCGCTCGGGAGCAAGAACAAGCCCCATGCGCAGCCACATGAGAAAGCGCAGCCTCAGGTGAAGACGGCCGCCGCAGCGGCAGCGTAGAAATTCAGACAAAAGGCAGACAGAAATGTCTGCCTTTTCAACTTGTTGCCGCCTTTCTAATTCTTTAACGATAGTTAACGATAGGCGAGGAATTTCTTTCGGCGAATCTCAAAAGCGGCCAAACCCTCCGTGGCGGCTTTCATGACATCGCCTCCCTGTTGCAGCGCGGTAATTACTGCCGAGCTTCCAATCAGGCTTTTATTGGCGGCCCAGTCCATTTTCCCCGGATAAAGCCTGGCCAGCGCAGCTGCGAGTTCCAGACCGAGCTGCACGCTGGTGAACCGGTCACGATCCGTGACCGTGAAGCCGATTCCCTGTATCGTCTCTCCCGCAAAGTGAGAGGTTGTGGGCGTGAATGTCAGCGCTTTAACCGTGAGGCCCGGAATCGCCCTCGAAGTCAGATAGTCCGCCAGTTCCCTGCCCCGGATCCAGTCGGCGCCAATCAGCTCGAACGGTGTATCGGTTCCGCGCCCGACCGAATAGTTCGTCGAATATTCCAGCATGCCGATACCGGGATAAAGCAGCGCTTCTTTGCCATTGCGCATATTGGGCGAGGGATTCACCCAGGGCAGCCCGGTTTCGTCGAACCATTCCGCGCGATCCCACCCGGCCATCTGAACCACATGAAGTTCGGCATTCAGGTTCAGTTCGGCGTTTTCCATCGCAGCCAGTTCGCCGATCGTGAGCCCGTGACGCAGGGGCATGGGCCATGCGCCAACGAACGATGTCTTATCCGGATCGAGCATCGGGCCTTCCACGTGATTGCCGGTTATCGGATTCGGCCGGTCCAGCACATAGAACGGAATCTTCGCCTTCGAAGCCTCCTCCATCGCGTAGAGCATGGTCGACGCATAGGTGTAGAAGCGGGCGCCGATATCCTGAATATCGAAAACGAGCGCGTCGATTCCGCGCAGCATTTCCGGGGTGGGCCGCCTGGTATTTCCGTAAAGACTGAAGATGTGAATTCCGCTGGCGGGGTCTTTGTTGTCGGCCACATTCTCATGGTCTTCGGCGCCGGCGAAACCGTGCTCGGGCGAGAAGAGCGCAGCCACCTCGATTCCGGCAGCCTTCATCAGGTCGACGTTCCGGCGGCCCTCGCGATCGAGACCGGTCTGATTCGTGATGAGGCCGACGCGTTTCCCCTTAAGGATTCCGAAGCGGCTCGCAGCCAGGATATCGAGACCGGTTTCGGTGGGCAGGTGTGCGGTCACGGGCTGATTTGGTTTGTACCCAAACGCCGCCGCGGCTATCGTCGCAACCTGACGCCGCAGCGGCGTTACCGGTGAACGCAGATGGGGATGAACCGAATTGGCCAGCAGAATCACGTACGTCTGCGAGAGCGGGTCGATCCAGATAGAAGTACCCGTGAAGCCGGTGTGGCCGAAAGATGCTCCCGCGGAGAACAGATCGCCCCGATTGCCGGAATATTGCGAGTCGATATCCCAGCCCAGTCCGCGCACTCCGGGCAGCCCCATGGGGCTCGCGGGTGTTGTGAACTTCCGGATCGTGACAGGACTGAATAAGCCATCGCCTCCGTCGAGCAGCATCTGGCAGAACTTCGCCAGATCGTCGGCCGTGGAAAAGAGCCCGGCGTGGCCGGCGACTCCTCCCATGTAACGCGCGGTAGGGTCGTGTACGACACCCCGGAAAATCGTCCCGTCTTTCGCAGTTTCGGTGGGCGCGATGCGCCTGCGCATCGAAGCTGAAGGAAGATAGCCGGTCTCTTTCATCCCCAGCGGATCGAACAGGATCTTCTTCGCATACTCGTTCTCCGGCATCCCGCTGAGGCGTTTCACGATTTCACCCAGCAGGATGAAATTGATATCGCTGTAAACGAATTTGGTCTTCGGCGGCGAGGCGGGCTTATCGATCAGCGCCCGATGAATACCGGTCTCGTAGCCTGACCATTCAGGCTCAAGATCGAGATCCGGCCGCAACCCGGAGAAGTGCGTCATCAGATCGCGGATTGTGATTGCGCTCCTGCCGCCCTGAAACTCAGGCAGGTATTTGGTGACCGGGTCGTCGGGCCAGAAGCGTCCTTCTTCAAAGAGTTTCATCAGACAGCTGGTAGTGGCTACCACCTTGGTCAGCGAAGCGACGTCGAAAATCGTGTCGACAGTCATCGGCTCTTTGGCGGGCACGAGCGCCCGGCTGCCATAAGCCTTGCGGTAGACCACCTTGCCCTGATGCCCGATCGAGACAACGGCTCCGGGAAGCTTGTCGTCGCGAACTGCCTGGTTGATAACGTTGTCGAGTTCGGTCGCACCCGCAAAGTTCTGGGCAATAGCTGGGGCGCCGCAAAGCGAGAGGAAGCCAAGAGAGATAGGGATAAGAAATCGCAAGGTGCTTACCTGCCCGATCTTCTCACAGGAACAGCCGGGTTGCGCCGACACGTGGCGTTCTGTTATAACCTCTCGATAACAGGGGCGTGACGGGACCGATGGATATGACGAAGAAAAAATCTGCCGTAACGAGCGCGAAGCCTTCCGCCGCAACGAAGACCGCCGCTAAGACTGCCGTACAGGAACCTGTCAGCCCTGTTGCCTTGCAATTGAAAAGATGGAACGAGGCGGTGCGTTTGTTTACCCAGCGCAACTTCGACGAGGCTTGCGCCCTGTTTCGCGAGGTTGCGGCCGGGCCGGATTCCCAGGTGGCCGATAAGGCCCGCTCCTATCTTCAGATCTGCGAACGCAAGATATCCCGCCCCGACCTGCAGTTGCGAACATCGGAAGACCATTTCAACTACGGCGTCGAGCGAATGAACGCGCGAGACCTGGAACGGGCGCGATTTCATCTGGAGCGCGCGCTCGGGCTCGAACCCGACGGCGACCACATACTGTACACCCTGGCATTGTGCAGCGGACTGGCGGGCGATGGCAGCGGCGCCTGTGAGAACCTGAAACGTGCTATTGCGCTCGAGCCCCGGAACCGGATCATGGCGCGTCAGGACGCCGAGTTCGCGGCGCTGGCGGGGCAGTATCCCGCTTTGCGCGCTATGCTGCTTAGCGACAGCAACTGACCCGGCAGAGCGCGCATGACTGGGCCGCTGCGCATCGTTTCCGTGGGGGGCGGCACCGGTCTTTCGGTCTTACTCAACGGCTTGAAAAAATACACTCGTCTGAATGAGGCGGGGCCTTCCGTCGACATCACAGCTATCGTTACGGTGACCGACGATGGCGGAAGTTCAGGACGCCTTCGGCGCGATTTCGACGTCCTGCCGCCGGGCGATATCCGCAACTGCATGGTGGCTTTGTCGGAAGACGAGGCACTGCTCTCGCGGTTGTTCCAATATCGATTCCAGGCGGGACACGGATTGAAAGGGCACAGCTTTTGAAATCTTTTTCTCACTGCCATGACAAGCATCGTGGGCGACTTTCCCGACGCCGTTCGCAAGTCTTCTGAAGTGCTGAACATCGCCGGAAGGATTTTCCCTTCAACGGCCGCCGATGTCTCGCTGGAAGCCGTGCTGGCTGACGGGCGCGTGGTGATTGGCGAATCGCGCATCAGCCGCAGCAAGAAGCCGATTCGCGAGGTGAGGATCAAGCCGGCGCGGGTGCGTCCTCTGAAGGAGACTCTGGCGGCGATTGAGCGCGCCGATTTGATTACTTTCGGGCCAGGGTCTTTGTTCACCAGCGTGATTCCGAATCTGCTGGTGTCGGGCATACCGAACGCGATCCGGCGGTCTCGCGCGGTCAAAGCTTATTTCGTGAACCTGATGTCGCAACCGGGCGAGACTACGGACTTTCGCGCATCGGACCACGTCGCGGCGATCACGAAACATGCGGGCGGGAACGTGCTCGATTGCGCGGTGGTGAGCAATTCTCCGGTTTCTCCGGCCATGCGGCGGCGCTATGCGGCGCAGGATGCGGCGCCCGTCGAGAACGATTTCGAAACCCTGCGCGCGATGGGGCTCGAAGTGATTGAGGCGGATCTGCTGATAAAAGGCCCCAAAGTGCGGCACAACCCGGCTGCGGCGGGCGCCGTGGCATTTGAACTGGCGCTGCGCGGGCGCGAACGTCTCATATAACATAACCGCATGACGCGATGCATTCAGGCCCTCGCGGCTGTGCTCCTTGCAGTGCCTCTTTGCGCTCAGTTTGAAATCGCGGACGTCCATTCACGCGCGCCAAACTGGATTAGCAGCATGCGTTCAGGCTTCGCTCACGGCCGGTATGAGCTGCGTAACGCCACCATGCTCGATCTGATCCGAACGGCATGGAACGTAGCCCCCGAAAACGTGATGGGTGGGCCGGATTGGCTCGAAACCGACCGCTTCGACGTGATCGCCGCCGCTCCCGCGGATTCCACGCCGGACACTCTGCGAGCCATGCTGCGCGTGCTGCTTGAAGACCGCTTCGGCCTTTCAGCCCACCAGGACTCCCGAAGCATACCGGCGTACTCCCTCACGGCCCGAAAGCCTCGTCTGCAGAAGGCCGAAGGGACTGAAGAAACCGGCTGCCGATTTACTCCGGGCACGCCGCCGACCACCGCCTGCGCCAACATCACCATGGGGGCCTTTGCCGAAGCACTGCCTGGCCTGCGCGGGGCTTCCGGTTATCTGTTCAACTATCGCGTGGTGGACAGAACCGGCCTGAACGGTGCATGGAATTTCACGTTCAAGTGGTCGATACGCACGCCGAGAGTAGCGGCTCCGGCCGGTGCGGGCGAAACTATCGGACTCTTCGATGCCCTTGAGAAACAACTCGGCCTGAAGCTGGAATTAACTTCGATAGCTACTCCGGTGGTTGTGGTCGACCGGGTCAACGAGAAGCACACAGACAACGCCCCGGGCGTCGCGGCTCGGTTTCCCGCGCCTCCCCTGGAATTCGAAGTGGCGGACATCAAGCCGGCCGACCCGGAAAGCCGCGACCGCGGGGCGAGCGTAAATATTCAGAAGGGCGGCCGGGTCAGCATCGTCATGACGCTGCGCAATCTGATTCAGGAGGCGTGGGGCGATTTCAATTCCGAACTCATCGTCGGCGGCCCCAAACCGTCGGAAACCACCGCGTTCATCGTCACCGCGAAGGCGCCCGCTCCGGAACTCAAGGACGGTCCCGCTGTCTGGAACGGCGTGGATATCGATTCCATGCGGATGATGTTGCGTAAGCTGCTGATCGACCGCTTCAAGCTTGTGGCGCATGAAGAAGAACGTCTGGTACCGGGATACGCCCTGGTCGCGGCGAAGCCAAAGCTGAGGAGAGCGGATCCAGCCAATCGCCCGAGTTGCAACGAAGGGCCCGGACCCGATGGCAAAGATCCCAGGCTGGCCAACCCCATGGCGTCCCGGCTGGTGACATGCCGGAACATGACGCTCGCCCAGTTCGCAAAACAGTTGCCCGAAGTCGCCGGTCCTTTCCTGACTCGGTTCGTCGAGCCGGTGCCGGATGCAACGGGGATCGAAGGCCGCTACGATCTGACCATCAACTTCAGTCCGTGGCAAGCGTTTCGGAACGCCGCGAAACCCCAGTCAGGCGACGATGGCACGGCATCCGAACCCAATGGCGCGATCTCAATCTTCGACGCGCTCGACCGACAACTGGGCCTGAAGCTCGAGCCCCGTAAGGTCAAGGCAACAGTGCTGGTGATCGATTCGGTGAATGAATTCCCCTCCGAGAACTGAACAATCGGATACTGGAAGTTAATGGTCAATGATGCTTCCGTAGTGATTCTGGCAGCGGGACAAGGCACCCGCATGAAGTCCCGCATGGCAAAGGTTTTGCATCGGGCGGGAGGCAAAGCGCTGGTCGAGCATGTGATCGATGCGGCGCGCGGTATTGCGTCGGCGGAGCGAATTTTCGTGGCAGTCGGGCACCAGGCGGAAAGTGTAGCCGCGGTGGCAGGTCAGTCGGGAGTGGGGTCGTTCGTGCAGACGGAGCAGCTGGGCACGGGCCATGCGGTGATGTGCGGCGAGGCGCAGCTGATCAGCCTGGGGGGAATCCTGCTGATTCTCAACGGCGACTGCCCTTTGATTCGCGCCGAGACAATCGAGCGGCTCATCGAACTCTATCGCTCAACCGGATCCGGCGCGAGCATGATCACTTGCGACCTTGGCGATCCCACCGGCTACGGCCGCATCGTCCGCGACGCTTCGGGAGACGTGCTTGAAATCGTGGAGCATAAGGCCGCTACAGATGCGCAGCGCGCCATCCACGAAATCAATGCCGGATTCTATTGCTTCAACGCGGCGGCTTTCTGGCAGCATGTGCACGATCTGAAACCCGACAATCCCGCGCACGAATACTATCTGACGGACATGATCGCGATCCTGTTGCGCGCCGGGCATCGCGTGACAGCCTTGAAAGTCGAGGACGCCGCGGAGATGCAGGGGATCAATAACCGCGTCGAGCTCGCTGCCGCGGACAAACGTCTGCGCGAACGCAAGGTCAGACAACTTATGCTGGATGGAGTAACCATCGAGAAGCCGGAAACGGTGACCATCGATGCACAGGTGAAGATCGGCATGGATACCGCGATAGGGCCATTCGCGCAAATCACCGGCCATACGGTGATTGGCGAGAATTGCCGTATCGGAGCGTCCTGCGTCATCGAAAACGCGTCCATCGCGGATGAGGTTGAGGTCTTTCCTTTCTCAATAATCTCCGCATCCTCGCTCGCAGCAAGGTCGCATGTGGGTCCGTTTGCGCGTCTTCGAATGGGTGCCTCGCTGGAGGAGTCCGCGCACGTCGGTAACTTCGTCGAACTGAAGAAAACGAAGCTGGGCGCGGGTTCGAAATCCATGCATCTTGCTTATCTGGGCGATTCTCAGATCGGATCGAAAGTAAACATAGGGGCAGGCACCATTACCTGCAATTACGATGGGGCGAAGAAGCATGCCACCCACATAGGTGATGGCACATTCGTCGGCAGTAACTCGACCCTGGTAGCCCCTCTCGAAATCGCCGAAGGCGCTTATATAGCTGCCGGAAGCGTAATCACGGACCCTGTACCGGCAAAAGCTTTGGCTTTAGGCCGCGCCCGGCAGGTTGTGAAAGAAGGCTGGGTGAAGAAACCGGCTAAAGCCGATTGATCAGGCTGGCGACGTAGCCCGCTCCAAAACCATTGTCTATATTGACCACCGTCACATTGCTCGAACAGCTGTTCAGCATCCCCAATAGCGCAGCCAGACCGTGAAAGCTGGCCCCATAGCCAATACTGGTAGGCACTGCAATCACCGGCACGGACACCATCCCGCCTACCGCGCTCGGCAACGCGCCTTCCATCCCTGCACATACAACAACCACCCGCGCCGCCGCCAGCTTCGCATGATTGCTCAACAAGCGGTGGATGCCCGCGACCCCGATATCGTGAATCGACTCCACCTCATTGCCCATCGTTTCCGCCGTGATGTGGGCTTCTTCCGCAACCGGAATATCGCTGGTTCCCGCACAAACAACTGCAATTTTACCCTTCCCCTGCATGTTACGGTCGCGCCAAAAGCGAATCGCCCCGGACATCGGGAAATATTCGCCCTCCGGAAGCTCCTTCATCACCCGCTCAGCCATCGCAGGATTCGTCCGTGTGATCAGAACATTGCGCGAACGCTCCAGAAGCTTACCCGCTATAGCGACCACATGATCCGTCGATTTGCCCAGTCCGAAAACAACCTCCGGCATGCCATGACGAAGCGCCCGATGGTGGTCAAGCTTGGCGAATCCAATATCTTCGAAAGGCAAATGGCGCACGCGTTCGAGCGCGGTGTCTATGTCTGTGGCGCCGCTTTGAACGTCTGTAAACAGCGCACGGAGCTGGTCTTCACTCATCCCTGCCAACCATAGCAAAACTACAACCGATTCCGGGATGGAGGCATCCGATAAAATGAGACTTCCACTACAGATGTTTCTCAAACACCTGCGGCTTACGCTCGAAATGATTCGCTTCGAGCATTCGGTATTCGCACTGCCCTTCGCTTTGACGGGCGCTTTGCTCGCCTTTCGCGAGTCCGGCGGCCTGGTTGCCGGCGGCTGGCGAACGCTGTTCTGGATCGTCATTGCAATGGTGGGTGCGCGTTCGGCGGCGATGGCCTTCAACCGTCTGGTCGACTCCGAAATCGATGGGCGCAACCCCCGCACAAAGAGCCGGCATCTGCCCGCCGGGCTTCTTTCACGCGGCTTCTGCAGCGGCTTCACCATCGTTTCGAGCCTTTTATTTCTCTTCGCCTCCTGGGAATTGAACAGCCTTTGCTTTCGCCTCGCGCCGCTGGCTCTGCTCATCGTGCTTGCTTACTCCTATACCAAGAGGTTCACGCATTTCTCCCATGTAGTGCTCGGCTTCGCGCTCGGCATCGCCCCTGCGGCCGCGTGGATCGCGGTGCGCGGCTCGCTCGACCCGCGCATCCTGTGGCTCACCGCCGCGGTGACCTTCTGGACCGCCGGCTTCGACATCATCTACTCCTGCCAGGACTACGAATTCGACAGCGAATCGGAATTGTTCAGCATCCCGAAGGCGCTCGGAATCGGACCCGCACTTTATGTCGCGCGCGGGCTGCACGTGCTGATGATTTTTTCGCTCGTGATGCTGGTGTGGCAACTGCAGCTGGGTCCGCTTTCGCTCGCCGGCGTGGCTGCGGTCTGCGCCATGCTGATCTACGAACATACGCTGGTCAGGGCGGGCGATCTCTCGCGGGTAAACGCGGCGTTTTTCACCATGAACGGCTGGATCAGCGTGCTATTCTTCGTCTTCCAGGCGGCCGACATTTTCCTGCATAATCGGACTATTCAATGAACGTTTACATCGAAGACAAGCGCCTGTTGCCGATCCGCGAAAAGGTCGAAGCGGGCGTGCGGCTCTCTTATGACGACGGCATCGCGCTCTATCGTTCGAACGATGTCCTGGCGCTGGGTTATCTTGCCAACATCGTGCGCGAGCGCCTGCATGGTGACGTGACTTACTTCAATGTCAACCGGCATATCAATCCGACCGACGTTTGCGTGGCCAGTTGCCGCCTGTGCGCATTCGGCAAGCAGAAGCGCGATCCCAATTCGTACACCATGACGCTGGAGCAGGTCTGGGAGACGGCGGGCCAGGGCTGGAAAGAGGCCATCACGGAGTTCCATATCGTGGGCGGACTGCATCCGGAGCTGAACCTGGACTGGTTCTGCCAAATGCTGCGGGGGCTGAAAGACCGCTATCCGCAGATTCACCTGAAGGCGTTCACGATGGTCGAGATCGGGTACTTCGCGCGGCGCGAAAAGATGAGCATTCGCGAGGTGCTGGTGCGGCTGCGCGATGCCGGCATGGACTCCCTTCCCGGCGGCGGCGCCGAAGTATTTTCCGAGCGCGTGCGGCGCATTATCTGCGATCACAAGCTGACGGGCGACGAGTGGCTGGATACTGCCCGCACGGCGCATGAACTGGGCCTGCATTCGAATTGCACGCTGCTCTACGGGCATATCGAGAACGAAGAAGATCGCGTGGATCATCTGGTTCGTCTGCGCGGGCTGCAGGATGAGACGAACGGGTTTGTTACCTTCATCCCGCTCGCGTTCCATCCCGATAACACCGCGCTTTCGCACATCTCGAAGACCACCGGTTTCGATGACCTGAAGAACATCGCGGTCGCCCGGCTGATGCTGGATAACATCCCGCACGTCAAGGCATATTGGGTTATGATGAGCCCGCAGATTGCCCAGGTGGCGCTGCGTTTCGGCGCTGACGATATCGACGGGACCGTGGTGGAAGAGAAGATCTATCACGACGCGGGATCGACCGTCACACAATCGCTGCGGCGCGGGGATTTGCTAAGACTGATCCGCCTTGCGGGGCGCACACCGGTGGAGCGCGACACGCTTTACCGGCCCGTGCGGCGGACCGAGACGGCCTTTACAGTATTGGTTTAAAACAAAACCATGCAACAGTAGAAATGTGATTCGGCTCGCGACTGCGGTTCTGATCGCTCAGAGTTTGGCTCTCGGGCAGTTACCGGAAGAGCGGCTTCGCGCCACTCAGTTGCTTGCTTCGAGTAATCTTGCGCAGAAAGCCTGGGGAGTGTACCTCGCAGGAGTTCTGCACCAGGATGAACTGGATGAGTTGCTGATTGCGCGCCTGGCAGAGGCGAGCATCTACTCCGATTCGAAGTTCGGCAGCGAGGAATATGCCTACGTGCTGACTCTGTTCGATGCCCTGATCCAGTCGGGCCGAAGCATCCCGGCCGACCTGCTGCCGCCATTTGCGAAGGGCTGGCGAGACGAGGTATTGATAGCCCTTTCCCAAAGCCAGGGCAGCGAAGACTTTCTCCTCGACATGCGAGCCGAAACCCTGAATCAAGCTCAGTGGCTCACCGTCAACAACCGGTTACTTTCGCTGAAGTCGTCGCGATTTTTCGTTGCAACGCTCACGGAACTGCGCATCCGGCACCGGTTCATACTTCAGGACGATGAAGGAAGCGGCTTCGCTGCGGTAGCGGAGGAGGGGGCGTGGGAGATTCAACTCTCCGGATGCCCCGGGATTTTCCGCCGGTCGGGCTGTACCAGCTGGTTGATTTCCCAGCCCCCGGATACGTGCTTGTTGCGAAGGGACCCAGGGATACCTTTTATCGCAGGACAGTGGTGCCGACAAATCGACAGATCGGATGGGGCACGCCTTTTTCGAATAGGGATCGAAACCGGGAGCTCGTGGAGTATCTGGCGGCAATGACTCATCTGACTTCAGAACGTGCCGAGCAGATTTTCTCGCCTGCCGACGTCATTGTGCCGAAGAACAAACCCGACTTATCCGCTGAAATCGATGCTCGACTCAGCGCTCAGGTGGCCGAGATTCAGGCGCTCAGCATCGCAGCGACACAACGCGGGATCCAGGGGTTGTCGGGCCTTAAGCTGACAATCGCTCCGGAGGTGGAGGACCATCGCGCCCAGCGCGCTGCACCTCTTCCTGCTCTCACGCCTCGAGAATTGACTCTTCCTTAGCTTGCCTCTAAGAAGCCAGTCGAACAAGGGTTTCTGCCAGCACTTTCACTCCCACCGCAATCGCCTCGGGCGCGGCGAATTCATCCGGCCGGTGGCTATAACCCTTGAAACACGGAATGAAAATCATGGAAGTGGGGCAAATCTTCGCCATGAACAGAGAGTCGTGATAAGCGCGGCTCACCATCCGTTCATAGGGAATGCCGTTTGCCGCGCAAACTGCGGCCACGCTTTCTAAGATCCGCGGATCGCATTGAGCCGGGTCGTCGCGATTGATAAAGTGCCTTGTAATCTCCACTCCGCGCCGCGCGGCCAGATTGATGCAGGCCTGTTCCAGGCTCACGATCATGCGGTCGCGGCGGCCGGCATCGGTGTCGCGGATATCGGCTTCGAGAATAACCCGGCTGGGGATGGAATTGATCGCGCGCGGGTGGATGTCGCAGACTCCTGTGGTCGCGACGCTGTCAATCGAACCGGTCGATTTCGCAAACGCCTCCAGAGCCAGCGCAAGTTCGGCGGCGGTGAGGAAGGCGTCGTGGCGGTCGGGCATCAGCACCGCGCCCGCATGGCCTCCCTGCCCTTCTATTGTGATGCGCATGCTGGCCGGAGCCGCGATCGCGCTTACAATTCCGATCGGCACATTGCGGGCTTCAAGAAGCGGACCCTGTTCGATGTGAAGTTCCACGAAGGCGTCATAGTGACCCGGCTGCAGCAGAGTGGATTCGAGGTCACCTCTGAAGCCTGCGCGCGTGCGGATTTCTTTGAGTGTCGCGCCTTCCGAGTCTTTCAGAGTTGAATCGGCCGATGCAGGCATAACGCCGCTCATCAGTCGCGATCCCAGACAACCGAGGCCGAAGCGGGTCGGCTCCTCCGATGTGAACAGGATCAGTTCAATCGAGCGGCGAGGCCGGAAGCCCTGGGCCTGGAGCGAGCGAATGGCTTCGAGGCCACCGAGCACCCCGACAGTCCCGTCGAAGCGGCCGGAGTGCGGAATCGCGTCGATATGCGAGCCCGTCGCCACAGCGGGCGCTTCAGGGTCGGTGCCCACCCAGCGAAAAAACGTATTACCCACGGCATCTTCGCGAACCGTGAGGCCCGCCGCTTCGCACAGCCCCTTCAGCCACGCCCGAGCCTTAAGATCCTGCTCGTAAAAAACAATGCGCGTGACCGCAGGCGCGGGCGTGTCGGAAAATGTGGCGAGAGTTTCGAGTTCGAGATCGAGTTGGTTCATTTCAATTGCAGCGGGTGCCGGTTCCAGTCTTTATAGATGAGATATTTTGCGGGTGTTTTGCCGAGCGCCCCGAACCATTGCGGGCAGAATGGCGCCATCCAGATAAAATCGCCCGCCGTTACCTGATACCAGTTTTCGCCCAGCCGATAAATGCCTCCACCTTCGAGCATAAGTAGTCCGTGCTCCATCACATGCGCCTCCACCATAGGCAAAGTCGCCCCAGGCTGAAAGGTCATGATGTTGACCGCGAAGTCGAAGGTGAACTCCGCGGGCACGAGGGTCTGGATGCCGACTGTCTCGTCGCCTATCATGGGGACGGGCTCGATCGCCGCGGAATTGCCGGTAAAGAGCGCAGGTAAATCGCCGCTGATCGACAAATGCGGCTTCTCAATAACCACCGCGCGGGCCGCCTGGTCAGCCTGAATTCGAAGTGGCGAGTCCTGCGGAATATATGCAAAACCACCCGGCTTCAGTAGCTGCCCGCCCACTTCAACCGCGCCCTCGAGCACGTAAAGAAACGTCTGATGCTCACCGCTTTCAAAGCTGCCGCCCTCACCAAGTTCGACCGTGTATTCAGCGAAGCGGGCCCCGTGTGCGGGCGCGGCGTGAACGACCGCCACGGCGTTGGTCATGCCGGGAAGCGCAGCGCGCACGAACGTATCGGGCGTCAGCAAAGAGTGATCGCGGGCATAGCGCGTGCGGGTGTCATGCATGGACGAATTGGCCTTTCGAATCGCTGGCGATTGCGCCATCGGAGAAAATAATGGTTCCGCGGCGGATGGTACACTTCACCGTCCCCTTGAGCGCGCGTCCTGAATAAGGGCTGACGCGATGGCGATGGAGCAGCGCGGGTTGGGCGATCTCCTGCGGATCGACCAGCGTGATGTCCGCATAATTGCCGACCTCTATCGCTCCGCGATGCGGCAGACGAAAGCGCTGCGCCGGATTCTTCGCGGTCACGGCGGCGATCCGCCTCGGTCCAAATCCGAGATGCATCAGCACCGGCAGCGTCGACTGCACGCCCGCGATTCCTCCCCAGATTTCAAAAAAGCTCTTGCGGTCCTTCATCATCGGCGGGCACGGTGAGTGGTCGGAGCCGATGATATCGATATCCCCGCGCATCGCCCGCGTCAGAAGATCGCCGCGCTCAGCGGAGTTACGAAGAGGCGGGGCGCATTTGGCGAGGGCGCCGATCTGCAGCAGGTCGTCTTCAGTGAAGAACAGATAATGCGGGCAGGTTTCAAGGGAGATGTCCGCGCCGAGCGCGCGCGCTTCGAGAGCCGCCGCAACGCCGCTGCCGGAACTGATGTGGACAATGTGCAGTGCGCACCCGGTCTCGCGCGCGAGCGAACCGGCACGGCGAATCGCCTCGACTTCGGCTATCACCGGGCGGGATTCGAGGAAGGCCAGGATGTCATTACGGCCTCCCGCGACAAGCCTGGTCGTTAGACCCGACGTGATCTCCTCACTTTCGGCATGGACGGCCACGGGTCGCTTGAGTCGAGCCGCTTCGCGCATTCCTTCGTAGAGCGTGAGATCGTCGGCGCGTGGGAATTCCGGCAATCCCGAATTGCACAGGAAGGCTTTGAAACCGACGACGCCGAGTCCTGACAGTTCGGCCATTTCGCCCACGCTGCCGGGAATCAAACCGCCCCAAAGCGCGAAGTCGGTGATCGACGAGGCTTCCAGCGCGCGGCGTTTTTTGTCGAACTCCTGCGCGTTAACCGTGCAGGGCGTAGAGTTGAGCGGCATGTCGATGAACAGCGTGCCGCCGCCCGCCGCAAGGGCTCTGCTGCCGGTCTTTGCGCCTTCCCAATCGGCGCGGCCAGGCTCATTGAAATGCACATGCGCGTCGATCAGACCGGGCAGTATGGTGAGCGCGGTTGCATCGATTTCGCTCGCGCCCCCGGGGAGTTCCGATCCGATGGCCGCGATGAAGTCGCCCTCAATGGCGATATCGATTTCGGCGCCGCGAATCACAAGGTCAACAGGCATGCGCGAAGTCCCGAATGAAGCGCGCTCCCACCCTGAGCGCGGCTTCGACATCCTCCACCAGCACGTTTTCGTCCGGGTGATGGCTCACACCGCCGGGGCTGCGCAGGAAGAGCATGGCGGAGGGCATGTGGGGCGCGACAATCATGGCATCGTGCCCGGCTCCACTGTCCATATGGTGCACAGGATAGCCCACCGCTTCCACCGCGGCAGCCAGTCGCGTTCGCAAAGCTCCGTCCATCGGGACTGCCAACTGATCCAGGCGCAGTTCATGCGAGACGGCGACTCCGCGTCTTTGCCCGGATTCGTATGCGCTTTGCAGCAGAAACTCGCAGGCTGCGTAGCGCTTCGAATCGCAGGGATGCCGAAGATCCAGACTCGCAATCACTTCGCCCGAGATTGCGTTGACGGCGTTCGGGGCAACGGTTAACGATCCGACGGTTGCCGTTATGCCGAAACGCTCCACGGCTCCAATCCATTCCGCAGCCGCAGCGAGCGCATCACGCCTAAGGTTCATAGGAGTTGTGCCTGCATGGTTGGCTTTGCCGGTGAAGCTTAACCGATAGCGACTTTGGCCTACGATGTTATCTACCACTGCCAAAGGAAGACCAAGGCTTTCCAGAACCGGGCCTTGCTCGATATGGAATTCGAGATAAGCAATGCTGTGAGGCGAAAAATGCGCCGCGCCCAACTCGGCCGGATCGAGACCGTATTCGCGAATCGCGGGCGCGACAATCTCCGCATCGCCGCCCAGAGTTCCCGTAAGGGCGCGGCTGCCGATAAAAGGGAATCCGAAACGCACGCCTTCTTCTTCGGAAAATCCGATCACTTCGATCGAGCAGGCTGGCTTCGCCTCGATCAAAGCAATGCCGAGCACCACACCCAGGATGCCATCGAAAGCCCCTGCATCCGGCACGGTATCGAGGTGCGATCCGATCAGCAGACGCGGGGCCTCAGGATCGCCGCAAAGCCCGCGCAGGTTCCCGGCCGCGTCGATTCTTACGCTCATTCCCAGTTCCCGCATCCATGTGGAAAGCGCGTCGTGAACATCCCGCATCGGCGGCGAGAGAAAGGTCCGCGTCGTACGGCCCGGCTCTTCCGTCATTGTGCTGAGGTGACGGCAACAACCGATCGCTTTTTCGGCGAGGCCTCTCATGATCCGAGATAGGTGCTGTACCCATGCGGGGCCAGCAGCAGCGGGACGTGATAATTGCGTTCGCAATCGGTAATCGCGAACGCGATGGTGATTACCTCGTAGAAAGGCGCGTCGTGGCCGCAGGCACGCAGGTAATCGCCAACGTGGAAATTCACTCGATAGATACCGGCTTCGAGCGTATCTTCCTTGATGAGCGGTTCGTCTGTGCGCCCGTTCGCGTTGGTTACCGCGATGTGCCCCCGCAACTCGACCTTGATACCCCCCGCAGGCCGGCCTTGCGAGATATCGAGAACGTGGGTGGAAATATGCGGCATGAGATCTAGCGCTTCATGGTAAGACCAAGCACGCCGTAGGGTGGTCGGGCGTCGGTGTAAACGCCGAGCGACAGACCCTCCTCCGCAATCGTGTCCCAGGTCCGGTTGTTGGCTTCAAGATGGATTTCGGCAATGGCGCCGATGTCGGCCAGCATCTTTTCGCCAATCTCATAAATAATCTGCTGGATGCTGCCCGATTCGAAGCCTTCGAACACGTCCCGCACGATAGCGCGCACCCGCTTCGTAACAGCGCCTTGGCTGAAGGAAGCTTCGGTGGAAATGTAGGTCCAGTCAAGATCGAGCCACATGTGCAGCGGGCGGTCTTTGATGTCGGGCAGCGTGGTGTACTGGTCGCGAACAAAGCCGTGAAAGGCGCTGCCTTTGAGCCGGAGCAATCGAAACCCTTCGATGCCGGATTTG
>Ga0302319_10006768_pt1 | contig 22688 bp, 12 predicted proteins | sample Bog_T0_2_FD_203319 | JGI IMG/M metagenome (GOLD analysis project Ga0302319, IMG submission 203319) | Peat permafrost microbial communities from Stordalen Mire near Abisko, Sweden - Bog_T0_2 | ecosystem: Environmental > Terrestrial > Soil > Wetlands > Peat | place: Sweden: Abisko, Stordalen Mire...
CATACACATCCTTAAGAGGGTCGCTGGAGGGCTCATCAATGTCATCAAAGGAACCCCGTTTCCGAAGGCCCGATATGTAGAAACGCTCAAAATGATGTTCGATCTCCTCTCCAAATCCCGCAAGCAAGGCGCCATAGCGATCGAGGGAGATATCGAGAGCCCGGATAAGAGCCCCATCCTTTCCCGGTACCCGAAGTTCCTTGCCGATCATCACGCCCGCGACTTCGTCTGCGACACCATGCGCATGGCAATCACCGGCGGAGTGGGCGCTTTCGATGTGGATCGCATGATGGAACTCGATATGGAGGTCCATCATCATTGCGCGACCCAGCCAAGCGATGCGCTAACGACCATGGCGGATGCGCTGCCCGGCCTTGGAATCGTCGCCGCGGTGCTTGGAGTGGTCGTGACAATGGGCTCGCTCGGAGGCCCCCCGGAAGAGATCGGGCACAAGGTCGCCTCCGCCCTGGTCGGCACCTTCCTGGGCATCCTGCTGTGTTACGGACTGGTCGGGCCGCTGGCCTCGAACATGTCCAAGCTGGTGGATGAAGAGCAAAGCTACTACCATGTGCTCCGAGTGGTCATCCTTGCCTTCATCAAGGGCACATCCCCCATCCTCGCGGTTGAAATGGGCCGCCGCGCAATTCCCGAGCACCGTCGGCCGAGCTTTTTCGAGATTGAAAAAGCATGCAGAGAGAAAGCAGGAGAACCTCAGGCTGCAACTGCGGCCGCGTAGGTTCGGTGACCCATGGGAAACGACGAGCAGATCATCGTCATCAACAAGAAGGTCGCTCACGCGGCACACCACGGCGGTGCGTGGAAAGTGGCTTATGCCGACTTTGTAACCGCCATGATGGCGCTATTCATCGTGTTGTGGCTTATGAATAGCAGCAAGCCCATCCAGGAGGCTGTGGGTGGGTATTTTCGCGATCCAAATGGCACGGCCCAGAAAACCGGTACGCGACTGGGCGGCGCCGGGGATGCGGGCGCAGTGAAGCAGCAAGACATGTCCAAGTTGAAGGAAGACCTCATGAGAGCCATGGGGAAGATGGCCAACTTCGAAAAGCTCAACAAGCTGATCGAAATGACCGTGACTCCAGAGGGGCTGCAAATCGAGTTGATGGAAGATCCGAAGGGAACTTTCTTCGAGAACGGGAGTTCACAGGCGACCCCTATCCTGAAAAACCTTCTAACAGTGCTGGCCCCTGAAGCGGGTAAGCTGCCCAATCCCATTTCAATTGAAGGCCACACCGATTCCACGCCTTATTCCGATTCGAAGACCTACGGCAACTGGGAGCTTTCCACCGACCGTGCCAATACCGCCAGGCGCCTCATGGAAAGCAACGGTGTAAATCCAGGCCAGGTTGTGCAGGTGCGCGGTTATGCCGATCGCAAACTGCGGAAACCCCTGCAGCCGCAAGATGCCTCGAACCGCAGAGTTACGGTGATCATTCAGTACATCGTGAATCCCGATCTAACCAAGGTCGTCGTCAGCAACGGTGCCCTGCCGCCAGTCAAGTAGCCCGGCGCAGGCCCCACTTCCGCGGACAAGGAACCCTGCCGACCGCAACAGGGTGTCGTTTGACTAGAGCATCTCTCCACTTGGTATGGAGTTCCGGGTGCCCCACCCTCGCGGCGTCTTTGTTTTTGCCGCTAGGGTGGGCCGCTACGAACCTTGGTGCCTTTACGCGTTTTCAACAACTTACCAACGTGTTTCTTGTCAGCAGCCGCGAAGCATGATTTTGCACTTGCCAACCAGGTTGGCAACCATGCCATGGGAAGAGACCCGGATCCTGGCGCGAAAAGCCTCGGCCATTGATTCCGCAAAAGTGGATTTGCCTAAGGCTGCCGCCACGCGGCGGACCGTGTTTTCCCCTGCCGGGATGTCGGTCTCAACAACCGCGTACGCTCTGCCCATCATCCGGAAAGCCGCCTGCTGCTGCTCTTCCTGAAGGACCGCCTCGGCTGCCCGCACTCGAGCCGACCGCCGAACAAGAGGCGGCTGGCCTTCAAGTAGCTCAATGGCCTCCGCGCACCTTCCAGACCTCACCAGCCGCTGGGCCGACGCCAATCCCGCCTCAACCTGCTTTCGAAGCGACTCCCGGGCCGCCGATGCCTGTTCCAGAAGCAAGCGTAAAGCCGCGTCGTCATTCTGTTGCAGCGCCGCCTCCAAAAACTCGATCGCTTCCTCGTATGCCGAATCGCCGATCAACGATTGGGCGCGCGCAACTCGACTCCGCAATACGCTTTGCTGCTCAGACTCAGCCGCTTCGTGAGATGCAAAGTCCAGCAAAGAACAAATCTCGTCGGTCGCGATGCCTTCCTCCCGGCAAACGCCCAGGATGTGGACAGCATCCGCGTACCGTCCACCACTGATGGCCTCGCGAGCCCGGGAAAGGTATTCGCTCCTCCGCTCTTCGACGGTCTGTTGCCTGAGCCGCTCAGTCAGGAGCCTTTCCAGCCCTAGCAGCCGCTCATCCCCCGGAAAGCTCTGCCGTGCCTTCTGAACCAACTCCAAGGCCTTCCGTGGGGCAAGGTCGCGACAAGACTGAACCGCATCGTCCACGAATTTGCGATTCTCCAGCCCTCTGATCTGGCGCTCAACCTGGGCATTCAGTCGAATCAGGCCCGACTCCGCAGGCAGGTTGGCCATCGCTTCCTGAATCGCCCGCGCGACTTGTTGCAACCCATCGAGACCCGCGGCGGAGGAAGCTTCGCACTCAAGCTGGTCAATCAGTTCTCTCCGCCTCACTTGTTCCAGTCCGGAATTGGCATCTCCAAGCAGAAGCTGCAATTCCGGGTACGCCGGATCGAGAAGTTCCGCCTTTTTCAGCAACTCGATCGCTTCTATATACCGCCGCCCGATCAATTCCCCGCGAGCGCTCTCAATCAGCGCCTTCACTTCCGCGCGCCTCTCCACTTCCTCCGACTCCTTGATCAGAAGGTTGAAGAGCGCAATTGCCTTTGAGTTCGCTTTATCGGATTTGACCGCCTTCCGCGCTGCCGCAATCGCCGACGGGTAGTCGCCCTCGCGGCGCGCCGAGTCCGCCAGCAGCATATACTCTCGAACCCCCTCCTGCTTCTTCTTCTCTTTTTCCACCCGCTGCCGCAGCTTCGTTAATTCCGGATTGGCGGAATCCATCCCCAACCCCTCGATCACCAGCGCAAGACTCTTATCGAATTCCTTGTCGTCAAACAACCTTTCCGCTTGCTGGCGAATGTGCTGTATTCTCTCCTCGCGGTGGCGCAGGCCAAGTTGCCGTTGAACCTCACCCAGTAACTCACGGGCCTCTGTCTGCTTGCTCTGGATTTTAAGCAGTTGCTGGAGCACCGCGCGAGCCCGCGTAAACTCCTGTGCTTCCACCAACCGCTTCGCTTCCGGCAACAGTTCCTGTGCCTGGTCCTGCCGGATTTCCGCAATCGCGGTGGTCAGATCCGCCGCCATCTCCTCGGCGGTTGAGTAACGGTCGTCGGGAGACTTGGCCAGGGCCCGGTCGATAATCGGGTCAATCGAAGCAGGGCATCCCTTGCGCTTGCTGGTCAATGGAGGATGCGGCTCATTCAGTATCTTCTGCATGACCGACAACTCGTCGCCGGAAAAGGGGGGCTCACCGGCGAGAAGCTCATACAGAACCACTCCTGCGGCAAAGATGTCCGAACGCCGGTCCAAAGGCTTGTTCAGCAGACGCTCCGGCGCCATATACGAAACCGTGCCGATAATATAACCGGGGAGGGTAAGGCTGAGGTCGTGGCTCCTCTTCTCTTCCAGCCGGGCAATGCCAAAATCCAGCAGCTTGACTCGCCGGTCCGGCTGCACAAAGATATTCGCGGGCTTCACGTCGCGATGGATGACATTATTGCGATGGGCATAGCCAAGCGCGGAGCACAATTCCTCCACAATCGTCAAACATTCAACCATTGGGATCGGCTCGCCGGACCGTATCAGCTTATCCAGCGGATCGCCCTCCACCAGTTCCATCACGATGTAGGGCATCCCGTTGTCATCCCCAAGTTCGTAAACGGTCACGATATTGGGATGTTTGAAACTGCCCGTCTTCCGGCCCTCATCGTAGAAGCGCGCCAGCATACCGGGATCGCTGTTGATCCCCTCGGTCAGCGTCTTGATCGCGACTTCCCGGCCAAGGTGTCGATCGACGGCCCGATACACCACACCCATCCCGCCGCGCCCGAGAATGCCAACAACGTCATACTTGCCGATCCGTGTTAATTCGGCCGCCGGTTTGCTTTCAGGAGAATCCACCTTCTCATTCCGCCTCTCGCTCATCCCTCACCGCGCCTGCCAAGACGAGACACGATCCTCTCGTCTCCCCTCCCGGCCAGCCTTCAAGTAGCGCGGCGCCAAGGCGCATTCAACGAGTACCATGACCGCATGAATTGGTAATGGAAGGATCGTAGCGCTGGCCTCCTGGCCGGCTGTGGCGCGGGCGTCCTCGCCCGCGCCTGTCCTGCGTTGATGACCAAATCATGCAGTCTGACCACTAGGGGGCATTGCCGGCGGCCGGCCGCATATTGAACTTCTCCGCCAGAAACTCCCGCGCATGATGGCGCTCGGCGGGGTAACTCTCCTCCGTCGAACAACTCAGAAAACGCAGATATGCTTCCCCGGCGCCGTCCACATTCTCCGCTTGCTCCTTGGTCTTGGCGCCCTCCAATATCTTGAGCGGCAGTTCATGAACTTTCATCAGCACCGCTTGAATCAGCGCATCGCGCGCCGCGTTCTCCAGCTCATTCTGCAGCTCTCTTATGCTCGGCGTCGTCCCGGTCGGCTTCACTCCCTCCGTGTCCTCCGCCTTCACATCCTCCACCAGCACAAACTGCTTCGGATCTCCCTTTTCCACAAGCACCGCGTCCCCCATCTGGCCGCTCAGCGTGTCGCCGATGCGAAACTGCAGCTTGATCGTGTTCTTGATATCGGTGGTCTTTCGCGTGTACTGATAGGGGCGAATCACGTCGCTTGTTACCGTCTTGGGCAAGGAGTCGACCAGCGTCTGATCCTCCGAAATCAGCTTCTGGTCCGCGGCAATCTTTGCGTTCAATTCCTTGATCGCCTTCTTGTTGCCCTTGGCCTCCGCGCCTCCCAGCGCGGACTGGTCCGTCTGCAGCGCTCGCTGCGCCGCTTCAAAAGCCCGATTGGCCTTGTTCCATGCTTCATTCGGCTCGTCGTGCGTCCCGGCGCGATACTTTGACTCCCTAGACTCCAGCGTGGGAGTCTCCGTGATTTGATGTTCGAGCACATCCCCCGCCAGTTGAAAATCCGGCTCCACGCCACTCGTCGATTCCCCAAATCGCACCGCCTTGAGAGTGGGCGCTTCGAGCCCGGTGATGATAGCGTCCTCCAATTGGCGGATAAAGCCGAAACCGGTGCTCTCGCGCGTTGAAGTCTGGTCCCGGAACTGAACCCGGATCGATAACTTCGAATGCATCGCATGTGCCGGCGCGGCCGCCACTTTCGCGTCGTGCGCCGCCTGATTTGAGGGTTTGTAGAACAGGGCTTCTTCAAGGTAGGTCCAGCCCAGCTCCGTGCCCGATCCGGATGGCTTATCCAGATAGCGCCGCGCCTGTTCCACAAAGTACGCGCTCAAATCGTCGCCGAGAATATTCATCGTGTCCCGATATGAGTCGTTCTTGCTCAGTTCATACGCCCGCTGCAGATAGGTGTAGGCCTTCTCAATCCCGACTTCATCTCCCAGCCCGCGGACCGGATCGTGTGCCTTTTGCTCGTCCTGTGCCGCCTTGGCTGCGCTCTGAATATAGCCGGCTTTCAGTCTCTCGATGTCCTCGGCGACCAGCGCCTGCTGGGAAGCAGGAAGGTTGTACAGTACCTCGAAGGCATCGAGAATGTCCTGCTGTTGCTCGTATTCCTTGCTGCTTTCCAAAGCCTTGGCCGCCGCTGCCTTATCCTGGAGGATGACCAGTTGTTTGCGCGCCTCCTTCAAGGACTCCTCCGCCTCCGCGGTGTCCTTCGCGCTCACCGCCTTCTCAAAGCGCTTGATGGCGTTCTCCCAGTCGCCTGTCCCTGATAACTGCTGGCCCAACTGAAAGTAATAGCTGTAAGCCGCGTCGATCACCGCCGCGACCCGCGGCTCTTCACCGGCGAAAGCCCGAATGGGCGTCAGGGACCCGATGGCCTTGTCCATCTGCTTTTCCGCCACCGACGATTCCGCCGACCGCAGCACGCTCTCGAACCCATTGCTGGCCTGCATCACGTCTCCAGCAAGAGCCTGGCCCGCCGGAAAGCTGGAGTCGATTTCGCTGACCTCCGCGCTGAACTTCCTGGCATTCTGCAGGTGAATATAACCCGGTGCATGGGCGCTCAAGGCAACCTTGTAGGAGTCCAGTTCGCCGCGCCCTTGCTCTGCGATGGCGGCGAGCTTTCCGCGAATCTCCTTCTCCAGATTCACCGTCTGCCCCAGGTCCGGCAAAACAGCCCGCGCCTTATCGGCCTGAACCTTGGCATCCTTCAAGTCTCTATACGATGGCGATGCCGTGAGCGCCGACTTCTGGTAGTTCGTCACGGAGACCTCGCCGCCCGCAACATACAGCAACGCCAGGGCGAGCTTCGCGTCAGGGGTATGAGGAGAAGCCGGATATTTTGACAGATAATCCAGCCAGCCGGGGATTTCCGCGGCCTTTTGCGCGCGCAGGAACTCGGCGAGTTCCTGGTTCGGCGCCGCGACAAAGACCAGCTTGACGCCCTTTTTCAAAGGCGGCAACCCGGCTGCCGCATCGCTGGACGGGGTGAGCGGGGTCCCCGTAAGCCTGGCCTGGTCCGCCAGAGCGGACACCGAAAAAGTCGCACTATGGTCAAACTTCACGTTGTCCGGCGCCACGCAGGCGGCGGAACCTTCACCCGTGCGGTAGCGCAAAACGCCGTCCGCTCCGCGCTCCAGGATTCCCCCCGGCGCCAGCGTCAGCTTTTGCAGCTTGTTGTAGGTTGACTTGTCGATTGGCGCCGCTTCGAAAGAAGTGCAAATTCGCAGTTCCGCCTTGCCGTTGATCAGCACATCCCCAATTTGCAGATAGGCGACCCCGCCTGCCCCATCGTAGAGCACGATCGCGGTCAGCGATGGCGGCTTGGCAAACACAACCGGCGCGCACAACCCCATGCCAAGCACCGCGAATGCGATGGACTTGCACAACAAACCAGGCAGCAATCTTGCTAAATGCACAACAGCACGCAATGCCATGAAATCCCCGAAACTCTATCCAAACAGGCGGTTGGTTCCGGCCTGCGGTTCTCAGGCACATGTACAGGATGGCTGTGCGCGAAACCCAGCCTGAGGCCTGCCTGTGCGCTACGGGTGAACCGCACCGGACGACGGCGAACGAAGTTTTGCCGCAGTTCTTTTCGTCTGCTAAAATACCATCTCCTCCGAGGAGGCGCAATCATTTTTGTGCGCCGGTGAGACCCAACCTGTATAGTTGCGCCACAAGCGAAAATGAACGCAATCCACCCATCTCGACAGACCGGCCGCTCACCGATTCAAAACACTCCATTGACCAAGCTGAATCCACTCTCTGCCGAAGCCGCTGTTTCTATCCGGCTGTGGAGAGCCACTGGAGCCCTCCCGCCCGGCGACCTGTTATGGGAAAGCAACGATCCGGCAGTCTACCTTGCCCTGGATCTCCTTCAGGCGTCGCAAGCGACCCGGTCCGCGCCCCGCGGCGCGATTCTGGTCGCCACTTTCCCTGCCATTCAACCCGCAATTCTGACCGCGCGCCGCCTCCAATGGGCGCTTCAGGGGTTCTCGGAAGCCGGCGCGTTCGCCGCTGCGGCTGCCGCAGTCCTGGTGCATTCCAAGGAGGATCTGCCGGGACTGGAAGCGGACGATTCCGCGCTGTTTTCCCTGGAGCACGCCGCGCCGGGCCAGATCCTGCTCACCCCGAAGACCTCCGAAATCCTCCGCGATCTGCCCGGCCTTCCCTTGAAGGCTGTCTCCGAGGCGGGTCTATGCGAACTTCTTTGGCGCGACTCTGAGACGCCATGGAGCCCCCTGTCCGACGAGGAAGCTCTTTCCCAGCTCATCCAACTGAATGGCATGGAAAACGAAGCGCCGGTCGCCCCGCCCGCTCCCCCCATGCCAGCCGGCGCGGATGCGGCCCCGTCCGCAATAGCCGGCGCGGAGCAAGTCGCCCCACCGGCTCCCGCACTTTCGGCCTCGCGCCCACGCCTGAATCAACGCCTGCTCATCGGCGCCGCTGCGGCGGCGGCGATCCTGCTCATCATCGTCGCCATCGTCGCCGTCTCCCACAAAGCGAAGACAGTTTCGGCGTCCATGCCAATGCAGCCTGCGGCAACCGCCGTCGCCGTTCCCCGCGCGGGAGGACAGCCACAAAGCCTGCCATCCAATCCAGCCCCAAAGGTTGAAACGGGAACCTCGACGGAGACCGCGGAGCCCAACAGACAGGCGCGGAACAGTCGCGCGCGGGAAGAAGCCGCACAAAGCAAGCGAACCGACGCCGACGCCAAAAAGCCCCAGGCGGTTCCGCAAAAGGCCACCGGGGATCATTGCGACCTGCTTCCCAAAATGCTCGATCAGGCGGAGCGAAGCCGGGAGCAAGGCCACTATCCCGATGCCGAGAGACAATTTCGCGCGGTGCTCGCCTGCGACCACAATAACGCGCGCGCGCTCAGCGGGCTCAATCGTGTGGTTCTCGCCAGGCAAACCGAAAAACAGACCACCTCGCCATAGGCGGCGGCGCGCGAACCAACGCGCGAACCTGGCCTGGCTGGCGCGCCCAGGCTGGTCAAGGATTGGCAGGCGCGGCGCCCATAGAGCGCCCCTGGCTCCCCACGCCGGCCTCTTGATTCTGCAACGGTTCATCCAGCCCTCTAATCTGTGAAACTAAAGACGTTACTAGCGCGCATCCCGGCGCGGGGAAAACCCCTCCTCATCGGCAGGATTCTCTATCTCCCCTGCCGCGAAGCCTCCAATCTCCGTAATTCGCCCTTCGGTGGCCCCGGCGCTCGAAGGCCATCGGCGGGCCCACGGTTCCCGGCAAGAAATTCCTTTGCTTGGCCGATTTTGACCCAGGTGAGCAAGTGTGCCGCTCCACCCTCCTTTGGCGGTTCCGCAACGGGCGAGGAGGGGGCAGGTTCGCCGAAACCCAGCCGAACCGGGGAAATCCAGGTCAACGCCCTGCGGTTGCCCGTCCCATAAGCCCCTCGGTCTCACCATCCGCCGGCGCTACAATATGCGCATTCATCTTGAAATTCTTGTGAACTTTAGACAAAATGGGAATCACTTCACCTGGGCGCTTCCCCCTACAGCGCTCAGCCCGATTTTGATTTGCCGCGCGCTTCCTTTTTGGTGCCAGGCCAGAAGCCGTCATCCCAGCGGAACAGAGCAATTCTCAGGAATTCATCGTCCCCCGCGGTCGCAGCCGGCACCGCAACTCGTGGGCCCGGCCAACACTACGCCGAAATCACAAAAAGAGCAGGCCAACACTCTCTCCAACACTCTTTCTAGGAGCAGCCATGAAACGGTCCCTATCTGGATGGATGCTTTGTTGCATCTTCTCCATCGCAACCATTGCATTCGGCCAGACCGCAACAACTTCGCTTCGCGGCGTTGTCAAGGACTCCACCGGCGCGCTGGTCCCGGGCGCCTCCATCACGCTCACCGCACAGGAAACCGGCAATTCCTATCACGAGGTTTCCAACGCCTCCGGCTTCTACATCTTTCCCATCATTTCCCCCGCGCACTATCTGGTCACCGTCAGTTCCAGCGGCTTTGCCACCCAGGCGCGCACCGCCGAGTTGCTCGTCGACCAGCCGGCTACCATCAACTTCACCCTCAGCGTGAAGCCCGAAGCGGTAACCCTGGACGTGAGCGGCGCCGCGGAAACCCTCGATCTCGCCGACGCCACCATGGGCAACTCGGTGGGCAGCACCACCATCGAAGCCCTGCCCATGGATGGCCGCAACCCCCTCTCGCTGCTCAGCCTGCAGCCCGGCGTCCTCTTCATCGGAACCAATATTGCTTCCGGAACTCCACCGCAAACCGACAGCCGGCAGGGCGCGGTGGCTGGCGGACGCTCCGATCAAGGCAACATCACGCTCGACGGACTCGACGACAACGATCAGGTCTTCGGCACCGCCTTCACCGGCATCCTGCGCTCGACACTCGACTCCACCGAGGAGTTTCGCGTCACCACATCCAACGGCACAGCCGCCGCCGGCCGATCCTCCGGCGCGCAGGTCAACCTGGTCACCAGAAGCGGAACCAACAAGTACCATGGCTCGCTCTACGAGTACTATCGTCCCAACAACGTCGTCGCCAACCAGTACTTCCTCAAATACGGCGACGTGTCGACCGGTACCCCGAACGTCCCCCCGTTTTACCTGGTGAACACCTTCGGCGGCAGCCTCGGCGCTCCCATCCTGAAGGACAAGCTCTTCTACTTCTTCAACTATGAAGGCCAGCGCATCGCCACTCACGATGTCGTGGGCGCCACCGTGCCCACGCCCACCTTCATGCAGGGCGAACTCCAGTATGTGGATGCCACTACCGGAAATGCGGTTTTGCTGACTTCCGCGCAGGTCGCCGCGCTGGACCACCCCTGCGCCGGCAACACCTTCAATAGCCAGCCGGTTTGTCCGAACGGCCCCGGAGCCAACGCCGCCGTTCTGAAATATCTCTCCACCGAACCCACTACCCTCAGCACCATCGGCGGCGACGGCGGCCTCAACAGCGGCGAGATTTTCTTTTCTTCTCCAGCCCCATCCACTCTCAACACCAGCATCCTCAAGCTCGACTACAACATGAACAGCAAGAACCACTTCTTTGTCCGCGGAAATCTGCAAAAAGACACCACCACCGGAGATGAGAACTTCCCCGCACAGCCCCCCGCCACCTTCTACGACGACAACACCAAGGGCATCAGTGCCGGGCACACCTGGATTCCCACCGCTCACATCGTCAACGACCTGCGCTATGGCTATATCCGCCAGGGCTGGCAGAGCGGCGGCATCGCTCCCGGCGAATGGGTCGACTTCAGCGGGCTCACCCAGCCCACCGCCCAGACCGGTACCACCCAGCTCCACGTCCCGGTCAACAACTTCGTCGACACTCTCACCTGGAACAAGGGTTCGCACACCTTCACCCTGGGGGGCAACTGGCGCGGCGTCACCAACCACCACAGCAGCAATAACGCTTCCTTCAATGGCGCAAGCACCAACTACGAGTACGCCAACAGCGGCGACCTGCCCGTGCCTGCCAACATGGCCCAGGGCTTTACCAACCAGTGGAGCCAGGATTGGGCCAATCTGATGGGCGTCATCCCCGAGCTCACCAACGTCTATAACTACACCATTACCGGCCCCACCAGCGGCGCAGCACTGGCTGAGGGCGCACCGGTCACCAAGAACTTCCACGCCAACGAGTGGGAGGGTTACCTCGATGACACCTGGCATGCCCGCCCCAACCTCGTAGTCACTTTCGGCGTCCGCTACACCCTGCTCCAGACCCCCTATGAAACCAAGGGCCAGCAGATCGCGCCCATCATCGATACCGATGCCTGGTACAAAAAGCGTGAATCCGCCGCGCAGCAGGGCCAGGTCGATGAGCCCGTCGTCTCGCTCGCGCCCGCCGGCAAGGCGAACCACACCCCGGCCTACTGGCCCGAGCAGAAAAACAACTTCGCCCCGCGCCTCGGCGTGGTCTTCTCGCCCGATGCAAAAACCTCCATCCGCGCCAGCTTCGGCATCTACTTTGACCACTACGGCGAAGCCCTCGTCAACACCTTTGACACCACCGGCTCATACGGCCTTTCCGCCGGCATCAGCAACGCGGCAGATCAGCTCGGGTTCGAGAATTCACCTCGTTTTACCGGCCCCCACGACCTGCCCGATATCCCGCTGCCTGCCTTCTCCCCCACCCAGACCTTCCCCTTCAGCCCGCCGCTCGACGGCTTCGCCATCGATTGGGGCATGGACAACCGCATCAAGACTCCCTACGCCGAGGCCTTCAACTTCTCCTTCCAGCACCTCCTTCCCGGCGGTTTCACCTTTGAAGAAGCCTATGTCGGGCGTCTCGGACATCACCTGCTCCAGGAACTCGATCTCGCCGAGCCCACCAACTTCGTCGATCCCAGCGGCGGCGGCGACTATTACAGCGCCGCCAAGATCCTCTCCCAGCAGGTCGATGCCGCGCCATTTGGAACCTTCAATTTGACCAACCCCGCCAGCGTCGGACTCTACGGAACAACCTCAATCCACCAGAAGGTCAACAACAACATCGCCGCCATCCCATTTTTCGAGAATGTCTTTCCTTACATGAAGGGAACCGACTACGTGGGGGAAAGCGCTACCCAGGCCATCTTCAACAATGCCTGGGCTCCGGAACGGTACACCAACGGAGAAACCCTTTCGCTCGCCTTCCTCGACGTCTTCGGCATCTGGACCAACAGCCCCTTCAACGGCGGCCCCAATCAGTCCACCTTCTGGAGCGACCAGTTCTCCTCGCTCTATTCCATGGCTTCGATCGGCAACAGCTCCTACAACGCGCTGCAGTTCACCCTTCGCCACCCCGCCTCGCACGGCCTCACGGTCGACGCAAGTTACACCTTCTCCAAGTCCCTCGACTACGGCTCCGAGACCGAGCGCGTCAGCGGCAACTACGGTGGCATCTTTTCCAATGTGGATGGAGCCTACACCAATTTCGAGATCCAGAACACCTGGAATCCCAAACTCAACAAGGGCGTTTCAGACTTTGACACCCGCGGCATGGTCACCGCCGACTGGGTCTATGCGCTTCCCATCGGCCGTGGTAAAGCGGCGCTCGGCAACTCCAGCCGCGTCGTCGACGCCCTCGTCGGCGGATGGCAATGGGCAGGTCTCGGACGCTGGACCAGCGCATTGCCCTTCAGCCTCGAATCTCCTGCCTATCCCACCAATTACAACCTCCCCGCCATGTCGTTCAATGTTGGCAACATCCATACCCACAGAAACATCACCAGCGGAATCCCCCATGTCTTCGACTCCACAACCGCCTCCGCCATCAATACCGGCATCTACTTCGGCAATCCCATTCGCCTGCCCTACGCGGGAGAGGCCGGAAACCGCAATGCCTTCCGTGGAGACGGCTACTTCGACATCGACTCCTCCCTCAGCAAGAGCTGGAACCTCGGCGACCTGGCCAAGCTGAAGTTCGCCGCCGAGGCCTATAACATCTCCAATTCCATCCGGTTCGACCCCAGCCCCAACGGCCTGGTCCAATCCACCGGCAACACCACCGTCGGCACGTACAGCGTTCCCCTCTCCACCTATCGCCGCATGCAGTTCGGCGTCAGGCTGGACTTCTGATCGCCTTCTTCTTCCCTTGAATCCGGGCCTTGAATCCGGACATGGAGCCTTCCTGCCATGCTGGGCAGTGCGATGAAGCGATGAAAAACCGGGCCTCGGTCATCGTCCGGTCGAGGCCCGGTTTTTTGCTTCTCCGCCTGCCCAGGTTTCGGCCTGGTGGTCAACTGGATGATCCTCGCGCGAATCCACTCAACCGGCATCCGCGCTGGCCGGTTCCCATCCGGGCCATCACCCCGCTGAACATTGGCCGGGAAGGCATCAGCAATAAGGCCCCTGCATCATGCGTAAGTGATAGATTGCAAAAACTGTTACCGACAGAACCCTGGCCCTGCTCCACGGGCGCGGCACATTGGCCTTTGAGAGTCCCTTTGGAACAGCCGGCCGCGCCAGCCGGGGAGCGCGCAAGCGGATGAGCAAGGCCTGCTAACTAATTCATTAGTTACCCGTCTGAGAGGGCAGGATCGGTCGACCGGCAGGTGACCGGTCCCCTGGGGAATTCAACCTCTTATGCCGCCAAAACCGTCCAAAACGCTGACCCAAGCCGAACTCCGGCTCATGAAGGTGCTCTGGAGGCGCGGGGAATCCACCGTCGCCGACATGGTGGCCGCCACCGCCCCTGAAGCCGCGCTGGCCTACACCTCGATCCTGACCACCATCCGGATTCTCGAAACCAAGGGCTACGTCAGCCATCGCCAAGACGGCAGGGCTTTTCTCTATAGCGCCTCCACCGGCGAAAGCGAGGCGAGGCAATCGGAGGTTCGTCACCTGATGCGCCGCTTTTTTGGCAACTCCAGGGAGCGGCTTCTTCTATCGCTCCTGGGGGACGGCGAAATCACTCCCGAAGAGTTGAGCCATTTGAAGGAACTCATTGCCAGTACGCCGGATCAGGCGCGGGAGGAGTCCTAGATGGCGCCCTTGCTGCACGCTTCTTCGCTGCTGTCTGCCGCGGCCGTGAGCGGCCTCGTTTCCGCGATTTGGGAAGGTTCCATACTGGCCGCGTGCGTGTTCGTCTGCCTGCGGATGCTGCCCCGGCTCACCGCCGCGTCCAGATCGCTGATCTGGGCCAATCTCTTCCTGCTGCTGATGCTGCTCCATTTTGTCCCTTCGGTCGGGGCGCGCGTGGGCGTCGCGACGCACGAACATGCACCGGCTCTTCAACTGGACCTGCGCTGGAGTCTGGTTATCGCCGGCCTCTGGGCCGCGCTTTCCCTCTGGAGAGGTACACAGTTGATTCTGAGCGCGATTCGTCTCCATCGGCTTGCCTGCCGTGCAACTCCGCTGCTTCCCGATCCGGCCCTGCCAGATCAATTCCAGCAGCTCGCCGAGAAAAGCGGCAGGACGGTTGAGCTCTGCGCATCCATCGAGGTGGACCGGCCCTGTGTCTTTGGCTTCTTTCGCCCACGAATCCTCATTCCTCACCCACTTCTGAACCAGCTCTCGGCTCTCGAGTTGCGGCAGGTGGTCCTCCACGAGATGGAACATCTGCGCCGAAGCGACGATTGGACCAACCTGGCGCAGAAGGTTGGCCTGGCGCTGTTCCCGCTGAATCCGGTGCTGCTGTGGGTTGACCGGCGTCTCTGCGAGGAACGGGAGCTGGCCTGCGATGATCGCGTCCTTCGCTCCAGCGGCGCAAGGAAGGAATACGCCATCTGCCTGACCCGCCTGGCTGAATACACCTTGATTCGCCGCAGCCTCTCGCTGGTGCTGGGAGCTTGGGAACGGCAGTCGGAGCTGGTGCGCCGCGTCCGCCGCCTTCTCCGCGGCCCGGGCCAGTCGATGAGCCGCGGCCAGGCCGCCCTGGTAACCGGCAGCGTGCTCGTGGGCGTGTTGGGCGGCGCCATCGCGCTGGCTCACGGTCCGCAACTGATCGGCTTCGTTCCGCTTGCCGGCTCAACAATGCAGGCGCGCTCGATGCAGGCCCCGGCCGTTCACGAGATCGGGTTCAGCCAGCCCGGTTCAACGGCTTCCCCTCGCCTGGTGAAGGCGGTCATGCCCGGGCGGCCAGCCCAAATTGCGGTCAGGGCCAAGCCGCTGCGCAGGCCGGCTCCAGTGCGGAACCTTCCTCAGCCTTTTGCGCAGGACCCCTACACGCCGCATCAGGGCCAGTGGATTCTGCTGACCGAATGGAGTGACGGCGAGGCTCCTCCGCGGCTGGTGCTCGCCGTCGCCGAAAGCAACCGGCCTTCCTATGCCGCTCTGCCAACACCCATGGGCTGGCTGATCGTTCAGCTTTAGCTGCCCGTGGTGAAAGTCGGGTTTTGAAAGGGCACGACTTTAGTCGTGCCGTAAGGCGCAGAAAATAAAGGGCGGGCTTTAGCCCCTGAGGGAAGGTTTTCGCCCGTTGGGACTTTTGCCACAGGCTGTTAAAAACGCGGATTCAAACGCGCGCGGGTGCTACCGTGCCGCGCTCAACTTCAACAACCAATCGTCAACAAGGAGAAAACACACATGTTTCAATCAACTAATCAATTAGTAGCAATGGCGAAGAAGATCGCTGTGCCGGCCTCGATTGCCGCGGCCTTTGCCTTGGGAGCGGCGGTCTTCACCGGCCATGGCAGGGTTCAGGCCGCGTCGGCAATCGACGACAACAGCGTGGCGGCGCTCACCTCGCTCGACAGCGCCATGGAAGCGGTGGCGGCGCGGGTGACCCCCGCGGTGGTCAACGTGGCCGTCACTGCGCGGGGCACGAACGAGACTGCGGCTTTCAAGGGCCAGATGCAGGGCCTTCCGCCGGGGCTGCAACAGTTCTTCGGGCCCATGCCGCAGCAACCTGCGCAGCCGCAAATCGAGCATGGCGTGGGAAGCGGCATCATCATCTCCCCGGACGGGTATATCGTGACCAACGGCCACGTGGTGGATGGCGCCACTAGCATCAAGGTGACGCTGAACGACCGCCGCGTTCTCAATGCGAAGCTGGTCGGCGAGGATAAGCTGACCGACCTCGCCGTGCTGAAAGTGGATGCCGGCAACCTCGTCAGCATTGCCTGGGGAGACTCCACCAAGCTGCATCCGGGGCAGACCGTGCTTGCCTTCGGCAGCCCGTTCGGCTACTTCCAGTTTTCCGTAACCCGTGGAATTGTCAGCGCGATCAACCGCCCCAATCCCTACACCGATGATCCGCGCAAGCCGGGCAACTACATCCAGACCGATGCCGCCATCAATCCCGGCAACTCCGGCGGCGCGCTCGTCAATGCGCACGGCGAACTGGTCGGCATCAACACCTTCATCATCTCCAACAGCGGCTCATTCGCCGGGGCGGGGTTCGCCATTCCCTCCGAGATCGCGCGCGCCACAGCCGAGCAGTTGATCCAGCACGGCAAAGTCGATCATGGCTACCTCGGCATCGGCATGAACGACGTGACTCCCGATAATGCTCATTTCTTCAATCTGAAAGATGCCACCGGGGCGATTGTGGCGCAGGTTACGCCGGATTCCCCGGCCAGCCGCGGCGGCGTCAAAACCGGAGACGTCATCACCGAACTCAACGGAGAGAAGATGGTGAACGGAAGCGCGCTGCAGATCGCGGTCAGCCAGATGATTCCGGGAACGAAGATTGCGCTGGGCGTGATGCGGGACGGCGCGCCGGTCACCTTTAATCTTACCGTCGGTGAGTTCCACGGCAATTCCGAAGCGGCCCGCAACGAAGGTCAGGATGACCCTCAAAGCGGCAGGCTGGGGCTCGCGGTCAGCGATCTCACGCCCGAGGCCAGGCAACAAATCAACGCGCCTGACCAGGTTCATGGAGTGGTTGTCGAAAATGTTCGCCCGGCCAGCCCTGCCGACGAAGCAGGCATCCAGCCTGGGGACATCATCATGGAAGTGAACCGCAAGCCGGCGCAATCCGCCAGCCAATTCGCAACCGAAATGCGCCAGAACCGGGACGGCAAGGAGCTTTTGCTGCTGGTCTGGTCCAAAGGCAATGCCAGCTACCGGACAGTTCATCCCGATCAGAACGAGCCCAGGGGCTAGAAAGCGACGAGACGCGGCATCCTGAAGACGAGCCCATGAAGGGTCTGTTTCCTGCCGAATAGGCCACTTCAGCCTTGTGGTTGCGCCGCGCCGCCATGGTGGACCCGCTGCAAGCGCTTGAGCGGTTCCACCCTTGCTGTCCCCGGAGGCCGCAGCTCTCAAGTGCCTTTTTCATCAAGAATGAGGCGTCCTTCGCAGCGCCACAAAGGGCATGTGCATGGTGGAACCGCTCTAAGGCAATGGCTTACACTGGTGGGCTATGCACTCCCCCCACCAACCGCGCAGGATTGCTTCGATATCGTGGGCGACGTGCATGGGTGCCTGGAGGAACTGCTGGCCCTGATGGCGCTGCTCGGCTACCGGGTGGAGCGGCCGGCGGGCGCGTTCGCTGTGACTCCGCCCGCCGGCCGCAGGCTGGCCTTTGTGGGCGACCTGGTGAATCGCGGCCCCGCGACACCGGCTGTCCTGCGCCTGGTGATGACCATGGTCGCCGCCGGCCAGGCCTTCTGCGTTCCCGGCAATCAGGATGTGAAGCTGGCCAAGGCGCTGCATCGCCGCGGCCTGAAATTCTCGCCGGGTGTGGCGCTTTCGCTCCGCCAGTTGGGGGAAGAGCCCAGGGAATTCCGCACCCAGGTGGCGCGCTTTCTGCTCGCCATGGAGAGCCATCGCGTTCTGGATAACGGCAACCTGGTGATTGCCCACGCAGGGCTCAAGGAGCGGCTGCAGGGCAAGCGCACTGCCAAGGCGCGCAGGCTGGCCGTGTGCGGCGAAACCACTGGGAAAACCGATGAGTTCGGCGTGCCGGTGCGCGGCAACTGGGCAGCCGGTTATTGCGGCGCTGCCCTGGTGGTGTTTGGGCATACGCCGGTGCCCCAGCCCTTGTGGCTCAACAACACGGTCAACATCGACACCGGATGCGTCTACGGAGGGCGGCTGACGGCCCTTCGCTACCCTGAGCGGGTAACGGTTTCGGTCCCCGCCATGGGCGCTTACTCGCCCACCCGCAGCATCTTTCTGAGAAACCAGGCGCCTGCCCCCGCGGCATTGCCGTGAATTCGCTCGGGTCGAACGCTGCGGCTTCAAGGTCCACAGCTTGTCGAACGAAAAGCCAGCCGAACCCTGCCCCTCCCGCGCAATCAATGTTGAGCCCGGCCCCCGTTCGGCGAGATGCGCTGGATGACGGAGTTGCTATTGCCGGAAAAAAATGAGAGGCCAGCGCCTGCCGCTGACCTCTCATTTCAACTCCGCCTGCCTTGTCCGCCGGCGCCTGCCCTATTTTGTATCTTGCTGGGAGCCCTTGCCGGCCTTGTCGGCAGCGCGCGCCTGGGCATCGAGACCGTGGGTGGGGTCCCTGTGCAGAACCTTGCGCGAGATGTCGGGCCAGAACTCCTGGAACAGCGAGCCAACCCCGCCCTCGGCGGTAACGATGAAGCCGTTGGAGAGAGTCTGGCCAACGCCGGAATCCTGCGACGGATAGTAAAGATTGGAAATGGCGCCGGAGATAATATTGCCCGCCACGTTGGAGTAGTTGGGTTCCCACTTGCCGCTGTTGTCGTGCTTGCAGATCACGTTGGTGGCCAGCGCATAGAGCACACGGTGCGTGGTGGTTCCATGGCCCAGCCGGAAGTAGCGCGGGTCCTGGTGCAGAATCGAGGGCAGTATCCCGTTGCCGATCATGCCGCCGTCGAAAGCGTCCAGGTAGGCCGCGCCGGAGCGCTCCCCATAGCCCTTGATGCCCCACGGAAATCCCACATCGTCGTCCATGGCCTCGTGGTAGCCGGCCACCACGAAAGCGGCGGCAAACGCCACCGGATCGGTCGCGGAGCGAAAGGCGAGCTTCATCTTCTGGCCCGCCGTCAGCGAGACGGCGTCGCTGCGATAGGTGGTGTTGAAAGCCGGCAGGATGCCCAGAACCCGCTGCTTCTCCTGCTCCTTGATCTGCTCGTCGGCCTTCTGGTGCTGGCTTTTCTCGGCGTCGGACTGCCCAGCCGCGGTTTGCGAACTGGAACTGCCCTGGGCCGGCGCGGCGCTCGGGGCCACTGGTTCGGTGCTCGGGTTCTGGCCGGTTTGCTGGCCTGTGTCGGTCGCCAACTGCGGCTGCGGCGCCTCGGGAAGCTCGGCGACGGCAACTTCGGTCCGGCCTGAGCCGGCTTCCTGGGCCAAAACAGAGGGAGACAACGTCAGCAGACCAAAGCCGGCCAGCAGCGTCGCAGGGATAAGACAAGAGCCTAAGCGCATTCATCCACCAGGTTGAAAATTGGCGCCCGCCCGGGCCGCTTAACCTGAAAATAAAGGCAAAACAGACTCTGGGGGCTACCTTGAGGGTAATTCACCCCGGTTCGCGCCTTCGGTGACCGGCGTCTTCCAGGGGCAAGTTTCATCGTGCGTTGACGGTTCCTTGCTGTTAGACGCAATTCCACCGTCCGCGGACCCAGAATTTCCCTCAAGGCAGCCCGGCGGCGCCCGGCGGCCTCTACTGAGCCGCCTGCCGGCTCTTGATCTCCTTCAGCAGCATATCGACCTTGTCCTCGCTCTCCAGGGCCTGAAAGCGGTCTTCCAGCGACTCCGGATTAAGCACTTCGCTGGCCGCGGCATTTTCCGCCGCCTTGATGCGGACCTTGCTCTGCATCCGGCCCAGCGCGTGCTCCTGCTGGTTGCCGACAATCTGCCGGGCTTCCGTGGCCCGGCCCACCACCTTGGCGCGGCGATGCTCGGCCACCAGCATCTCACAGTGTGCGCGCGTTTCACTCAGTTTTTGATCCAGCTTGCGCAGCGCCTGCCGCAGGTTATCGGCCTCATGCTTCTGGTCCTCGGCCTGGGTGGTGAACCCAGCCACCAACTGGTCGTGGCTCAGCGCCCGCTCCAGGGCCGCGCGGGCCAGGTCGTCGTGGCCCTTCTGGACCGCCAGTTCCGCCTTGCGCCGCCACTCCGCGGCCTGCTCCAGGTGCTCGACCCGCTTTTTCCCCAGCAGGTGCTCGTCGGCAATGGCGATAGCCACCTGCGTCTTCACCTGCATCAACTGGTTCTCCATGTCCAGCACGATCTGTTTCAACAGCCGCTCCGGATCTTCGGCCTTCTCCACCAAGTCATTCAGATTGGCGCGGAGCAATGTGCTCACTCTCTCCAGCAGTGCCATGACGTCCCTCCTTGTTCATTCGGAGCGGGCGGCAAAAAAACGCGACCGCCCGCTCTGTCTTTCATTGGCAAATTACTTCTGCACGGACTTCTCCGCCGGCGGCGCGGGCGCGGAGGACTTGACGACTGCTTCCATCTCCGCTTTCATTTCATCCATCGCCGGCTTCATCCGCTCCTGCATCCGCTGCATCACCGTCGGCATGAACTCGCTCATGATCGCCGGAACCATGTCCAGCATGTGCTTGCCCGCCGGCGAACTATAGAATGCGATGATCCCGTCCACGTCCGAAGCCGTCAGATGCTTCTGGTAAAGGCCCGACATATCGGCGATCATCTCGTCGGACGTATACAGGTTCATCACCCGCTCCATGAACTTGCCCATGACCTTCGCCATGGCCTGCTGCTGCTCGTCGGTGGTCGCGGCCAATTCCGGATTGTCCTTCTGCATCTGCTTGAACTGCGCCTGCATCTGCTGCTGCATCAGCGCCGGCATCATCTTGGTGACCGACGCTAACTGCTCCTTGAGCCGCATCAGCTCGAACATCCTCGCCAACTGCTCTTTGGTCGGCTGCTGGTCCACCGGAACCGTCACCGTCGACGCCGCAGGCGCCGCCGGTTGTTCCGCCTGCGCCTGCGCAAACACCGCACAAGGCGCCATCGCCAATCCCACTCCCAGGACCGCGACAATACAGTTCGCTCTCTTCATGCTCTCCTCGACCTTCGGTGTGGCCGCGCCGCCCTGAAACCACCGGCCCGGCGTTGATTCTCGTTCCAACCTCAGGAGCTAGAAGCTAGTCGCTAGAAGCTAGGTCTCCGACCGCTTGAAGCTGTTCCAACTTTGGGTGCCCCATCCATTCCGCAGCTCCACCGCGGAACGGGTGGGAAACCACAAAATCATCCAGTCAAAGGCCGGGTGCCCCTGGTCTCGCCTTTGAGACCAGGGATACCACGAAGCCTCTCCGCGTCCTGCTACTTGGCTTCCGGCTTGTCTTCCGTCTCCGGCCGGGACTTGATGGCCTTCACATTCGACATCAACTGCTTGATGTCCATGCCGCTCAGCGCCTCAAACAACGCCGGCACCTGCGCCGCAATCCGAGTCATGTCGCCGGTAATCTTATGCGCTCCAGCGGCATCGTCATTGCCCGTTGAAACAATGGTGATCTTGTCCACCTTGCTCAGCGGCTCGGCCATGGCGCGCACCACGTCGGCCATGTTGGTCAGCAGCTTGTCCACTACCGCGGCCTGGTTCCACTCCTGGTAGGCCTCAGCCTTCACGCTCATGGCCTTGGCTTCGGCTTCGCCCTTCTGGAAGATGATGTTGGCTTCGGCCTCGCCCTGCGTGCGAATGGCCGCGGCGCGTCCCTCCGCCTCGGTCGTCAACCGGTTCTTTTCCGCGGCCGCCATGTTCTCGATGCGCTGGCGCTCAATCTCGGCGCCCTTCAGCACGGTGGCGATAAGCTCCTTTTCGTGGCGCAGAATTTCCGCCTCCTGCACCTTGATCTGGCCTTCTTTTTCTACCTGCTGCACCTTCACCTGCTCGGCCGTCACCTGCTGCAGCATCACGTTGGTCTGCAACTCGTAGGCCTTGTCGGCCGTGGCCTGCTGACGGCGGCTCTGTTCGCTGTACTCGGCCTTCTTGATCTCCAGGTCGCGCTGAGCCTCGGCCTGCCGGGTTTGCGAGGCAGTCTCGGCAATCACCCGCTCCTGGTCCGCCTGCGCCTTGGCCACAGCCGACTCGCGCAGCGCCGTAGCCCGCTTGATGGCCGTGTCGCGCTCGGCGTCGGCGGTGGCCATCTCGGCGTCCCGCTTGATCCGCGCCACGTCCGGCCGCCCCATGTTCGAGATGTACTCGTTCTTGTCGCGCACTTCCTTGATGGTGAAGGAAATCACCTCCAACCCCATCTTGCTCACTTCTTCCGCGCAGGTGGACCGCATCCGGTCGCCCACCATCTCCGGCTCCTTGACCAGTTGCTCCACGGTCAACTGCCCGATGATGCCGCGCAGGTGACCTTCCATCACCAGGCGAATCAGCCCCTCGCGCTGCTGCGGAGCCTTGGACAGAAACTGCTCGGCCGCGGTCAGAATCGAGGCCTGGTCGCTGCGCACCTTGATCTGCGCCACCGCCTCCACCGTCACCGCGACCCCCTGCTTGGTATAGAGGTCCTGCTGCGGAGCCACATCGAAGCTCATCAACTCCAGGCTCAGATCCCGGCAGCTCTCCACCATGGGAAAGATCACCGTGCCGTGCCCCTTGATG
>Ga0302319_10006774_pt1 | contig 22677 bp, 16 predicted proteins | sample Bog_T0_2_FD_203319 | JGI IMG/M metagenome (GOLD analysis project Ga0302319, IMG submission 203319) | Peat permafrost microbial communities from Stordalen Mire near Abisko, Sweden - Bog_T0_2 | ecosystem: Environmental > Terrestrial > Soil > Wetlands > Peat | place: Sweden: Abisko, Stordalen Mire...
GCCCTGGGCTGTCATGTTGCGGCCTTTCAGGCCTTGTATTCGCACCGCCATGCTGGAAAAAGGAGGCCATGGATTTACCATTGACGGAACGGCTCAGGGGTTGCGATACGGCAGGCTGGGAAGCCTGCGCTACAATGGCGTGCCATGGTTTTGCCGGTTTCACTATGAAATATCCGGGCTAGCCCAGCCCTGAAAACGGAATGGCACTTGGTTTTTATGTGAAATCCGCACCGATCACAAACGCTAAAGGCTTCAGCTTCAATTTGTTCTCTCCGTGATCTCTGCGTTCTCTGCGGTTCAATTCCCCGAAAAACCTCATAAAACCAAGCCCTCACCGGGCGGCCCCTCCCGAATAATCAACCACAAAGACCACAAAGATCAAAATGAGATGCTTATGCACCGCCATCCCGCCCAAAGCCAACCGGGAACCCGGTTCCGGCAGTTTTCTTAAACGATTGACCGCTGCCTTGTCTGCTTGCCGTCCTGCCATCTAAAAGTCACCGTCAATTTCTTGCTTGGGTCCGGCGTATTCCACTAGCCTAATGACCAGACTTGGTGAACCCAGACTAGTTTAATGACATGAATGACCACCCACTTCCTGACGTTCGCAAGAACATTCGGCAGGCTTGGTTCAAGAGCCTGTTGATCCCCCTGTTGTTGCTGGCGTTTTTCGTGGCCGCTCCGCATTGGTTGAATCACAAGCTGCACACCCAGATTGCCGATGCCATTGAGGCCAGCCCCAACCTTTCCAGCCTCCAGAGAACGGAACGCTTAGAACGGTTTGCGCTCCTGGACTTCCAAGCGATCTGCGGAGAACATCCGCCGGCGGGAATGGAGAAGTTGCACGACCAACTGGTGCGGGCAGGCATCCCCGGGAATTTTCAACGGTTGCACTGGGCGCTGATGTTATCGCTGGCATTGGTGGGAGGCTTATTGCTTGCCACCGGCGTCATCCACCAACTGAATGCGAAAGCCAGACAATCACAGAACGAATTGATCCGGGGCTATCAGTTGGGCTGGCGAATTGGCATGGCGGCCGCCCTGGCGAAGGTGTTCCTGCTGGTTCCGCTGCTCGCTTACGGCACGTTTGAGTTCTCGGTGCTGCTGTCAGACCATTATTTCCCCAAATTGCTGTTGATGATTGTGCTGGGCGGTCTGTTTGCCCTGTGGAGAAGCGGCGCCATCCTGTTGAAACAGATTCCACTGGAATTCACCGAACGCATGTGTCGCGAGGTCGCCCCGGCGGAGGCGCCGGAACTCTGGCAGGCGGTCCACAAGGCGGCGGAGCGCCTGCATACCCCGCCCCCGGACCGCATTCTGATCGGCTTGCAACTGAATTTTTATGTCACTGAACTGGCGGTGAAACATGGCTCGGGACGGGCGGAAGGCAAAACGCTATACCTTTCACTGCCGTTGATGAAACGGCTTGCTGCTGACGAAGTGACGGCCATCATCGGCCATGAACTCGGCCACTTCATTGGCGAGGACACCAAAATAACGCGCGAGTTTTATCCGCTGCGCTTCAAGGTGCGTGCCACCATGCTGGCCATGGCGGGTTCCGGCTGGGTCGGGTGGCCCAGTTTTCAATTTCTGAATTATTTCGCCTGGTGTTTTGGGGAAACGGAGCAAGCGACGTCCCGCAAACGCGAACTGCTGGCCGACCAGAAAGCGGCCGAATTGACCACGCCGCAAACGGCGGCCCACGCCCTCATCCGTTTTCAAGTGGCCGCCGAGGCATTCCAACGCGGGCTGAAGGATTCCCTCCAGGACAAGTCGCTAAACCTGCTGGACCTGCCGTTGCAGGCCATCATCCAGGAAAAGCTGGCACCGGAACCCGCCTTTTGGACACAGTTGTTTGAAAAGAAATTGCCGCATCCGCTGGATTCTCATCCCTCGTTGCAGGTCCGCCTGGAAGCCTTGGGTCAAACCGTGGATGTCCAGTCGGCACAAGCCATCGCCCTGGCCTCCCTGCCCAGCGCGTATGAGCAATGGCTGGCCAACCATCCGGCCTTGTTTGGCGGTCTGACCCAGCAAGCGGAGGAGGTGATGGAAACCATGCGGGTGGCGCAGGCCGATTACTCCACCGAAGCCGGCCGGGAGCTGTTGGAAAAGCATTTCCCCGAAAAGAAATGGAAGGCCAAGCCCGGATGGGGCGTGGTGGTATTTCTAGGAATCCTGGCCCTGCTATTCCTGACGGTCGCCATCGTTGTCAATGAATCAGGAACCAGAATTGTTTTTGGCAGCCTGCTGGTTTTGATGGTGGCGGGTGCTTTTTGGGCGCGGAAACAACAGCGCGGAACGGAACTCACCTTGAATGCGGAAGGCCTCAGCCATTCGAAATGGCAGCGTCCTTTGAGCTTCAAGGACGTGGCGAACATCACGGGCCGCCGCCAATACTCAACCATCATTCTGACGTTCCATTTGAAAACGAAGCAGCCTCCCTTTTACAAGTCCGCCATCATTCGTTCTCCAGGGAAACAGCTGTTGCTGTCTTTGAGCGGGGGATTTGAAGCCAAGCCGGCCGCCATTGCTGACAGCATTTTCAAATACTTCAAACGGCACGCTGGAACCTGAGACTTACCAAGACCGGTTGCATCCGCGTTTTCCCCGCCTTGAAAAGGGGCCGGGAAAATGACCGTCCACGGGCAACTTCAGAGGCCGGGTTAAACCAGGCCTGGTCTAAAGTCGCCCTAATGGCAAAAGCATGGACCATGCAGGGGTGGCACGGGCCACTGGCCCGTCCTGCCGGGCTACCAGCCCGGCTGAGTGGAGCGGGGCGCACGGTGGGAAACGGTCTCCGCAGGCAAACAGAGCGCCTCACCCGTTCCGTCCGGCGGGTCGCCGGACGGTACGGGCCAGTGGCCCGTGCCACCCTGGTTTGCAACCGCTCGATAATGCCGGATTTTAGAGCGCCCCTGGAGTTAAACCGCCTTCACCATGGCCAGGGTCAAGACGCCGCTGGCCACCAGGTGGCGGCCGGCGGAGGCCTCCACGTTGAACCGGAACAGGTCGCCAAAATTGCGCTCGGTGGTCGCGCGCAACACCAGGACATCGCCCGGCACGGCGGGATGGGTGAACTTGAGGTTGGTGGTGGCCAGGAAAAACGCCTTGGGCTGGGTCGGCGGCGCGGCGGCGGACTGCAGCTCGCTGAGGCCGATCAGCAACCCGCTGGTTTGCGCCAGCGCCTCGGCGATCAGCACGCCGGGCATGATGGGACGGCCCGGGAAATGCCCGGCAAAATGCGGTTCCTCCGGGCGCAAGGCGCGCTCCGCGACGATGCTTTTGTGCGGGTCGAGCTTCCACACGCGGTCCACGAACAGAAACGGTTCGCGGTGCGGCAGGATGGGCCTCAAATCGGCCAGTTCAAACAGCGCTTTTTCACTCATGTTTCACAGGGGATAATGCCGCCCAGACGGTGCCGGCATCCAGGGTTTTCAGTTCCGAAGCCATGCGCCGGTGCACCCGGTCGCTCAGGGCACCCGCGTGGTCGTCCGGGCGGGGCCATTCCGGGGCCAGAAAGCGGATGCGATACTCGTTGCGGCCCCGGGGGAAAATGCTGCCGGGCAGCCTGGCCATAAAGGGCTGGGTGGTGTGTAAAATCACCGGCACCACCGGCAGCCGGGCGGCCAGCGCCAGATCGAAGGCCAGGCGGTTGAAATGCTGCAACCGGCCGCTGCGGGCGCGCGTGCCTTCGGGGAACACCAGGAGGTTCTTGCCTTCGCCCACCAGCCGCTGGCATTTGGCCAGCGTGGCGGCCAACGATTCCAGCGAATGCCGGTCCACGCTGACCAGATCAAAATACCGGGCCAGCAGGCCGTTCATCACCTTGCGCGTGTCGCGCGACTTGATGACGACGCCGGTGCGCGGCAGCAGGCCCAGCAGCAGCAGCGCGTCCATCAGGCTGCGGTGATTGGCCACGAACACCACCGGCCGCCCCGCCAGCGCCGGGCCCAAGCCGGAGATTTCCGCGAGCTGATACGTGCCGATCAATGGCAGCCAGCAGCGCGAGAAGAAGCCGAGATAACGATAAGTCACCACCTGGAGAAACCGCTGTTGCGCCCGGCGAAACGGCAGCAGCAGGACAAACACGGGGAAGACGATCACGACGAAGCAAACCTTCGACGCAAAATAGCTGGCGTAGCCAAGGCAGGCCAGCGCGACCTGCAGCGGATAAAGCCGGGGGGCGCTCATCTCCATCTCCAAAGTTGATTGGGGCGTGTTTTCAAAATGGCTTTGGGTGGCACAGGCCACTGGCCGGTGCCGTCCGGCGACTCGCCGGACGGAACGGAGAGACGCGTTATTCTGACCCCGGCGCGTTTGAGAAACACGACGCGTTTGAGAAACACGACGCGTCTGGCCATTCCGGTTGGCGGGTCGCCAACCGGGACGGGCGGGTCGCCCGTACCCCCCATTTTGAAAACACGCCATAACCACGAAACACACGAAAATAGAAGTGCGAAATGAAAACCGCGAACAAAATCGAAACCCCCTTGAGCGGCGATGCGGGTGGCCATTTCGTCGGGCCAGTGGCCCGACGAGACGGGCGGGTCGCCCGTACCCCCCCTTTCCAATTGGAAGGACGCGCTCATGGGTGCTTCCGGGTCAGGGCCAGCAATTGCTCGAGCCGATGGCGTTCGCCGCCCAGCGCGGGCTGGCCGGCGAGCGCCTGCTGGCAGGCTTGCGCGGCTTCCGCAAGCCGGCCTTGCCGGAAAAGGACTTCCGCCTGCAGCCAGGCATTCTGGTAATAACCGGGGTTGTTCGTTTCCGCCTGCCGGGCCCGGAGGGCCGCCCGCTCCCAATCGCCCAGCTTCAAGGCCTGCCAGCCCTGGCTTAACTCGGTTTTGGCGACGAGGTAATGGCGGTAAACGCCATTGGTCAAAATCGGATCGGCGGGCAGGGTCAATTCCGGGAGCAGCCGCTCCGGTTCACGCACCTCCACCGCGACGCATTTCCCCAATTGATGCGGCGGCAGCGCGGCCCAAAAAATGCCGGCGGTCAGGTCCATCACCACCGCATGAGTGGCAATGAGCGGATTCAGCGCGCCGCGATGCCCGTTGCCCGCGAACTGCCCGCCCGGCAGCCGCCGGTCGCGCAATCGCGCCAGGCAGGCGGCCGCGTCCAGCCGGTTCGTTTCGCGCAGCAATTCGGTCAGCCGGTCAAAGCGCGAAACCGAGGTGTCGCCGCGCCGGTAGAACTGGTTGATGGCGGTGTCCTTGAATTCGGGGGTGAGGTAATGATTGGCGCAGACCAGCGTGTCCGCGTCTGTTTCCGGCTCGCGCACCGCCATTTTTTCGGGGGTCTTTTCCACCACGATGAATCGGCCGTCCGCGCGGCTGCCGACCAGGAACATGGACGAGACGTAGGTCTGCCGGCGACGGATGATGTCCTGCGCCTCGGCCAGATTATGCGCGTGCTCCAAAACCTCCCGCGCCACCAGGCAGGTCGGGGTGGCGGCATCCGCCGGCAGATCGGAGGGCGCGCCGTTGACGGTGATGGAAACGCCCTCACGGTTCAGCCCGGAAACACCGCCCGCCATGCCGGCCCAGGCGAGGGACACGAACGCGATGCCGTTGGCCGGCTCGCAAATGATCAACAGCCGGTCCTCGTCAAACACCGGGTCGGCCTCCCAGTCAAAATTGCGGCCACAGAACAGGTGGCCCGCCTGCGTGGCCGCCCCCCAGGCCCCGAACGCCGTGCAACCGCGCCGGATCAACGGGCTGTTCATGAGCATGTAGGAAATATCCTGCGCGGCGTGATAGTTTAAAATACGATTGTAATACGGCCCCAGTTCCGGATGGTAGTCGGGACATCCGCGCGCAATGCCCAGCATCTCCATTTGCAACTCCGGCGTGATATTTTCCGTCATGTGCCGGTTCTTGTAGGTCACGAAAAATTCCAGGACGAATTGGAGCGCGGGATACGGCGCGACCCGGTTCAACAGCGTGACAATGGAATCTTCCTGCCGGCGAATGCGGCGCTGCGTCAGCACTCCGTTGGCATAGCCCATCTCGAACGGGGTGCCCGTCAGATAAAGCACCGGCAACCCATCGCGCTCCCCCAGCCAGTTCCGGCCCAGCCACACCCGGTCGCCGCGCGATTCCGGCGTGAGCGAAAGAATCGCGGGTGAGCCCGCCAGCGCGGGCGGTTTGGCCACCCAATGATACATCAAGGCCAGCATGCCCGCCCACAGCAACAGCAGCGCCACCATCCCGCCGGCGGCCAGCCACAACAATCGGCGCAGCCATTTGCGTCGGCGACTCATGGGTGGGCCTCCGGTTTCAGCGCGGCGAGACGCAGCTCCAGCCGGTAGGATTCTGCGGACACATCAAATTGATCCGGCGTGGCGGTGGTCATGCCCGGAAAGGTTAGATAGTGTCTGGCCACCGCGCGATAAAATGTTTGCCCGCGCGCCTGCAAATCCAGTTCCTCCCAGCGGGCTCCGTCGGCGGAAAAAATGTATTCGCCGGCGGTCCCGGTGGCATCCGGGGCGGTGCGCCACACCAGCCGGCCGTCGGCCAGCCAGCCGGGAGATGCAAGCTGCGTCGGCGGAATGAACAGCCAGCGCAAGTCGCGGGCGACGAACCGCTGACTCCAGTCGGCGCGAAAGAGCGGCGTGACTTTGAGCAATTCGGTCCGGCCATCGGGCCGGATGCGCAAATCCGTGACGGTGCCAAAACTGCTGACGATGGCGAGATGATGGCCTTCAGCCGGGGAGGCGGTCAGCCAAGCGTCGCAGGTGAACTGTTTGCCGCCGGCCGTGATGAGGGCGCGCTGCATGGCGGAATAACGCTGCGGAAAAAGCTGCGCCAGCGTCTGGCTGGCCCGCCGGAGGGCGGCCGGGTTCCGGCCGTCCTCCGGCAACACCGGGCGTTCTGGGAAAGGCGGCGTGGCACACCCGCCTGCGAGCAGGCACGCGGCGAGGGACAAGCATGGAATGAGAAACCGCATGGCCATCGACCCGAATCCGGATATTTTATAGCCATTTTGGAAAGAGTCGCGAAAAGCCCTATGAAAAAAAGGGGCGCAAACACGTTCGAAGGCGTGGTTGAAAAGACACGGCACGCAGGTTTGGAAACCTGCGCTACAAGGGTTTGCCATGGTTTTGCCGGTTTCACTATGAAATATCCGGGTTAGAGGTAATGCCTTTCGGAAAATCAAATTGGCCGGAAATCGATGGGAAGATGCAACCCCGTTGGGGTAGGTCATTGTTGGGGCGTTTACCCAGGGTAGCTCCTCCGTCGCGACCCTGGGCTGAACGATGGAATCCCTTTGGGATTCAAGCTCGGAATTTCCGAAAGGCATTAGGGTTAGAGGAATTCTTTCAGGGCTTGGAATTCTTTTTTGACGTTTAACCCAGGCCGTCGCTTTGCTTTGCCCTGGGCCATCCTGTTTTGCCCTTTCAGGGCGACGGAAAAATTTTGTCCTGCACGTCATGGCCATCAAGGTTTGTCCGCGACGGCCTGGATGGTTTTCAAATCCACCGGGGCGCCCAGGTCGAAGGTTTTGGGCGGCAAGGTGGGGTTCACGGTTTGCCCGGAAAAAATGAGGTCCGTGTAATCGCCATCGGTCTCACGCAGCACCACCCGGCGGGTTGCCTTCAAATCGGGAGCGATATGCACCTCGATCGCGGCCATCATTTTGCGGACGGTTTCGTTTTGCGGCACCAGCACCACCACCGGGCCGTCCGCATCATTTGTCACGGTGGCGGAATAACCGCCACGGCCGCTGGCGTAGCCGCCGTCCATGACCCCGGCAATTTGCGCCGTGACACTTTGCAGCGCGCTTCCCAGACCCAGCTCCAGCTTTTTCCAATGGTCGTCCGCCCGTTCAAATTGCGCCACGGCGGTGCCATCCGACACCAGGATGGATTGGTACGGGGCGGTGGTTTCCCAGCGGATGCATCCGGGCTTTTGAAAACACAGATAGCCCTCTGAACGCAGCGGTTCGTTAAACAGCGACAAATGCCGTTCCTGGACAAACCGCGAGGCCACCGACCGCACCGGGGCCATCGCCGCGCTGATCTGCGCCAGGGTGACTGGCGCATTGGTCTGCGCCGGCACGGTTGCCGGGACCAGCAGCCAGACCGCTGCGACCGCCGCCAGCAGGTTGCGGCATGATTTCGCGCTGGGTGGCACAGGCCACTGGCCGGTGCCGTCCGGCGCCCCGCCGGACGGAACGGAGGGACGCGTTTTTCTTGCAACTGCGCGCTGGAAAAACCCGGAGCGCCTCGCCATTCCGGTTGGCGGGTCGCCAACCGGCACGGGCGGGTCGCCCGTGCCACCCATTTTGAAACTAGCGATTCGTATCATGTTTGTTTTTCAGTTCATCCAGCCGCACACAGACATAACCGGCGGCCTGCAGTTGGTCCAGCACGAGCGTCACCACGGCCAGCAACCGTTCGCGCGGCACGCCGGCGTCGTGCAGCAAAAAAATCGCGCCCGGCCGCAGTTTGGCCAGCAGGCGGCCCGCGATCTTCGCCGCCGCATCGGGCCGTCGGTCCAGTCCGCGCGCCGTGTAACCGGCCACGAGCAATCCCGCCTGCCGGGCCACGCGAAAAACGCGCGGGTTGGTCAGCCCGGCGGGCGGGCGGAAAAATTTCGGCGCACTGCCGGTGGCCCGCTGAATTTCTGTTTGCGCCGCCGCCAGTTCCGCGCGCAGGCGGGCCTCGCCAAACAGGTTGGTGAGCACGCTGTGCCGCTCGGTGTGATTTTCCACCGCATGGCCGGCCGCAACCATCCGCCGCGCCAGTTCCGGCTGGCGGGCCACCCGGCTGCCGATGAGGAAAAAAGTCGCCTGCACGCGCCGCTCCGCCAGCAGGGCCAGCAGCGCCGGCGTGTTTTCCGCATCCGGCCCGTCGTCAAACGTCAGCGCCACGCACTTTTCCCGCGTGGTCGCGCCACAAAAACTTTCGCCAAAAAACTGCCAGCCGGGAAACGACACGCCCAGCCCCACCATCAACCCGGCCAGCGAGCACGCGGCCGTCAGCCATCCCCACCGGGCCGCGCCGTGGGTCAAGGCCACAATCGCCGCGAGCGCCATCGCCGTGACGACCAGCAGCACCTGATACTTGGTCACGCGCGGACGCAACACATTCCTTTCGTGCCGGTCGGCGACAAGGTCAGCAGCACTACGGTTTTAACCGCGGCATCCGGCGCGCCGGCCAGTTGAATTTCCCCGCGCACCACGCCGATGGCTGTGAGAAAACCAAACGCCGACGCGGAATAATGTTCCCCGCAGGCGTGCTTGTAGGCGGCGCAACCCACCGTGCGCCCCGCGCGCCGGGAAAATGCGGCGGCCACGGCCTGGTAAAAGGCATCCCACCCGTTCCCGCCGTTCGCGCCGGTGAGCAGCAAATCCACTTCGCTGGCTGAAATGCCATCGCGTTGCAATGTTTCCACCATCCACGCCGCCTCGGCCTCGGCCTCCCACGCCGCACTGCGGGCAATGCGGATGGCAGAAACATGGGCCAGCGGCCCGCCTGCACTGGCCTCCCCGCCCCGCCCCAGCGCGAACACCGCACTGCCTTCGCCGGCAAGGGCGTTGCCGGGCGAAGGCGGCGCGGTGTTCGCGCTGGCTTCAACTCGCGGATGGCTTTCCGGCGAGGATGAGGATGACGCTTCGCACCACCAACCCCAGCGCAGGCCCGCCGCCAGTTGATATTGATTCAGCTCGTCCGCCGCGCCGGCCAGCGCCAGGTCCGCGCGCCCGGACTTCAGTTCAGTCATGGCCTGCCAGAGCGCCGTCTCAAAGGAAATCTCGCGTTGCACGGGCGTGGAATTCAAGCCGGTGGCCTGCCATTCCATGGCCACTTGCGACGCCAGCGCATTATGCACCGAACTCGTGAACAGCGCGGGACGCGGCACGCGCTCGTCCTTGACGATCATGTTTTCCACAAACGCCGCCGTGTCGTTGAGCGACCCCAGCCCGGTGCCGATGGCCACGGCGATTTTTTCCGGCGCGATGCCGAGGGTTTCCCGGGTTTTTCCCAGGGCCTGGCGCGCCGCCACAAGGGTCATCTGCTGAATGCGGCTTAACTTGCGGCGGCGGGCCGGGTCCAGCGCGAATTCCCCGCCCGGCTCGCGCGCAGCGTAAACCTTTACTTTCGCCGTCGGCGAAATGACGGGCACGGCAAACTCCGAACAAGCCGCGCCGCCTGCGCGAAACGCGGCCGCCACTTCCGCGCGCGAACACCCGGCCGCGCTCACCACGCCTGCCCCCCAGATCGCCAGGCCCCTGGACACGGCGGTGGAGTTTACCTCCATTGGAGCGGGAGTTTCCGGGTACGGGCCGGGGGCCGGATATTCCTCAAATACCAGCGCGACGTTATTGCCTCCGAAGCCGAAGGAGTTGCTGAGGATGCGCGCCACGCGTTGCGCCCGGAATTCGCGGACCGGTTCCAGCCCGATCTTTGGGTCCACCTGCTCGAAGCCGGGCGTGCCGGGCACGGCTTGTTCGCGCAGGGATTGCACCGCCAGCACCGCCTTGATCGCCCCGCTGGCCGCGAGCGTGTGGCCAAAAAACCGTTTTACCGAACCAAAGGGCGGCACCGATCCGCCAAACAATTGCCGCAGCGCCTGCGCTTCCATGGCGTCGTTGTCGGGCGTGGCCGTGCCGTGTGTGCTAACAAAATCCACCGCCTCCGGCGGCAATCCCGCGCATGCCAATGCCCGCTGCATGGCCGCCAGCGCGCCGCCGCCGTCCGGTCGCGGGGCCGTGGCGTGGAAGGCATCGCAACTCGCGCCCCCGCCGCTGAGCCGCGCCAGCACCCGGGCCCCGCGCGCCCGGGCGGTCGCCTCCGCCTCGAGCACCAGCATGGCCGCGCCTTCGCCCAGACTGATGCCGGCGCGCCGCGCGTCAAAGGGCCGGCAGCCGCTGGCATCCAGCAACAGCAGCGAGCCAAAGCCGTTCAGCGTGAGCCGCGCCAGCGAATCCCCCGCCCCCGCCAGCATCAGGTCCGCCTCGCCCTGCTCGATCAATTGGGCGGCGGCCAGGATGGCCAGGGCTCCGGCGGAACAGGCGGTGGACAACGTGGCCACCGGACCGAGCGCGCCCATTTGCCGGGCGCATAAATCCGCCGCGCCCGCGCATTCATGAAAGCGCAACGGCCCGAAGCGGTGCCGGTTCTCGCGCAGCAGCGCCGTCAGAAATTGTTCCGTTCCCCGCATCCCGCCCACGGTTGCGCCCAGCATCACCCCCGCCCGGGTGGAATCGGTGCTTTTCCCAACCTCCGCGCCTGCCTGCACCAGCGCCTCACGGGCGGCGATCCAGGCCAGTTTGTCCGAGCGCGATCCGCGCACCGCACCCGCCAGGGCGTCCACATCTTCGCGCACCTCACCCACCAGCGGGTGACCATGGCGGGGGGAGACAAATTGCGACAAGGGGCGAAGGCCGCTCTGACCGGCCCGGATGGAAGCCCATACCGCCGCCACGCCGACGCCGGCGGCGCTGATGATGCCGAGCCCGGTGATGACTGGTCGGCGGCGCAACATCAGACACGATGGGCGGCGACAAATCCGGCCAGTGCGCGCACGGAGGCAAACGCCTGGTCGGCCACGGCGCGTTCGCTGATGACAATCCCATAGTCCTGCTCCAAAATCGCCACCAACTCCAGCGCATCAATGGAATCCAGCTCGAGCCCCGTGCCGAAAATCGGCTCATCGGCCTGGATATCCGCCGGGGTGACGCCTTCCAGATTGAAGCCGGCAATGATTTTCTGTTTCAATTCTTCGATCAGGGATTCCATAACCATCGAGCGTAAGCGTAGCTTCCGCGGAAACGCTTTAGCAAGCGTGTTTCCTGGATTTCATGCTGGAATCAGGGGCGCGCTAAGGTCCGGCATCAGCTGGGGCTGCGGTTTGACCGCAGGCCACTAACCCGGATATTTCATAGCCTTTTGGGAAAGAGTCGCTAAAAACCCTATGAAAAGTGGGGCGCAAACACGTTCGAATGCGTGGTTGAAAAGACACGGCACGCAGGTTTGGAAACCTGCGATACGGCAGGCTTGGAAGCCTGCGCTACAATGGTTTGCCATGGTTTTGCCGGCTTCACTGTGAAATATCCGGGCCAACGCTTCACTGGCTATGGCCGTTAGGGCCGCCACCATCCGCGCTGCCGGGATAACACCAAAGGCGGTTTTTACCGGTATAGGCCACATCGTTGTACCACAGGGCCAGTCTGACGTAATCCACGGAACCGCCAAACGCGGCTTGAATGCCGCCATTTTGATGCCGGCCGCTCACGCCTTCGGCCGGCCAGTTGGCCCCATCGTTAAAGTAATCCGGATGGGTTTCGTCGGTTTCCCAGATGGCGCAATCGGTGGTTTGAAACGACGACAGTTTGACCGGCGGATACGCCTCGAAATTGTAGCCGACGATGGCCCCGTTCATGGCATAGCTCGAAATCTGCTGATCCCGCTCCTGGAACAGGGTGGTGTTGGGATTATCCATGGGGCAAAAATAGATTCTGGCATTATGCAGGATGGGCCAAAGCAGGCCGGTTTGGACTTGGAAGGCGTTGGTGCCGGGGGCGTCGGGCTGGTAAAGCCAGCCGGTGTGGGAGCCATGGCCGCCATCCCAATTCGGGGGCGGCAACACGTCGCTCGCATCGGACGCGTAAACATGCGTGGCGAGGATCACCTGTTTGAGGTTGTCGATGTCCGTGGTCTTGGCCGCCGAATTTTTGGCCTTGCTCAAGACCGGCAGCAGCAGTGCCGCCAGAATGGCGATAATGGCGATGACGACCAGCAACTCAAGCAACGTAAAGGCCCGGGGGAGTTTCATGTCTATATAGACAGCTTGCGAGGAGATTTGTTTCAACCTTTTTCCGGGCTGGCGGGGACGACCCATTTGGGTTTCTGGGATAATTGCACATCGGGATTTTCTGCCTGGAGCGAATCGTCCAGTTTGAACACCAAACGGCCGGCGTGGTCGGCATGGTATTCCTTGCGGCCGCTGGCGGATTCAATGGTGATCACGGTTTTTCCGGCGCAGGAGGCGGGAAACACAAAGGCCAGGCTCTTCACCTTGCCTTTAAGCAGTGGAAATTGGCCCGCATAACCGGTCTTGATCATTTCGTTGGCCCGCGCCATGCCTTGGTTGGCTTCGGCTACGATGTCCGCCAGCCGACGATAGGGAAACACCAGTTCCTCGGGCATGGTGGCATAGCACCAAATCCCGAGGTTGACTGAGCCTTTGGGCTGGTCGGTAAGGATGGGGGGATTTTCCCGGCGCAAGTCCGGGTCATGCGGGAAGTCGAGGATTTGCCCCTTGGCGCCCAGATGCACAGGGATGACGCCTTTATTTGTGCTCTGGATGGTGAGATGAATGTCAGCGGGATGAATGTTCTTCTTTTCGGAGGAGACAATGAAATAAACGTGAAGCTTGTTTGTATCAAAGCTTTCGGAAAACTGGCTCGCGTCGTCCAGTATGTTATAGGGGATGCCTTTGCCACCGAAGGGGTTCTGATGCTGGGCCAACAGGGTGGTCGTGGCGGCCAGCAGCACGGCGGTTCCCACCGCCAAGGCCATTTTATATTGGGTATGGTTCATAGATTTTAAAGTTCCTTTCACCAGGGTTAAAGTCGAGGCTGAGGCGGTGGCCCCTTTGGTCAGGGCCACGGCGGTGACGGTGGTGGCCAGGATCGCCGGGGCCGCGCGAACCGTTTGGGTGGCCAGATTGCCGGCGATGATGTCCGTGGTGGACGCAACGCCGCGCCGGCTGAAATGGCGTCGCAATTTCTCCAGTGCGCGGGTGGTGCGTTTGCGGGCGGTGTCTTCGCTGACGCCCAGGGCGGCACCCACGGCGGCGAGCGATTGGCGGTCGAAGTACCGCAGCAGCACGGCCTGGCGATCCGCCTCGCCCAGGGCCGCCAGGGCTTCATCGAGCCACGGCGCGATTTGTTCCCACTGGGGATCCGGCGGGGCAGGGGAGGGGTCGGTTTGCATTTGCAACTCCTTGGCCAGTTGTTGGCGCTTGGCGGCGGCGCGGATTTGCGTCAGGGCGGCAAAACGCGTGGTGCGGAACAGCCAGCCGGTCAAAAGGGTCCGGGCGGAAATCTTCGGGGCTTTTTGCGCCAGCAGGATGAACACCGCCTGCGTGATTTCGCCCGCCAGATGCGCATCGCCCACCTGCCGCAGGGCGGCCGAGTAAACCAAGCCGATCCGGCGCGAAACCAGCTCCGCAAACGCGGGTTCGGAACCGTTGCGGGCGTATGCTTGAAGCAACTGCATGTCATCCATGGCTGGCATTCAATGATAAATGTCCGCTTTTCGCAAAACCGGACAATCTTTTTTCGCGGATTGATGGATTGGTGGATTGATGGATTGATGGATTGATGGATTGATGGCGGTGTCCAAAGGAGCAGCCGCAGCGAGGTGGCCAGCCGGAGGGGCTGCAAGTTGCTTGGTGTCGGCACCCCCGACCCCCTCATTTTGGAACCATTAGCGTTAATTCGTGTAATTCGCGTCACTTCCGTTTTTTATCCGTGTCCATCCGTGTTCATCCGTGTTCATCCGTGTTCATCCGTGGTTATAAACCCTTTTTGCTGAATCCTTCCGGCCCAGCGGATGAATTTTCGACTGCCGCCGGGTGCGAATAGGTTGGGGATAAGGGGGAATAACTTTCCTTGGTTTGATTCGACTTCGCCGCCGCCGGGTTGCTAGAATCTGGCTTCTTTTGCGACCCTTATGATTGATTCTGCTGCTGATGACCCTGGCTCCGGTCCGGATTTTAAAAAATCCCGCCGGCCCAAAGGCCCGCGCTCCGATCGGGCGCCCTCCGTGGACCGTTTGCCGCCGCACAGTTTGGAGGCCGAGCAGGGCGTGCTGGGCTGCAATCTGCTCGATCCCAACCAGTGCGTCGGCGAATGCATCGAAAAGCTCAAGGACGACGGCAAATCCGCGTTTTACGATCTCCGGCATCAGACGATTTACGAGACCCTCGCCCAGATGTTCAATGAACGCCAGCCGATTGACCTCATCACCGTGCAGCAAAATTTGAAGGACCGGCAGCTGTTGGAGCAGGTCGGCGGCATCGCCTACCTGTCCCAATTGCAGGATGCGGTGCCCAGCTCGGCCAATCTGTCCTACTACATCGGGATTGTCCGCGAGAAGTATTTGCTGCGCAAATTGATCCAGACCTGCTCCGGGGTCGTGAGCCGGGTGCTGGATTACGAGGGCGACGTGGAAGCGCTGCTCGACGAGGTGGAAAAGGAAATCCTGCACGTCAACGAATCCCGCGAGCAAAACGAGGTCAAGGACGTCAAAAAACTCGTCAACGACGCCCTGGTGACCATTGAGCATTTCTTCAACCGGAAAGGCGAGTTGAGCGGGCTGGCCACCGGGTTCACCGATCTGGACAAGATGACCGATGGGTTGCACGGCGGCGAAATGATCATCGTCGCCGCGCGCCCCTCCATGGGCAAAACCTCCCTGGCCATGAACATCGCCGAGCATGTGTCGCTCGAGCTGGGGTTGCCGGTGGGCGTCTTCAGTCTGGAAATGAGCGCGTCCTCGCTGATTTTGCGCATGCTCTGCTCGCTGGCGCGCGTGAACATGCGGAGCATCCGGGATGGCTTCATGAGCGAGGCGGATTTTCCCAAACTGATGTCGGCGTCCGGGCGCTTGGCGGCGGCCAAATTGCTGATCGACGACACCGCGGGGCTCTCCATTTTGCAGTTGCGGGCGCGGGCGCGGCGGATGCACCAACAGCATGGAATCAAGCTGTTTGTCATTGACTATTTGCAGCTCCTCAACTCTACTGCGCAGCGAGCAAAAGAGAATCGACAGCAGGAAATCGCGGACATTTCGAGCGGGGTGAAAGCCCTGGCGAAGGAATTGAACGTGCCGGTCATTGTCTTGAGCCAGTTGAACCGTGAACTGGAAAAGGACAAGAGCCGCAAACCGCGGTTGAGCGACTTGCGCGAATCGGGGTCCATTGAGCAGGATGCCGATTTGGTGGGGCTGTTGTACAAACCTGATGCCGGGGATGAGGAAGAGGGCGCCGCCGCCGAGGAAAGCGACGGCGTCGCAGTGAACTTCCTGATCGCCAAACAGCGTAACGGACCGACGGGTGATGTGTGCCTGACGTTCCTGAAACAATTTACGCGTTACGAAAGCCGATCGAAATTTAGCGATGAAGATGTGCCTGCGGGCCGGTAAATAATGAAATCAATCATCAAACCCCTTGGTGTTTCCATGGTGCTGACCTGCGCGACCGCCGCGCTGGCACAGAGCACCGGTCTGAAAATTGACCGCGTGAATGTGCAGTTTGTCGGCCCCGCCTCCGTCAGCGAGGATTTCGTCCGTGGCAACCTCAAGCTGAAGGCCGGCGCCAACTACCTCCCCAGCTCCACCCAGGACGACGTGCATTTCCTCTACGCCACCGGCCAGTTTTACAATATCCGCGTCAAGGTGGACCCCGCCGACGACGGCGGCGTGATCCTCACCTACGTGGTCCAGGTGCGTCCGCGCATCACGGAAATCCGGTTCGAGGGCAACAACCGGTTGAGCGATTCCAAGCTCAAGAAAAAGGTCACCTTCAAGGTCGGCGAACCGTTGGATGAGCAGAAAGTCTTCACCGCCGTCCAGGAAATCAAAAAGCTTTACGAAAAGAGCGGCCTCTCCGACACCACCGTCAAATACGTCCTCAGCATCGAGGAATTGACCGGCCACGGCATCGTGACGTTCCACATCGAGGAAAGTCCGAAGTACAAGATCAAGGATGTCGAGTTTTTCGGCGCGACCATGAAGCCCCGCGCGTTGCGCTCCGAATTGAAAGTCCGGCGGCGCTGGGCGTTTTCCTGGCTCACCGGCTCCGGCTATTTCCAGCAGGACGACTTTGATGGCGACCGCGACCGGTTGGCGGATTACTATCGCAATCACGGCTACCTGGATTTTGAAATCAAGGACGTCAAGCTGGACCGCCCCACCACCAACACGATGTTCATCAAGTATTTCGTGGATGAGGGCCGCCAGTACAAGGTGGGGGACGTCAAGGTCACCGGCACCAAGATTTTCACCGATGCCGAAATCATCAAGGGCCTGCATGCCGTGCATGATTACGAGCACACCAAGGGGTCGCTCGGCGCGCATGGCTTCACCATGGACACGGGCGATATCTTCACGCCGGATGGCCTCGCCAAGGACACCGAGCTGATCGAGGATTTTTACGGCAGCCGGGGCTACATTGAAATTTCCGAGGGCCAGGCCCTGCGCGTGAACCGCGTGCCCAACGTGGACACCGGCACCATGGACATTGAGTATGTGATCGGCGACAGCGAAAAATCGCATGTCCAAAAGATCCAGATTCACGGCAACCTCAAGACCAAGGACAAAGTGCTCCGCCGCGAACTGGCCATCGCGCCGGGGGACGTGATGGACATGGTCCGGGTCAAGACCAGCAAACAGCGCCTGGAAGGCATGGGCTATTTCGAGAAGGTGGATGCGCGGCCCGAACCCATTGACCCGCCCACGCCCGGCCAGAAGGACCTCGTCATCAATGTGACGGAACAAAGCACGGGCAATTTCACCGTGGGTGCCGGGTTCAGTTCCGTGGAATCGTTGGTGGGCTACGGCGAAATCTCGCAGGCCAATTTTGATTTGTTCCATCCGCCGTACTTCACGGGCGGCGGCCAGCAGGCGCGGTTGCGCGTGGATATCGGCTTGCTGTACCAGAACTACGAGTTGAGCTTCATTGAGCCGTGGTTCATGAACATCAAACTGCAATTGGGCGTGGACCTCTACCGGCGCCAGCTCGACTACGAAAGCCCCAACAACCTGTTTGATGAAACCCGCACCGGGGCCAAACTGAGCCTCACCCGGGCGCTGGGCAGCGATTTCTTGGTCGGCAGCGTCAGCTACACGGTGGAAGATATCGGGATTTCACTGAATTCAGGGTGGCATGATGATCTGCCTGGACAATATAATGGCGGAAATAGTGCCAATCCTTCGCCACCAACTGCTTCTGGCGACACACCCACTCACAACGTGCCAGATGACATTATTCATGAGGAGGGGGATCACTTCTTTCAGCGTTTTGGCGGTTCTCTGGCCTACGATACGAGCAACAACACCAAATTGCCCAATCACGGCCAGCGCACCCAACTCGGCGGGGAATTTTCGGTGGGTGACCAAGATACCTTTTATAAACTGGATCTTACCTCCGCCTGGTATTTCCCCGGCTTTTACAAGGGGCATGTGTTGGAAGTGGGCGGGCGCACTGGCGTGGCGGACAGTATGGAAGGCGAAGTGCCGTTTTATGACCGCTATTATCTGGGCGGCATCTATTCTCTGCGTGGGTTTAAGTACCGCAATGTGGCCCCGCGTCAAGCTTATGATTCCAGTGCGCAGACCATTCCCACCGAACCCATCGGCGGCGATTCGTTTTGGTTTGGATCCCTCGAATATAGTGTGCCCATTTTTGAACAGGATGGTGGCGTGGGGTTGCGTTTTGCCCTCTTCTACGACATTGGCGAAGTGGATCCCAAAGCGTATTCTTTCTCCGGCAATTATGTGGATGACTGGGGCGTGGGGTTGCGCTTGAACATCCCCCATCTCGGACCCCTGCGTCTGGATTACGGCATTCCCATCACCACCGACTCCTTCAACAGCAGCAGCGGCCAGTTCCAGTTTAGCGTTGGTTTCAAACGGCAATATTAATGATGAATCTTTCCGTGAAAAAAATATTTAAGTCCATTCTGGTTGCCTGCGGCAGTGCCTCGTCCCACATAGCGCAGGCTTCCAAGCCTGCCGTATCGCAGGTTTCCAAACCTGCGGGGCGTCTCTTTGCCCTGCCGCCTTCAAGCCACCCAAAGCGCGTTTTAGGCGCTTCCCATTTCCAACCAGCATTCTCAGGTCAAATCGTCGCCGTTATCAGCCTCCTGATGGTGCTCACCATCACATCATCGGCCCAAACCGCCATGAACGCCGCCAACCTGCCGCTGTGGTTCGAGGCCGGTCACGGCCAGTCAGGCATCACCGCTCCGTTTGCCGCCCACGGGCCGGATTCGGCCTTTTTTATGACCGAATCCAACGCGCAATTCGTCCTCCGCAAGGCTTCCGGCGAGACCGCCGCCGCCTGCATGCAATTTGTGGGGGCCAATCCCGCCGCGCGGATTGCTGGCGAATCGGCGATGCCCGGCAAAGTGAATTATCTGATTGGTAATGATCCCGCGAAATGGCGCTCCGGCGTGCCCGCTTTTGGCCGGGTGCGCGTGGATAATGTGTATCCAGGCATCAACGTGGTTTATTACGGCAACGGCCGGCAATTGGAATATGATTTCGACTTGGCCGCGGGAGTTGACCCCCGGACCATCGTTCTCCGGTTCGATGGCGCGGATAAAATTTCCGTGAATCCCCAGGGCGAACTAGTGGTCAGCCTCCACGGCGGCGAAGTCATTCAGCGGCGTCCGGTGATTTATCAAGATGCTGGCTTGGCTCGGCATGAAATCAGCGGCGGTTATCAAATGCTGGACGCCCACACGGTCACCTTTGCGCTCAGCGATTATAATCATGCCTTGCCATTGGTGATTGACCCGGTGCTGGGCTATTCCACCTATTTTGGCGGAAACAATAACACGTATATTCATGCGGTTGCCTTGGGACAAGGTGGTTCGGTTTATGTCGCTGGCGAGACGATTTCGACCGTCTTTACCAATATCGTGCCAGGATACCGGACAAATTTTGCAGGCGGCACTATTTCTGGCGATGTCTTTGTGGCTAAATTCGACAGTTTCGGAAACAATGCTTATTTCACCTATTTAGGGGGCAGCGTCGATGAAGTGGCTTTCGGTTTGGCCGTGGACAGTGCGGGCGAAGCATTTGTGACTGGTTATACCGACTCCCCGGATTTTCCCATAACCACGAGTAGTGCGCTCCAGCCTCAGATCGCCGGCAAGATAAATACGCAGGCTCATGTATATCCCTCGGATGCCTTTCTTGCTAAGCTAAGTGCCTCCGGCTCGAATTTGCTTTACTCAACCTTTATTGGGGGCAATGAGCCCGATATTGCCACCGCCGTCACCGTGGATGCGAATACCAATGCGTTCGTGGTGGGTTACACCTATTCCACCAACTTTCTGCAGCTTCCAAAGACCAATGGATTTAGTCCGTATCAGGCCACTCTGCAATGTTCCAACACCCTGTACTTCAATGCCAATGCGTTTCTGGTGGAGATCTCGGCGGCGGGAGCCCTCAAATATGCCTCGTTTTTCGGCGGCACCAACTACGATGCGGCCACTTCCGTCACGCTGGATAATTCAAATTATATTTATGTGGCGGGCTACACCGCTTCCACTAATTTTCCGACCATTAATTCATTGTCGGGCAACAAATATTTGAATGGTTCAACGAATAGCCTTGGCACCTATGATGCCTTTGTGGCCAAATTCACGCCCGGTTTTACCCATTTGGTCTATTCCACCTTTTTGGGCGGCTCGAACATAGACTGGGGTTCTGGTATTGCGGCTGATAGTTCTGGCTTTGGGAATGCGTATGTGGTTGGCGCAACCACCTCCTTGAATTTCCCGTCCAACCAGCCTGCTGGGGCGGCCGGTTTAACCTCTTGTGTGCTTACCAATACCGCCGGATTGGTCGCCGCGACCAATGCGTTTCTAACCAAGATCGGTTGGGATAGTGTCGCCCAAAGGGCCACAAATATATACTCCGTGGTCTTTGGCGGAGCGGGTTATGACATTGCCAACGGAGTGGCCGTTGACACCAATACGGGCAATGTGTTTGTGGTGGGTTCGGCTGCCTCGACGAATTTCCCGGTGACGACGAATAATTTGTATGGTTCTCTGCAAACCACCAATTCTTCGCAGCTTTATCTGAGCGATGTTTTTATCACAGCTTTGAGTTCTAGCGGAGTCCTGCTCTACTCCGCTTATCTGGGCGGAAACGGGGATGAAATTGGCGCGGCCATAACCGTTGATTCGATTGGAACTGTCTATGTTGCCGGAACCACCACTTCCACCAACTACCCAACCTTTAACGCTTGGCAGAATAATGCCAGCGGTGCTTGGAACGGCGAGTCCGAAGGATTTATCTCCAAGATTCTGCTGACTCCTCCCCCATTAAAAATTAACGCCACCAAGTCTGGCACCAATTTGTATGTGAAATGGCAATCAGAAACGCTGCTTCAGTATGAACTGGCCTCTACCACCAACCTGCTCAATTCCGGAGGGTGGTCGCTGATTGACACCAACCCGCCCACGTTCACCAACGGGGTCTATGAATATACGCTGCCCCACACCAATTCCCTGCAGTTCTTCCGGGTGCTTCAATACTGATGCCCCACAGCAGGTGGGCAGGCAGGGTGGTGGACGGCGCGCTGCGCCGTCCCGTCCGAGCGAAGTCGAGGACGAATCGAACATTGCGCGGCCCGCTTTCATGACCCTGCGTCCGGCTCGTCCCTTCTCCCAAAGGGACACCGGACCGCGACGACAACAAGACCCGCCGGAGGGGCTATTTCAGGGCTGGGTAGTGGCTGGGCGCGTCACTCCGTGCGCGCCGTCATGGCAAAACAAAACGCGTCGGCCGAACACTCTGGTCTCGCGAACAATACGCCGTTGCGATGAACCAGAACGCGTTGGTTGGCAGGCGGCGGCGCGCAGAGGACTGCACGCCCTACCGACCGCAGATTTGCCATGGCACAGGGTTGGTAGGGCGCGTCACTCCGTGCGCGCCGCGCCTGCAACCCGCATGAGCAAATATTCCCCCGACGTGGCCTTCCCAACCCGTTGCCGATCACGGTGCCCTCGCGATCAGAAACGCCGCAAAACCCTTTGTTTTTCTAACCTCCATGGGAAGAGGTGTCCCTTCGCAAACAGAGCGCCTCACCCGTTCCGTCCGGCGGGTCGCCGGACGGTATGGGCCAGTGGCCCGTGCCACCCTTGTTTGCAAACGGGCGATAATGCTAATTCTTGACGCTGCGACGTGGGGATGCGTGTGAGTCAGTGCTGGAGTTGTTGCGCGCTTTCAGCGCTTGATTGCAAGCATGGCAGCAAACCCAGGGCGTTGCCCTGGGCTGCCATGTGGCGGCCTTTCAGGCCTTGTTTGCGCGGTCTTGGCCGAGTTTACTGTGAAATATCCGGGGTCGCTACCTGCCTGGTAGCCCGGATATTTCATAGCCATTTGGGAAAGAGTCGCGAAAAACCCTATGAAAAGAGGGGCGCAAACACGTTCGAAGGCGTGGTTGAAACGACACGGCACGCAGGTTGGGAAACCTGCGAGCCGAAGCTCGGCTTGCCAACAGCAGGCTGGGAAACCAGCGTTACGACGTTGGAATGCCGCTGAGTCAGCAGAAGAATTGTTGCACGCTTACAGCGCTTGATGGCAATTATGGCATCAAAACCCAGGGCGTTGCCCTGGGCTGTCCTGTGGCGGCCTTTCAGGCCTTGTATTCGCACCGCCAGAATGCCCGCCGGTCAGCCCCCAACCTTCCGGCTCCGCTTTTGAGCTGAAACGATCTTGAGCCCGTTCATCCTTCATCTTTCATCCTGCATAATTCTGTGAAAACCCCCGAAATATCACTTTTATCGCGTTGAAACCGCACCCACAACCAACCCAACCACGCGCTGACATGTATTGATTCCATCCTTAAAATCCCTCAAGTCTGGTTCGATTCTGCCGATCACAAACCGACCGGCAGAATTGCCGGTCAAACCAATAATATGAGCATC
>Ga0302319_10006776_pt1 | contig 22675 bp, 22 predicted proteins | sample Bog_T0_2_FD_203319 | JGI IMG/M metagenome (GOLD analysis project Ga0302319, IMG submission 203319) | Peat permafrost microbial communities from Stordalen Mire near Abisko, Sweden - Bog_T0_2 | ecosystem: Environmental > Terrestrial > Soil > Wetlands > Peat | place: Sweden: Abisko, Stordalen Mire...
ACCCGTTCCAGTGCATCCTCTTCAATCTGACTCCGTCGATTCAGATACCCGGTTGCCATGAGGTCATCCGGCGTATCCGTCTCAGCCGTCGCTACAACAGGGTTGCTCTTTTCGGTCTCTGCTGGTTGAGAGCGCCTCTTGAACTCCACGAACTCGGGGAAACGGCACAGGAAGGCGTTGTCAATCCTGGTTGGGTTCTCTGCCAAGACTTGCTTGCCCCGCTCGGTAATTCGGAACTGGCCGCGTTGAACGTAGTCGATAAGGAGAGCCTTCTTCAGGTAGGTCCGCGCCCAGCCGACACGATTATCAAAAACCTCCTGCTTGCCGCTTGGAAGCAGTTCCTTCTGCTCCTCCTCGGTAAGGCCAAACTGCGAGGCGAGTTCCGGCACAGTATCGCGCTTTGAATGAACCGCGCCGTCACCAGCCAGTTTAAGCAGGGGCAGCATCAGGGTCTGGTAGTCCGGAATCGACATCGCTTCCTCATTTCAATCGTCAATCAGTCAGGCTTTGAAAGGAGGTGGCCTTCACAACCTACGAGATAGGCCGCCTTCTAGACTACTTTGGTGCCAAGAATTGTGACGTTTGGCACGGCAATGTCAAACGCTTCCATCAACGCATACTGCCGCCAACGACAATCGAAATGCTCTTTGTCTAGAAGATGAACATCATCGCTTTCGCCGTCTCCGCCGTTTCCGCCTGCGTCGTCTAGTCCAATCCCAAAGTCCAAGCCGCCCCAATCTGTGAGGACGTAGCGGTTATGAATCTTTTCTGACGGCGAAGGCTTTTCGCGAATTCGTGCTAACTCGCATTGCAAACTCGTTGGTATTAAAGGCGCAATAGCGTTTCGGCAGCTTTGTTCGAAGGTGTCACCTACGCAAGCCAATCTACTCTCCTCTTGCACCACCATGCGAACTCTAGGGGCTGACCTACGACGGCACGCAAAACATAACTCAAGGAACTGCTCAAGCGGCTCAAGAAAACGACTTGTTGGTGCAAAGTGCGGATCAACTAAAACGATGTCGGAAGCCACTTGAAAAAGCAGAGAGGCTGTCTTTGCCATCTCCTGAGCAGTTCGCGGGACGGTCCTGGAGTGTGGTGCCTTCCATAAATCGGTTGAAGCATCAATTTCATCAATCTTCAGTACATCGGAATGATTTCGAGGGTTTTGTGCGGCCACTATCGCATGAAATGGAAGAGCACCATGCGTTGCCTCGGCATTAGTTAGCCAGTCTATTGTCTGCCCATCGAACCCGCGACCCGGCGATGGAATAAGATGGGGCGTAATCCTGGCATAGAGAATCTCAAGGCGCGTCCTTTCCAGCGGTGGACGTCCATTAATCGCCCGTCCCAAAATAGATGCCCATTTTTTTGGATATTCTGACACGAGACGGCCATTATGCGCCCCTACAGCGTCCGCGACGAATCGCAATCGCTGCCAGTCCGTCAGGCATGTGGGATCGATAGCGTATTCATTCACCATGGTGTTAGAAAAGCTCCTCTGCGCGCTCGGGGAAGAAGCCGTCCGGCCAATTTGTGATGAATTCTCCATCTTGCCTGATGGGAATCTCGGTAACTACTGAACCTTCTTTATCGGGAATGACATACAGCACTGCCACATCCTGCGGACTTATCTGGCATGCTCCATTTACGAGTTCACCGTTGGTCGTTTCCCTGATCCGCCGCAGCACGCGCAGGATCAAATGCTCGCTGTGGGTTTCGAGAATAAAGGTGTTCTTCCTTGCACCCAGAGCGGATTCGATAAATACATCGCCAAGTTCGGCCTGAAGAGCCGGATGCAGGTGAATTTCGGGCTGCTCCATTGCCAGGATTTTGCCCTGCGATCCGTAGGCCATCACGAGGACAGGGAGGACTTGCGAAATCCCGATGCCGACATCTCGGTGACTGACGTTGGCTCCTGTGCGCTGGTCAATCAGGGCAAGCTCGCGAATTGATTCGGAGTCGGATGACTTCAGGGCCTCAAGCAGTTCCTCAGTCCTATCCTCGCTCATGTCCGCGCCCAGGTAGGGAGCGAGTTCACTCTGCTTGTCATCCCGCTCGTATTCTTTGGCTTCGAGTTCGTTCTGCTTGTCAGTTAGCTCGTCTTGTTTCTCTTCAAGTTCACTCTGCTTCTGACTTAGCTCATGCTGCTTGTCATCTAGCTCGCTCTGCTTTTCATCGCGCGTGCTGTGCAACGCATCGCGTTCCCATTCTTGTGATTTTGCTTCGTCCTCCGCTTTCGAGTGTGCAGCCTTCAAATTCTCTTTCAATTGCTCGTCGGCACCATGATCCAAGGCCTCCTGAACAAGGTCACGCACTGTTTCAGCCGAGGTCAGTTCACTCTCTGCCTCATCAATTTCAAACTCCATCCCGTCAATTTCGCTTTGCAACTGGTTGGTTTCATCCTCAAGTTCCTGGACTGCATCCTCAAGTCCAGCAACCTCAGTCTGTAAATCCTCAATTTCACGCTCGAGTTCATCGACTTCAAAACTCAGGGCATCAACCTCTCCCTGAAGCTCTGACACAACCGACTCGCGGCCCTGTTTCCAGTCGTCGTAGCCGTCAAGTGCTGCGGCTACCGGCTCATGCAAGTCTTCCAGAGCCCGGAAGGAGCGCACTACCAGTTTGTATCGGGTTTTCAGCTTCTCTGCGCCGAGCCAGTTGTTGACGGCCAGACGGACCGCATCATCCCGCCGCACCACGTCCCAGGCGTAGCCGCCGCCTGCGTACCAGTTTGCATCTTCGCTTTCTGCGAATGCCAGGTGGCGCGGCGGAAACGAACGCAACGGGCCGAGGTACTGTAATTGCGAAAACTCATCGGCCAGAGCATCGGTCAGGCCCTTGATGAGGTCGTTCAGGATGCGCGGCAGCAAGAAGCTGATTGCCCGCGCAATGTCCCCCCTCCGGTCTCCCTTGCTTACTGGAAAGAGCATATTGGCGGGCGAAAGCTCAGCGGAGTCGGCTTTCGGCAACTCCACTGAAGAGGGAAAGAACTTCTCCACGCGCACAATCAACTGAGGGAGCAGGGTTGCAATCGCCTCGTTTGCTACGTCGAAGTCTTCCGGGCGCATCTGCTCTGAGGTGGTCTGGTTTTCAACGATTGCCCCCAGAACCTGCCGGAATACGACATGCTCGGCAGCCAGACGGTCCACGCGCAGCACGGTGCCGGAGCTATCTGCCTTGGATGCAGAGGGACGCCAACTCATCCTCAAAAGCTCCGCACCATCAGCAGAGATTTCGATGGAATCTACACGGGGTTCCGCGCCCGGCTTGGCGCGCTCTTCATTGTCGAGTTCAATACCCAGTGCGATCAAAATCGAAATACTTTCGACCGGGGCGAGCAACTCAGCAAGCCGCCGGTCCTTGGCCGGGTCCAACGCCGCGACTTTCAACTCCGCGCCCCACTCCATGCGCCGGTTCAATTGGCCGCGAAAGATGTATTGGCGGAAGCCGCCCAGATCAATGGCGTTGCCGCCAATGTCGGTGTGATGGACATCCAAGCGGGAGCGCCCACGCTTCTCGCGGCCAAACTGCGCCTCGTGCGCCAGTGCGAGGCTGTGGATGAAGCTCGATTTGCCCGCGCTGTTGGGGCCGAAGACCAGCGTGATGGGCTTGAGCGGGATGCGCTGCGTCGCGGAAAAGGCCTTGAAGTTGCCCACGCGCAGGGCTTGGAGTCGTCTGTTCATACCGCTGCCTCCTGGGGCGTGGGTAGTTTCAATTGGCGGGCCTGTACTTCCATCTCGGCCAGCAGTTCCTTCATGTGGGCCTCACGCCATTGGGCGGTGAGCTGGCCGGAAAATGCAGTGCTGAGAAGTACACTGAACAATTGGTTGAGGTCTGAGCGCATCCTCCTAATCGGGACTAATGATTTATTGAGCTGCTCTGCCAAACGCGAGAATTCTTTCTGCAATGAATCTGGCGGAACTATTACCGATATCGAAGCAAACGACGACTTGTTCAAGATTGGCAATGTCGTAAATGTGGCCAGTGCTTTCATTGTTTCTACTTCAAAGGACAACGCTGCAATTCCAAAGTCATCATTGACCTTCGCACTCCATTCGACGGCGTTAATCTGTTGATTAAAGGATGTCATTACTGGTGTCTTGCGCATCTTTCCAATGTTTCCAATGCAGCCCACCAATGCACTTCCGGCCCTCGCGACTTTGGAGAATTGTGCGCCAGTCTCAGTAAGGCTCCTTTGCGTGGCAGATAAGTCTGTGTCGAGGTCACTCGGCGTGGCAAATGGTATGGTCCCACCGAACATGCCCTCTTCTTGTGTTGGCGGAGTCCGACCTGTAACCACGTTGCCTAGTTCACCAATTCGTTCCTTTCGCCAACCCTTTGGATTTGTGCTCGGGGCGCCGAACATCTTGAGGAAGAGCGCGGGCAGAATGCGCTCTGCCTTCGCGCTGGCCTCACGACTCAGGCGGCGCAGCCGATCAGCCTCGTCCAGAAGCTCAACGATTCTGCCCTGTTCCATTGGCGTGGGCAGTGGAAATTCATGCTCCCAAAACCAATCCATAACGACGCGCGGCATTTTAGCGCCCGCAACATGATGCGAGGCTTGATTCACAAACGCTGACGAGCGAAGATAGTACGCCAGAAACCGCTGATCCAAAATCGCCGGATTTGGGCGCAAGGGGATCAGTTCAGTCGTAGCGATACCTGGCTCATCAGGAACAATCACCTTATTCAGATACGGGCGGAGCTTTGAATAGAGGACATTGCCGGTATCGAAGCAAAAGGTGGATGTTCCGGCTTCGCTCGCTGGAGCATAACGCTTGCCGGAAAGCTCGCCAGTGTCGCCTTCGATCTGGTCTAGCGATAGGTGCCACACCTGTTGATCTGACGCGAAACTGAATGCGGCAGGGTTTGGGGGTGCAATACTGCGCATTGGAGAATTAAGCCAGGTCATTTCGCCAACTCCGCCATCAACTTCTCCAAACCCTCAACGACCTTGCGATAGTCCTTCAGTACATCCGCCACAAGTTCCTTGGGGTCTTCGTCGCTGGCCTTCTCTGCAATGCGCGGCTTCCATTGACCAGCGCCCAAGTTGTACTCCGCGTCTGCCAGCTTCTGGCGCGTGGTCCACCAACAGGACGGTTCCTCGCTGCCGTGCGGTAGTAGCGTATTCGCCTCCAGGCCCGGCGGGTTGGTGAAGCCGCTGGCCTTGTAGCTCTTCCACTGCTGAAGCAGATCGGGAATGTCGTTCTTCTCCGGCGTTTCCACACGTCCGCCGCCCGAGACCTTGTCCGGATCGTAGCCGTCGTTGCGCACCTCGTAGAACCAGATCCAGTTGACTCGCTTGGCCGACTCCGATGCGGGCTTGCGGAAGACCAGCACGGCCGTCTTGACGCCTGCATAGGGCTTGAAGACACCTGCCGGGAGGCTAACGACGGCGAGCAGATCGAAATCGTCCACGAGCTTCTTGCGCAGATCGACGTGCGCGCCCGTGGAGCCAAAGAGCAACTCCTCTGGAACGACTACGGCACAACGCCCGCCCGGAGCCAGGTGCTGCATCATCAGCGAGAGGAAGAGCAGTTCGCTCTTCTTGCTGTTTGTGGGCAGGTCGGCGCGGATGGAGTCCTTGGGTAACTGCCCGGCAAAGGGCGGATTGGCGACGATGACCTTGTAGCGGCGGCGGAGATCGTCTTCCGTGAGTCCACCGAGGTCTGAAAGCGAGTTGGCCCTCTTGAGGCTTGCATGGCGGATGCCATGCAGGACCAGATTCATCATGCTGATGCGCACCATCTGCCGGGAGACATCGGTGCCGAAGACAGACGACTCCAAAATGGTCCATTCGGGAATCTTTTCGCCCGCGCCCTTGCGGTAAGTTTGCAGGCGCGGCATTTCTTGCTTCAGTTCTTCGAGCGTTTTGCCCTTCTTGTCTAGCCAGTCTTCACCGTAGATGGGATACTCACTCACCTGCTCGGAGTACTTGGCAAGCAGGTAGTCAATAGCGTCAATAAGGAAGCCCGCCGTGCCGCAGGCCGGGTCATAAAGAGTGTCGCCCAGGTCGGGGTCCATCATTTCGACCATGAAAGCGCGAATCTGGCGCGGTGTGCGGAATTGGCCGTTCAGCGCACTGGAGCCCAGATGCGTAAGCAGATACTCGAAGATGTCACCCTTGACATCGGGGCCGAGCTTGCGAAATTCAAAGGCATCCAGTTCGTCGATGACCTGCTTGAGAACGTTGGGATCGACGATTTCAAGCACGGCATCGCGGAAGTACTCGGCCACCTCAGGCTCATCCTTGGCCAGCGACGACATATAGGGGAAGACTTCATCGCGAATGAAGTCGCGCAGTTCAGGGCCACTCTTGAAGCGCCAATGGCTCCAGCGATACCGTTCCGATTGCGCCGGATACAAGAGCCTGGTATTGCCGCCATTGCCGCCTAGCCGAAGGCGCAGCTCGCGGTCGGACTCCTCCTCATCGAGCAGCTTGAGAAAGATGAGATACGAAATCTGCTCGATGTACGTGACCGGGTTTGTGACCCCGCCCGCCCAGAGGGTGTCCGTAATGTGGTCGAGCTTGCGGCGTAGTTGCTGATTCATTTCAATCCTTCGTTGTTGCGTGGCCGGTTCGTTAGGCAGCCAGGACAGATTGGTTGATCTCGTCCATTATGTTTTGCAGACCCTGTTCGCCGAACAGTTCAATGCCGATGTTGGCGGCGTTGAGAATGGAAAGCGGCGGCGCAAAGAGGTCGTCAAGAGAAACCTTCCCCTTGACCAGGCCCCGATTTTTGATGAGCGACAAGTACTGTGCCTGCTCAGGAGTGAGGTTCTTGGCTACGAGCCAAGCGCGGAAGTTCTCTTCCACGCGCTCCTCGCGGCTTTTGATCTTGACCAGCCCGAGGGCTGCCTTGATGAAGTCCAGGAGGTTGCCGCCGGGATTGCGGTAGGCCCGACGCAGGTTGTCCTCGTTGAAGTAGTGTTGCGGCTGGTTGAGGCTCTGCGCGAGTTGATCCTCTTCCTCCTCGCTGAGCGACTCGCCAGCCTTGATCTTGGCAATGATTGGGTCGGCCGTTGAGCCCTGAACGACGGCCTTCTCCCACTCGGTTACATAGTCGCGCTTGTCTACGCGTTCGCCGTCGGGGCCAACTTCAATGTAGTGAACCGCATCGAGCCATTCATCTTCAAGGCCCAGTTCGGTCAGTTCGCGTGGCTCCAAACCGCGTGGCTGTTTGGGCTTGGTCGCGTAGCCTCCGCCACCGCCAGAGAAGATGTCGGTATCCGAGTCGTTGAAATACTCGTGGTTGCGAAAGAAGTCGTAGATGACGAACTTCTCTTTGGCAATGTGCGGAGCGGTGCGAGTGCCACGCCCGCGCATTTGCTGATAAAGGATCGGGCTGCGCACGCGGCGGCACATGACCAGATGCAGAACCTCACGGCAATCAAAGCCTGTATCCAACATGCCGACGCTAACGGCTACCGCCGGAAGCTCTTCCTGTTTGAAGCGCCGGATGAGGTCGTCGGGGTCGCTTACGTCCGATGTGATGACCTCGGCGTATCGCCCCTTATGCTCAGGATGCAACTCGTTCAGGTATTGCGCCAGCCTAGCAGCATGCAGCTTGGTAATGGCAAAGACTACGGCTTTGCCAGGGCCAACCTTCTGCTTTGGGGCAAGCTCTTTGTAGCTCTGCCAGGCCAGCCGGTCAAACTCTTCCATCATCAAGCGATTGCTGGCCTCATTTGTCCACTTCCGCTCGAACTCGGCTGGGTCGTAGTGCTCTTCGTCCACGCTGGCACCCTCAGACACCAGCGTGGTAATGCCAGAGGCAAACTTGTAGGGGACAAGAAACTCTTCTTCAAAGGCTTTTTGAATCGGATAAGAGAAGTCCGGCGCATTGTCCTTGCAGTGGTAGAACTGAAACGTGTTCCGCTCAATATAGACAGCCGGGGTTGCGGTGAGGCCGATATGTAGAGCGTCGAAGTGCGATAGGGCAGTCTGCCAGGCACCGTAGATGGAACGGTGGCACTCGTCCATCACGACAACATCGAAATAACCGCTGGTGAACTCCTGATACCTGCCGATCATCGTCTGGATAAGGCAGACGGTGATTTGTTTTTCCTGCCGAACCATGCCGGGCTTCAGCCAATAACTGGAGTAGCCGGGGAGCAAGTCCTGAATGGTCTCTATGGCTTGCTTTGCGAGTTGGTCCCTGTCTACAAGGAAGAGGATGCGCTCTGCCTGGTTGGCCTGAAAGAGTCTCTTGAGGTATAGGCCAATCAAGTCAGTCTTGCCGCAGCCGGTTGGCAGTTCGATAAGGAACCGGCGCTTGCCCAATTCGACCGTGCGATCAAGCGCCCTCATTGCATCCTGTTGATAGGGGCGAACCAGCCGGGTTTCTCCCTGGCGGATATAGATCTCCGGAATCGGAATCGTCGCCAACGGCTTGCTTTCTGTGCGAAGGTGGACAAGCCTTTCGAGGTCGCGGCGCGCGTAGAACGAATTCACGATCCGGGCATCGTCATTCTGGTAGTCCCAGAAGTAGATGAGTTCGCCGTTTGTAAGGAAGATGAAGGGCGCGCCAATCTGCTTTGCGTAGGGGAGGGCCTGCTGTTTGGCCACATAAGGCTGGATAGCCGCCCTCTTAGCTTCAATGACGGCCAGGGCGCGCCCACGCTGGTCCAGCAGCACATAATCGGCCCGGCCCGCAGTTGTGGCATCGTCAACTTGGACACCTGCCGTGGACGAGTCCGTGCCAGTCAACTGCTGTGAAGCGGAACCTTGGACCCTCACTTCAGTCAACACCTGAGATTTGTCCGCCGGATTCCAGCCAGCAGCACGCAACTGATCATCGATCAGAATCCGCGCATCGGCTTCGTTGGGGTTCGTGCTCAAATCAGGCTCCTTCGTCAATTTGCCTCACGGCTTCGCGGTGGACATCATTCCTTATGCATCTGGCGTGCCAAATCTCCAACGCCGTATTTTTGCAGCCAGTTGCTGAGCGTTTGGTAGCTTCCGAGGCCAAGCAAACGGGCAGCCTCAGATTTGTTTCCGTGTGTGAGGTCCATTGCGCGCTGCAAATAGTGGCGGGCAACTCCCCCAATCAAATCAGGGAGTTGAATGTTGGCGGTGAGTGGCTTCCCCAGGATGGAATCGCTCTTTGGGGCAACCGAGACAGCCATTGATTGGGCAACATCGCGGGCTGTAATTCGTTCCCCTGCCGCCCAAATGCTCGCACGTAGCAGGGTATTGTGGAGTTCGCGGACATTGCCGGGCCAGGAATGCTGTACTAGAAGATTTCTTGCGGGAATATCCAATTTCTTATGCTTGTAGCCGGGCTGCGTTGCCGCTTCGGTGTTGATTGCCAAAAGCATCGTATCGATGAGTAAGCCAATATCCCCCTCACGCTCACGCAAGGGCGGAAGAAGGAGAACACCGACCGCGAGGCGGTGAAAGAGGTCTTCGCGGAAGCGCCCGGACCTAACCTCCTCCGGGAGAACGCGATTTGTCGCAGCAATAATGCGGACGTCAACCCGTTTCGGTTTAGAGGCCCCCAGACGGGTGATTTCTCTCTCTTGCAGAACTCGCAAAAGTCTCACTTGCGATGCGAGCGGGAGTTCTCCAATTTCGTCTAGGAACAGTGTGCCTCCGTCCGCGCTCTCAAAGTAGCCTGGACGAGCCGCAGTTGCGCCAGTAAATGCGCCCTTTTCGTGGCCAAACAGTTCAGCATCTACCAGATCGAGGGGGATCGCGCCGCAATTCACGGCGATAAATGGCTTGCCGCCCCGCACGCTGGCCTGATGAATCGCGCGCGCGAAAAGTTCCTTGCCCGTACCAGACTCACCCTGAATGAGGACGGTTACATCGCGCAGCGCCATGCGGTGCGCAAGAGCTATAGTCCGTTTCATTGCGTTGCATCGATGAACAATGCTTGTGAATGCGGCGTTGGATGGTGGGAGGCCTTGCATCAGCAGCGTAAGTTCTTCGTCTGCCTGCTTGTCGATAGCGGGCACGAATTCAGCAGTAAGGTCAAAAGGTATGCTGACCTCCTTCACGCCGTGTTCTTTGGAGGATTCAATCAGGCGGGCGGGGTATTTTGTCTTTGCGAGCAATATCCAGACCGCTGCCATCGCCGGCGTCCCCGGACTCAAGTGAAATGTCAAAGAGGCTGAGGTAGTTTCAGCTTTGATCGCGCGGATCAGGGTGTCTACAGCTCGGAAGATTTCCGCAAAGTTGGTTGGGCTCGTAAGCTTCGCCGGATGCGTTTTAATAGAAACCGATCCACCCGCATTCGCCGTCAGCCATCTAGCATAACCCTGGGTCTTGGACGCCGGATGGTCAGAAATCAGATGCACCGAGTCAAAATGGAGACCCTGAATCGCACTAAGAATAGGTCCACGTTCACCCGAGTACGCTGATTCGGATGACCGTATATCCGTGTTTCCCAACCACGCAACCAAAATTTCCATGCTGATACCGTAAGACATATAGTATAAACACAAGATTTCTTATGCGAAAACAGGATAGCACAAGATGCTTGATGGTGACGCTAAGGAGCGACCACTTCTATCGGAGTCTTCCAATTGCTTTTGCGTTGCAGATGTCGGGATCTGTGAATGAAGGTACCTTGATACCGTTCCTAGGAAACGCAACTTCCCGATCTTGCAGTGAAAACCTGGATCAGGACATGAAGGATGAGGACAATACAAATCTGATTATTTGAGAGTCGAGGCTAATCATAAGAAATCGACGAACAGATCACCAGGTTTCACGGCAAGCGCCTTCGCCAGTTTGACGATGTTCTCCAAGGCCACATTCCGCTCGCCGCGCTCGACGCCACCGACGTAATTCCGGTGGAGGCCGGCGCGCTCTGCCAGTTCCTCCTGGGAATAGCCCCGCTCGTCGCGGAGTTGCCGCAACCTAGAGCCAAATCGAGACTTAACGGAGTGTGGGGCCACATCTCCATGCTCGGAGGCTGACCACTATGCGTCTACACATGATGAGTGTGATAATGTCCTGTTGGAGTTGCCTTCGATGGGCTGCTCTCGCTCGATGCGCTACTGGAACCGGCCAACGATGACGGGAAATTCATCGAAACTGGTTTCGCATTGGGGTGGGTGGAATACGATTCAATAGGAGAGGAGGGAGAATCTTTGAACACAGATTTCATCGACTGCCCGGAAGTGGCAGGAAAGACAATTCAATTGCTCAGGATTCACCGGGACACCGGCGACGGTTCGAGTGTCCAGATTGAACTGACTGACGGAACCAGCTTCACCTGCAACGTTACGGTCCGTCCAGCCGTGGAAGCAACCTTATATAAGGGTGGAGTGGGAGCACCGGAAACCATCCGCGACTACAAACTTTAGGCAAATCCTCCCCCACAAAACCCGGTCGTTATTCCCAAATGGAATAACGGTCTCCCTGGAATTCATTGGACGCGGCCTCGGAACCGCTCTAACTTTGCGCTAATGCTGACGCCCAGTCAGCGGAGGTGCAAAGTGAATCGATTCCAACGTATCTTCCGACGCGACGCCAGTCGCAATCGGCTGCTCATTCCGTCCGCCAATCGGCTGACGGGACAAACCCTCAAAACCACTCTCCTTTCGGCCATCCGCACGATGGCTCCAACCTTGTTTGCACTCTCGTTTGCTGGCGTGGCCCATGCCCAGGGGACTATGGACTTTTCCGGCGCGACCACGCTGATGACCACTTTCAAAACATTCGCCATCTATGCGGGCGCAGTCATCTGCTTCGGCGGATTGATCTTCGCCGGAATCCGCATGATGTCCGGACGATTCCAGGACGCCATCCCCGGACTCTTTGGCGCGCTCTTCGGCGCTGGAGTTCTCGGTTGGGGCGCTGGCTGGATTGGCTCGCTCACCGGGCAGACGATGCAGTAGGAGGCGGCCATGACCAAGCGGGGAGAACCGTTACCAATCAACCAAGCGCTGAATCGGCCGAGGGCCAAGCTGGGACTCGATCTATCAGCATGGATGGCGATCGTATTCGTCTGCGTAACGGTTTTCCTCGTTGGGTTCCGCATCGTGGCGCTGATCGCGTTTCCATCGCTGGCCGTGAGTGCATGGCTGATCGTCCGGAAACATCCCAAGATGTTCGAGCTTTGGGGCTTGAGTTTGAGCCAGAGGTCCTACTATGACCCGCGTAAACACTGAGCAGCAGAAATACACGCCATGGTTCGCCAAGGCCGGAGCCGCGTTCAGCATCGTGCCAATTGCACGCTTCGTCAATGACCGCATCTTCGCGCTGAAGGGCGGCGGCTATGGCTGCCTCTTTTCGCTCGCAGGTATCGATGAAGAAGGCGTAACCGATCAGGGGCTTGAAGCGCAGGTGCGCTCGATTGAAGGCGCGTTGCGGGGATTGCCGGAAGGAGCGTGCTTGTACCAATACACACGCGTCATGTCGGGATTTGACCTGCCGCGTAAGGCGCAGTACGGCAATCCAGTCACGCAGGTTTTCGTCGATGACCGGCTGGCATTTCTGGACAAATCGGCAGGCTTCCGGCGCATCGACCTGCATTGGTGCTTGACGCTGGAGCCGCCCAAGGCCGCGGCCTTCGCCCGCAAGCCCAGGGAACACGATGCCGACACCACGCGAATGCTCGCGGACCTTGAGAAGACAGCAACGCTGCTCGAAGGGCATCTAAGCGGATCGTTGGGATTGCGGCTGCTTGAAAAGAATGCGGTCTACCAGTTCTTCAGTTACCTGTTCAACCTCGAAGAATGGGCAGCCGCCTACACATTGACCGCCGATGACGGCGTGGACCGCCAGATCGTGAACAGTCCGGTTTCATGGCACAGTGACCATCTCACCATTGGCCGTCGATACGTCCAGATGTTTTCTCTGAAGACGACACCGGAGGCATCGCGCCCCTGCTTGTTCTCTGGATTGATGGCGCTCGACTGCGACAGCATCCTTTGCACGACCTGGCGTCCCAAATCGACTGCTGCGGCCAGAGGCGAGATCGACGCGCAGGAGAAGTTCATCTCGTTTTTCAAAGTTGGCGTTCTTACTCGCGTAATGAGCGGGCACGACACAGCGTCGCTTGAAACTGGCGCAGGAGCGCGGGCGGCGAACACCCAGGTCGATGACCTGGGCGATGTCATTCGCTCGCTCGACACCCAGGTACAGGGCGAGTTCTCGCTGCGCTTCCTTGTGGCCGCGCGCAGCCTGAATGAGCTGCGCGGCATAGCCCCCGCCGTGCATCGCGTCTTTGTCGATGCGCGGGCGCAGGTCATGGAAGAGACGCTGGGCAATCTTTCCGCTTTCTACGCCATGTTTCCAGGCAATGGAAAGTTCAACGTCTTTCCGATGTGGCTGGCGGAGGATCACCATGCGAGGCTGTCATCAGTATTCGCGCCCAATCTCGGTCATCCGCATTCGGAAGACCTCGATAGCGAGTATTTGAACATCTTCGAGACGCGCACACGGACGCCGTTCTTTCAGGACGTGTATGTGGATGGAGTGCGGGTCATGTTGATCCTCGGGCCAACGGGCACGGGAAAAAGCGTGCATGGCAACCTGGCCATCGCCCATGAACAGAAGTACGGTGGTTTCACCTACATCTTCGATATTGGCGGCAGTTATGAGAGCGTCGTCGAGTTGTATGGCGGCCGCGTGGACCGCATTGGCAAAGATGGTCCGCGCGTGAACCCCTTCCGGCTGGAGCCGACTGAGAGCAACGTCACCTTTCTCTATTCGTTCGTCAAGCTCCTGCTGATGAACGGTGGTGCTGAGTTGGAGCCGGAAGACGATGACGTGATCCACAAGGCCGTACGCGATATGTACTTGCTAGACGCGGAGAATCGCCGTCTCTCGAATCTCTTCCTGCCCAAGAAGCTCGACCGTTATCTCTCGAAGTGGGTTGGCAAAGGCGTCTACGCCGCTATCTTCGACAACGTCGAAGACAGCCTTTCGTTCTCGCGCCTGCAATGCTTCGACTTCCAGGGCGTGAACAACGAACAGTACGCCGACCTGATCGAGCCGTTGATGGTGTGGCTGCTGCGCCGCATCAACGACGTGCTCTACAACCCGACCAATCTTGGCGTGCCCAAACACATTCTCATCGAAGAGATTTTCTCTTCAATGAAGAACCGGCAATTGCTCGAAGGCGCGCTCGCTTCGATCAAGACCGTGCGCAAAAACCTTGGCGGCGTCACCATGATCGGCCAGTCGGCAGAAGACCTCGGCGCGAACGCCGATAGCATCGTGAATTCCTGCACGTCTTTTCTGTTTCTCAAAGACGCGACCTTTAACCGCAAGAGATACGCGGAACTCTTCAAGATGAACGAGCAGCAACTCGCGTTGTTCGAGAGCTTGCAGGACCGCGAAGGTCTTTACATGCGCCGGGACGGGCTGACCAAGGCCGTCAAGCTCAATCTCGACAACCGCAGCTACGCAGTATTTTCGACCAAGCCGAAAGACCGCGTGCGCCGGTCCAGGCTCATCGCCAAGTACGGACTCACGGAGGGCATCACTCGATTCGCTCAAGGCGAGTCCGAATAACCCTAACCCACACCGCAGAGAGGACTTGAGAATATGCGCCCCACCATTTTTGTCTCTTTTTCCGTTTGCATGATGTTGGCTTCTAGCCAACTTCATGCCTCAACCGAAACGCATCCTCTGCAACCGAGCGCGCCGCGCACGGTCACGGTGTCGGAAGCGGATACGCCGCCGCAGATTCGCGCCGGGCTTCTGCAATCGACGCTCATCGTTCTGCCTAACGAGGAGAAGGTCGCTAACCTCTTCGCCGGCGACACGGTGAACTGGATATTTGACGGCGGCCAAGTGGCTTCGCGGTTTATCAGCGTCAAGCCCAAAGCGGCGAACGCGGCCACGGACATTCACATCGTCTCCGACCACGGCAACGAATACACCCTTGCACTGCGCGAGGTCTCCGGTGATTCCGATCCCCACTTCGATTCCAAAGTCTTTATCGCACCCGGCGATCAGGCAGCCAAGGACCGGCTGGCCCAGCTACCGGTGTTCGTTCCGGTTGCCGAACTGGATAAGGCGAAACAGGAAGCTGCTGCCGCGAAGGCTGCCCAGGAAGCGGAACTCAAAGCCGAAGCGACGAAAGCCGAGCAGTACCGCAGTGAATACCCCGGCTCGCTGCACTTCGACTTTGTTTGGGATGAGCGCAAGGGAAAAGAACTCGGCCTTCAGCAAATCTGGCGCGACGAAAAGTTCACCTACCTGCGTGGCCAGTTCCAGGAAACGCCCGCGCTCTACGAGCTGAAGGACGGCAAAGGCTCGCTCATCAACTTCGATTTCAACGGTGGGCTTTACACCGTGCCGAAGCAGTTGGAGCACGGGTATCTGGCCATCGGCAAGCAGAAGGTTGAATTCCATCGTGAAGGAGGCGTGAAGTAGCCATGACCGAACAGAACCCAAACACGCCCGCCACAATTCCAGAGCAGCCGGATGCGAAGCCGCCGCTCAAGAAGAGTATGCCGGTGGTCATCGCGCTGGTAGCAATTCTCGCCATACTCGGCATCGCCAACGTAACCAGCCTTCTGCGCGGCAACAAGAAGACGGCGCCAACAAGCACGCTGCCGATGCGCCCGACCTCGCCCAGTGCGCAGCAGGTATCGAGCTTCGAGACGCAGCAGCAGTTGCAGGCGCAGCATGACGCCGATGAAAAACAGCGTCAGCAAGAGTTGTTGGCGGCGATGCAACAATTCCAGAACACAGAGGGAACACCTGGTCCCGAATCGACTAATGCCGCGCCGATGACAAAGGCGCAGCGGGATGCGATCTACAGCGGAAGTTCCAATGCACCACAGCACACCTCGAATGTTTCGGAGGCGCACGCCGAGGCAAAGCAACGGGCACTGGCGCGTGAAAGGCAGAAGCAGGAGGCCATCAACAGTGACACGATGGCGATTGATTTTGGGCGCACTGGAGAATCTGCGACCGGCTCATCACCAAATCCGCCGACTGCCATTGTGCTCGCAGGACGCGCAGAAGCGCCGTCTTCAGCGAAATCTGAAGAAATGGCGTCCACCCTGCCCGTTGCTGGCGCGCCGTCGCAGAAGAGTTCCAATGTGGCGGCAGCATCCGAGCAATTGCCTGCGGCGAACACAAAAACAGACACAATGGAGCCGTATCCGTTTGACCAGTATCAGGGCCGGCTCTATCGAATCTTCGAGGGTACGGTTCTCGAAGGCGTCGTCACCAACCACATCGACGGCGGGTTAAACGGTCCAATTCTGGTCATGCTGACCACCGACTACTACTCCCACGATCATCAACAACTACTCATGCCGCAAGGCACGCGCCTGATCGGCACCGTGCAGAGCGTGGGCAACGCCCAACAGCGCAAGATGTTCGTCACCTTCCACCGGGCCGTCTGCCCAGATGGGTTCTCGCTCGATTTCGACAAATACATCGGCCTCGATCCTTTGGGCACAACGGGTCTGGCCACCAAGGTCGATCACGGATATTTCCAGGCCTTCGCCGCTGCCGCTGCGGTCGGTGGTATTGGCGGCCTTGCACAGATCGGCAACAACGGCAGCGTGCTCGATCCATCCACCGAGATTCGCAACGGCATCTCGGAGCAGACGGCAAGCGAAGGCGAGCAGATATTGAATCACTTCCTCAATCGTCTGCCTGTAATCACGCTCAAGGAAGGTTCGCGCGCCCGCGTCTATGTAGGCCGCGACATTCTGATCCCGTCCTATGCAGAGCATCGCATGGACCCAACCCTGTAGAGCCGGAGACTGGCCATGATTGAGCAGAGCGAACGATCACGGCATCTGATTGAGGTTTCGCGCCGCGCCATGCATCGCGGTCATGATGCGTGGGCAGCGTTCAACTTGAGCGACAAGGTGACTGTGGCACTTGTGCTCAATCGTGCCGACTGGCTCGAAGAATTTGGCTGCACCCTGGCCGAAGCCATCGAGGAGGCGGGCGAGGAATGGATCGTCGTCATTCCTCGAATTGCCCGCGCGCTACTCGACGAAGGGCTATGACGCGGCGCGGCAGCCAATCCAACCAATAACGAGGAGGTAATATGCCAACGCAATGCAGAATACAACGGAAGTGGCTTGTGATTACAGCCGCTGTTCTATTGACCGCAACGCCCAGCTTCGCGCTATTCGGGATCGGCGACATTGTCTTCGACCCGACCAGCTACGCCAGCCTGATCCAGCAACTGACCACGCTCCAGATGCAGTACAACATGGTCAAAAACAACATCACACATTTCTCGCTCAAGCAGCAGTGGCAGACAACTCTCCACACTCTTGAAAACGCGAATGTCGCCAATATGTTTGGCGAGACGGCGGGCATCAAGATTGCGCTCAACAGCAACTCGCCGTCCACCTCGGCAACGGCATGGAAGACGGCCACGTTGTCAATGAATAGTGGCGCGAACAGCTACCTTGCGGGGCAGTCACTTGGCAGTTCGCGCATCTCGCAGCTTGCCATGGTCGAAACCTCCGATTCCATCTCCCCTGATTGCCTGACGGCCGTGGGCCAGTACCGGACCAGTAGAACCGAGAACTCCACGGCCAATTCCTCGCTTCTGTCCAACCAGTTCGACATCTCGGACGGCACAAACAGCGAGGTTCAGCAGCTCAATCTATTGAATGCTGCCGAGGCGCAAAAGCTCAGCGAGATGCAGGCGCAGGGAACGCTTCAATCCTGCCTGGCCGGGCAGATGACCGTCGCCAATATGGAACGGCGCAATGCCGCCGTCGAAGACATCAATACCGCGGTAATCGTTCAGCAGCAGCGCGCAACAAATGACACGAGTGCTGCCAGCGAAAGCAATACCTGGCAGACCTACCTCCCGTGAGTGCAACCCACGCGGCGCTGGCCTGCTTGGCCAGTGCCGCCCTTTCCTCTACGAGGTGACGACTATGATTTCACCGATGCTACTGGCCCAGGCATTACCCAGCGCCAGTTCTGGTGTGGATTGGTTGTACCAGTTCACCAACAACCTGACGAATCTGACCACACAGAACGGCGGCGTATTGACGCAGCTTGGATTGACCGAGTTGAGCTGCATTGCGCTCTTCACGCTTATCAGCATGGTCATCAACTGGAATACATCAGAGATGACCGTATTGCGCTTCCATGCGCACCCGGTCCGCGCAGGTGATCTGACGCACTTTCTCTTGCGGCTCATCGTCTGCTGCCTGCTCATCAATTACTGGGTGAATCCGCTGCCCGGTGCGAGCTTCGGACTCAACCATTTCTTCAGCTATATCGCCCAGGCGATGGTAGCGGCATTCGACCAGAGTTCGCTCGACAATCTGCTCCAGCTATTGAAAACCGCTGGAGACAATACGTCGATGCCTTCGCTGACCGCTCCGGTCCAGATTCTCTGCTACTTCTTTGTGCAGGCGTTGCTGGGGTTGGCATCAGCGATTCTTTTCCTGATCAACTGCTCTTCCTTCATTCTCTACGGAGTGACGGCGCTCTTCGGTCCAGTGTTCATTCCGCTGCTGATGACCAGAACATTCCGAGGAAAGTTCTTCCACTTTCTCGACGTGCTGCTCAGCTTCGCAATGATCCGCGCCGTGGCAGCAGCATTCATCTTCGTGTGGGCCGGTTTCCTGAATACCTTCATTCAGCAAACCTTCAACGGAACCTACTCAATGGAGATGTGGCTGGCAAACCTGATTCCCTGCACAATGGTCTTCATCGCCTTCATCATCAACCTGCTCTTTATCCCGAGCATGACGCAGGCGATCTTCGGCGGCACGGCGGGCTTGGCCGACAGTGTTTCCAAGGTTGGCGGTACTATTGCGTCAGTAATGATGATGGCTGGTTAAAAGGAGGACTTCATGTTGCGCTATCTGCTGACTATTAAGCTACTGAGCCGGACGTTTCAATTCAAATCGGTGCACAGGATCTTGCTTACGATCCTTGTCATACTGGGCATTCTCTCGGTGGTCTATACAGCCAACCTCTTTCTTACCCTTTCGGAAAGGACAAGTCCGCACCATGAGCACACACACAAACCAAGTTGAAGCATCCTTGAAGCCAAAACGGTCTCTGCTTGTTGACCACATCGGCAACGAGGTCTATTCGTCCCATTACGCCGAGCGGAAAGCCTATCGACTTATCCTCGTCTTCGGCACCGTTGTGCTGCTCGCTTCGCTCTGCATGAACCTTGCGCTTGCGCGCCGTCCGGTAGCGAATCGATACATTCGCATCGACGAAATGGGCCGCGCCCAGGCGATCCAGTATTCAGACTTGAACTACAGTCCCCGTGAGGGCGAAGTCCGCACCTATCTGACCGATTGGGCGAACTACCGCTACACCGTTAATCGCGATGTGATTGCCAAGAAATATCCGCTCAATTACTACTTTCTCTCGCAGGCGTTGGCATCGCGCCTGATGACTGAAGACAACGCCAATCACCTCGTCTCTCAGGTCACGGCAGGTCAGATCGAAGCAAGTGACGTGCAGGTCCAGAACGTAACCATCACGACGATGTCGGAGGAAATGCTCCAGGGCGCGCGTATTGCCCGTGGAACGGCGCTGATGGCGGTTGATCGATTCTACTCGGCAGCGAACTCCCACGAACCGCGCACGGAGCATTGGTTGCTCAGCATCACCTACTACTTGAATCCAAAACAGGTCAGCGATCAGGCCCGTGTTTATCCGCAGTACGAGTTCATCAATCCGCTGGGATTGACTATCACCGAGTTCCACGAAAACCGTGTCTCTGTCGATGTGCACAGTCCAGACGCAGTTGCAGGAGCCACACGATGAGCTTCGATCTGATTCTGCCGTTCTTTCCCGAGGAGTTGCGCGAGCTACTGCTTGATCCGTCGATCTCAGATCTGATGCTCAATGGAACGAGCGGAGTTTTCGCGGATCGCAATGGCGTGGTCGAGCAAATCGCTCTCTCGCAGCCATACACGAACGAGCGCTTGCAGGCCGCAATCGAGCGCGTCGCGCGCATTCTCGGGCAGGACTTGACGACGCAGAATCCGATCCTCAATACGCGCCTGCCCGATGGCTCGCGCGTGGCCGTTGTCGGCTCGCCCTCTTCGATCAACGGGCCGACCTTTACCGTTCGCAAATTCAATCGTTGGTTTACCTCGAATGAGCTGGTCAAAGCAGGCAGCTTGCCCGCCATTGTCAGGGATGCGGTTGTGCAGCTTATCGAGAATCGGAAGAACGGCATCATTGCCGGTGGAACCGGTTCGGGAAAGACCACTCTGATGAAGGCGCTGCTCGACCACGTTCCGCTTCGTGAGCGGCTGATCGTAATCGAGCAGCCAGCCGAGCTGAAGGTTGCCCATCCCAATGCAGTTCGGTGGGAGGCGGTCGCAGCAATTCCCGGACAGGTGGCGGTCACGCCGAGCCAGCTTGTCGCTGCTGCATTGCGGCACCGTCCCGACCGCATCATCATGGGCGAAATCCGTGACGAATGCGGCTATGACCTGTTGCAGGCCATGAACACTGGCCACGGCGGAACTCTCTCGACTTTGCACGCGGATTCCGCCCTTGATGCACTGGACCGGCTGGCGGATATGGCGCTCAGCGCCCGGACCAATCTCGACCAGCAATTCATCCGGTCACAGACCGGAAAGGCAGTGGATTTTGTTCTCTACTGCGAGCGCGATTCCACAGGCCGACGCCGGATACGCGAGCTGATCACCGTGAGTGGATACAGCCACGCGGACCAGTGCTTCGTGACGGAGGAAATCTACCGGGCTTCCTCCACGGCGGCGGCATAAATTCAAGCGCGGATCGCACGGCTGGAAACGCAATCGGAGGTGCGGCTATGAAAAGCCTTCTTGGGCACGGTGAAGTAAATGAAATCTCGCCCATTCTGTGCGCTCTTGAGCGTGACCACGCCGAGCGGAAGACATGCGATGCCGGGTGTGAGATGCAGTTCTTTGTCCCGAGGTCTGACAGCGAGAAGGTTGATCTGGTTTGCCGGGAAATGGCATCGCCAGGAAGCGGGAGAAGCATTGTTCTTCAGCGTGTCTCCCAGTTCCATTCCTCACTTGCTCGGTCACTGCTTCGGGGCCTATGCGACGCCCGGCGGCAGGCTCGCTCTTCTGCTTCTGCTGCGCGGCCCTACGGGTTACGGTTTCCATCTGCGATGGACCCTCCGTAAATGCAGAGCTTCGGCCTTGGGAGTCGCGCCCACTCGCATAGCTTCGCAAGGTGTGACCCGAGCAGATCGGGAATTCAAAAACGGAGACACAAAAATGTATCAGAACAAAGCTATCCTCATCGGTTTCCTCGGCGGCGACGCTGAAGTCCGCACCGGCAAGAACAACCAGAAGTTCACCACCCTTTCACTCGCAACCAAGACCTCTTACAAGGACAAAGAGTCCGGCGAATACATCTCGCACACCGAGTGGCATCGCTCTATCGTCTTTGGCAAACTCGGCGAGTTCGCGGCCACGCTCAAGAAGGGCGCGCACATCCAGATCGAGGGCGAGATTCGCCACACCGAGTACACGCCCAAGAAGGCGAAGAAGCCGGTCCGCACCGACTCGATTCGCGTCAACTCCATCCTCAAGCTCGACCGCGCGGAAAAGGCCGCTGCGGAAGAGCAGGAAGCCAACGAAGAGTTGCCCTTCGACGAAGCGGCCGAGTAGGCCGCTCACCTCAGGTGAAAGCCCGGCATTGTCCGGGCTTTCCCACTGGAAACGTCCCGTGGAATCGCGTTCTTGAGAGGTCAGCTTATGAACCGAATTGCCGCCAACTTTCTCACTCGTTCGTTCGCGTCGTGCGAAACGATCGCGCTCCTGTTGCGCCGGGAAGATGTGCCCCGGCCACAGCAGCGCGTAGTAACAGTTGAACAGGTTCTAGCGCCGCGCTATATGGCCTGGCTCAACTTCGAGAATGACAACGGCGCAAACATCTATGTCTCGGCCAACCCGCTCCACGCAGGCAGTCGCAAACGGACCAAGGAGTGCATCGCATCCGTTCGCCATCTGTACATCGATATTGATGACGATGGCGACGCCCGGCTCGCTGCGCTGCGGGCATCCGGTCTGGTTCCCACGCCAACCGCGATCATCTCGACTTCGACCGGTAAATACCAGGCTCTCTGGCGAGTCGCTGGCTTTGACTTTAAGCGGCAGGAACAGACACTCAAGCTAATCGCCCAGGCCTTCGGCGGCGATCCCGCTTGCACGGACCGAAACCGGGTGCTGCGCGTCCCCGGTTTCCTCAACAGGAAGTATTCTCCTGCGCATCCTGTCGCAGTCGAATACCCAGCCGATGCGATCTACAGTCCAGCCGATTTTTGGCTTGAGAATATCGATGGCTCTTCCGTGCTGCCGCTCTGCGGAAACGCACGGAAGAAGCCCGCCCATTCAACTCCGTCGAAGCACTCGCATTCCGAAGACGACTGGGCCTGGGTTTGCGCGCGGCTTGCCCGCGATATGGATGCCGCGAAACTGACGCGCGAACTCGCCTCACGCCGGTCCGATAAATCCTATCCTCTCTACTACGCCCAACGCACCGTCGATGTAGCCTCGGCACGCCTTTGGCTTGGCCAGGGCATTCCCATCGACGACATCATCACCATGCTTGAAATCCGTCGCCGCTTTGAGATTCCCGCCGCACTTTGCTCTGCTCGTGCGCGGGAGATCGCGGCCACCGCACAACGCATGATTGCCCGTCGGAAGACGGCCTGATTCCACAGCCCAAGGAGACAGATATGCCATTGCTTGAAGTCACACAAACCCGTCACATCAGCGCATCGATTCGGCTCACTGA
>Ga0302319_10006777_pt1 | contig 22674 bp, 14 predicted proteins | sample Bog_T0_2_FD_203319 | JGI IMG/M metagenome (GOLD analysis project Ga0302319, IMG submission 203319) | Peat permafrost microbial communities from Stordalen Mire near Abisko, Sweden - Bog_T0_2 | ecosystem: Environmental > Terrestrial > Soil > Wetlands > Peat | place: Sweden: Abisko, Stordalen Mire...
TATACTTTCGTATATTTTTGTCCCAGCTCCCGGCACTCCGCCGGCAGCGTAACCTAAACCAAAACTCAAAACCTTCCTCCGGCACTGCCGATCACCAAATGTGCGAAACTTGACGGACACTACCTGGGAAGACTTGGGATCCGACCCCACTCTGCCCAAGGAGCTTGAAGCATTTAATCTGCGCGCCAGGCGTTCGAGCCCAAGCCAGATTCAACTTTCGTGGAAGCCCACCGCCTCCGGAATCGCCTTCGAAATCGAGATGCGGACGGGCAATCAATTTGGAGCCCAATTTCAATCAATAGGCACTGCCCCCGGTCAAACCGGCCATTACTCTATCAATGATGTCTCCCCAATGTCGTTTTACTCGTTTCGCATTCGGGAGATAAAAGATGCCAAGCGATCGAGCCCGTCGGATCCTGTCGATGTACCGTTGCTTTCGTCGAAACAGCATTAGCTTCGATATGGCGAACGCATCTGACTGTTCCTCTTATTTTGGACCGCGGCTTCGTGGCAACATTCCCACGGACGCAATGAGCACCACTATTACGGCCCACTCAAAGAGCGGTTATCATCACGACCGCGCCAGACCCATTTGAAGTTTACGGTCAAGTTAAAGCCTGCGGAACAGCTCGTAGCGATAATTGCGGCAACTAGGTAATAGACTCCGATCGCGTACAAAATATTCGTTACGAGGTACCAGATGAGTCCCCCGCCTGCAATCGACCAATAATACTTCACAACATGCTTTCCGGAGAAAGCATTACGCCCGAACACCAACTTGTTATTGGCTAGAAACCTGAAAAACGATCCGAAAAGAAAGCCTATTACCGTCGCCAGCGGAACTGTTATCCGGCAAATGGTCACCAAAAAATATAACAGGCAAAGGTTACCCAGAGCGAATATTACGCCAACTAACAGCCATCGGGACACCAGGCGGAAAGGAATTCCGGAAACAAAAGTTCTAAATTTGGATCGAAGGCTTTCAGAAGGGCTAATCTTGGGATCGGCCATCAAACAGCCACCGAACCAAAGCATCACGCATGCAAGGCCAAAAGATACAAACGGCCAGCGTCCACTTCCCGGAGTTTCAAATTTCAGATGAACCACCGAGGTTCCGGACGGAATATCGACGCCCCTCATCACCGTGTTGACTGCATACACTCTCAAGACCCTACCATCTTCGGTCGCCGCATGCCATTGGGGGTCAAACATCTCGTTCATAACAAGGAACCTTGGATCCTGCATTGGATCTACACTTAAATCGATGTGATCCCCGTCGTAGTTCGCCTTAATTGTTCCCTTTACAGACCAATACCCTTCCCCGTCTATGCCCTCGACAAGAGCGTCAGCTTGGATGTCCTTCGGCATCGGAACCGGAAACTCGTGCCTGTCCCGGAAGTCTATGGTTGGATGGGTCCGCGCGACGAAAAATGTGCGCGGCGCAACCGGCATCGGATTCTCCGAAATAGTCATTTTCGACAGCCCTTTTTCGACGGACCCATCGCTCCATTGGTTAAAATACATCTCGGTACCAACGGTCATGGAATACTTGACATTCAATTGGCCCAATAGCGTCCAAGGCATCGGATTCTCAGGGCGAAAGATTAGTCTGCGTTTAGAGACAACGTTGTCGGGCCAGGGCAAGGCAGCCAACCTGCTGGGAACACCGGACCATCCTCCTTGCGGCGTCCGAAAGTTCCAGCCAAGCGGAACATGCATCGACACAGAATAGAATTGTGCCGAAGGCTCAAGTAGCACAGTTCGGAACTCATTACGCTGCAGACGTTTCGCGACAATTGTTTGCTGACTGATAGCAGGGGGATCGAGAGTCCCCGGCGGAGCGAGGAATAGGTTGTCCGACAGGAAAGGTTGGGGATAGGTGCGATTCTGTTCGCCGTTAAGACGAACCCACAATCCCGTCGCCGCATCCAGAACAACTAGCGATGCCAATAATGCTCCAATCCAGGACCTAACGCCGTCGCTCGTCCCAAAAAGGCACCATGTGCAAAGGCACGTCGCGACAACTAGAACAATAGATACCACACGAACCAAGGCGGAAGCGAGCAGCCAGCTGCTCGGCTCCGCCGAATATGATTGGCCCGGCAACGGAGCAATCTTTGCGAAGTCTACAGCCGGATCAAAATGCGAAGCCACAAATGACTCGGACCACGCTGACGAGCTGTCTCCTCGCAACCGCCTCAATCGGAATAGGTACCTCGCCTCCGGGTCCACATCGCCAATCACATACCGGTTTGTGGCAGCCTCGCCTATAACTTCAAAGTCATGCTCATCTCTTTTCATTTCGACTTCTACATCCCCTCTTTGAGATACCTCCCAGGCCAATCGAATTTCCCGTGGCTTCGTCCTAACGGCAATGCAGTGACGAGGCACCTCGATAGGAATAACACCATCCGAAACCAACTTCCAAACATCTGTTCCCACCTTTGCAACTCCCTGGGATGCGTCGATCCGCACCGGTTCCATTTTTCGCTGCTGAAGCCAATTGAGTCCGGAAAACAGAACGATTGCCGCGGCGCCAGATGTCAGCCACATGACGAACCCCGATTTTAGTCCGCGCCTCCTGGCACCAGTACCAAGGAAACTTATCGCGAAAGCAGTCAATATTGCCAATGGAAGCAAAATGGCGCTGACGAGCCTGCCGTGGCTGAAATCCAGGCCAAAAAAGGCTACATGGAGTGCATACTGACCAACCCGTGTGAGCACGAGCATCGGAACGCTCACAACCATGATCGCAGAGTAAAGTAGGTATTTACGTGTGCGCTCGCCAACGCATGCGGGGCAACGACCAAAACTTAACATGGCCAGGGAACAAAGCACCAGAAGCGCAGAGAACGTCGACGAGTAGACCTGAAATCCCTCATTTAGGTTTATGTTGTTCCCAATCGCCGCCGCCTCCGACGGGAACCGGCCGAATATTCCGTCATAAAGAAACCGAAATACCTCCCGTGGGAGCAAGTTTTGGTGCCGATAAGCTAAATCGAATGACAAGACTTCCCCGGGAGAGCCGCTTGGGCTGCGCGACAACGACCCGAGCTCGTTACGAACCTCCAAGATTCGAGGCATCGCTGCGGTTACAGCACAGACGGAGGAGACCATCCAAATGGAGAGCGGGCGGAGGCTCTTGTCAGCGCGGCTCTCGCATATCGCATACGCCGTGATTCCGATCCATACATACGCCGATTCCTGAAGGAATGAATAGTTGAGTAGAAGAAACAAAATTGCCGTTAACCCCGCCAAAGACAAAACAGCTCTTCGTTCACGCGAGCCACGAATAAGGACCAAGAGCCACGGCTGCATCACGAGATTATAGGCAAAACCTTCACCCTGGGCTAACCGCGCAACCACTAGACATGAGGACCCATAGCAAATGGCGCCCGTAATTGAGGCGAATTCCCCAAGATTCAAACTATCCAAGGCAAAATACGCCCCAAGAAACGTAGCAAACATTAGGGCCGCGGTTACGGCGCCACCGAGCGCCATGAACCAATCCGTTGGTACATGGGAATAGAGAAGGGACAAAGGGCTCCACCCTGGCCGAATCCCGGCATGACCGCCAAGATCCAGTCCCATGAAAACGGAGTCCGACCAATGTGGCACGGAGCCTATGCCGCTCAGATGTTGTGCCTCGAAACCGCGGACGGGAATACTTGCACCGTTCAGGCGGTCAAAATTCCCCGCGAAGCGATCGCCGTCGAGCAGCTCGGGGGAGAAAACTATCGCCACAAGCAAAAGAAAGGCAAATCCCGCAAAAAAACCTGCGAATAATTTGCCCCCCGCCTTTAGCATTTGGCGCATGGAATCATTCGGGAAGCCTATTGGAGCAATCGGCCCGGCGGCCGGCCACAGAATCATTGTTATTCACCTGAGCTCTAATTTATTGCACGATTTCGCTTCCACCAACCTATTTGTGCGGGTGCTTCACCATTTTTCAATTTGAATATCGTAACTGGAATGCACCGGTCGGGGACCTCGCTCATCGCGCGTCTCCTGTCCGAGGCAGGTACCGACCTCGGGGCGCACAGCGGCCTGATCCCAGGTGACCAGTGGAATCCAGACGGGTATTATGAGGCATCAGATATCGTTGCCCTGAACAGCCGCCTTATCCACGGCCCCCTCGGCCGGTTCGCCTACTTCTGTTTGCCGACATTGGAGACATTGAGGCAGCGCGGCCGCCATGAATCCCCACAATTTGCCGCGCTTGCCACCAAGTACGCCGGTAAGCTCGCAAAAGACCCGAGGTTCACTTTAACCGCGGCGGTGTGGGCCGAGCTTTCGGTTCCAATCGACCGAATCGTCATTTGCATTCGGGAACCCTCGGAGGTCGCCAGTTCGCTGAGACGCCGAAATTGGATTCCCCGAATGATGGCGCTCAATTTATGGGCAATTCACAACAGCCGGATGCTAAGATTTATCGGGAGCCGGAAGGTCTGCTGGATCCACTATTCGCACCTTTTAACGCCACGCAATGGGCCAAACGAGCTCTTGAGGGCCGCTCAGTACCTCGGATTGGAGTTATCATACGAATCCGCGAAGAGGATAGTTCAGCAACGCGTTAGAGTTAAAGCAACGGGCATGCCTACACCAAAACGCCTCTACTCGAAAAATATCGAAGCCTTATGGAATACCTTGTGCGAAAGGCATAAAGTGCAATCTGAAGCCGGGCTTTGACTTCGTGCGCAGGGCCTATGAAGGCTCCCAACCTGCGATCAACGGAGCATACCCGCTTTGCGCGGCCTTAACTAGGTCGAATCCAGATCACATAGTGTCCACTGACCGTATGGCTCCAACCCAGCCCTTCGAGCATTGAGCCAACGGCCGGCGCCACAGTCTTCCTCAAGTCGAGCGTGATGCAACCGATGTTGAGTGGCTGAATCTCGCGTAACAGGTAATCAGGACTTACTCCCGATTTCTCTTCATTGATCAGGCTCCAGATCTTTAGGCGCCTTTCCACCTCATCTCTGCCTAGCGTAGGCTCAAAATAGAGCAGGTAATGCCGCCGAACATAAACCAGTTTTGGGTGTTCAGGCATTGTTTCTAGCCACGGAGCAACCGTCTCCGGCACCACTGCCGCGGACTCCTTAGGGGCCAATTTCGCAATTTCCCTCGAGGCATCGTATTCGGCTGCCGGGATATCCAGTTTCCCAAACCCCCAGAATGTGCCATTTGAAGTTCTAAGCGCAAATCCCCCCATGCGCTCCGCTAGGAAGAGTCCAAGCGCCAGAAGAAAACAATAGCTTACCAGTCTAAAAACAATCCTCCTAGGCCTGCAACCCAGTTCAGCAATCGCAACAGACAAGGCGATGGCTGATGGATAAAGCCAGGCAACACGCCAGAAAGCAGGGGCCGAGGTTACATGCAATTTGATGAACGGCGTGAGATACGGGTTAAAAATGCCCAGGAAAACGATTATTCCCCCCAACAGCATCCACTTCCGCGGCATAGGACTACGAACAAAGACCCATGAGGTCATTATAGACCACAGTATCGCGTACCGGCCGTAAGGCCCGAACACATCCGAAAGTATCTGCCCCAAGGTCTCGAGAGGCCAATCCTTGAGCGACGCAGCTAGGGTGTCCAAACCCGGGTGCAATAGCCACGCGGCCAACAGAGGGTATACGGCCGCCACCATTCCAAAAGCCGAACGCCTCGCCCACGCGCCATCGAACGAAAACGTCGAAGCAAGGCCCATCAGGACTGCAGCAGGCATCATCAAGAGCCCCGTGCATGACAATCCTATTCCCCCTATCACTCCAAACCCCAGCAGCAGCAAGTCGGCGCGTGAACCCCACGTTCCGTACCGCCACGCAAAGAGGTAAACCAACGGCAGCTGGAGCATAAGCGCCACAGATTTCCCGTGTTGTAGCCTAAGGAAGCCGAAATTTCCAAGGCTGTGGTGCCTTTCCGCAAAAAAGAGAATAACGCAAAACATGCTTACAAGCGCTTCCGGCCACGCTCTCGGACAAAGGGCACGGAGCACAGTTGCCCATGCGAGAATTGAGGTGCCGGCCCAAATCGGCGGCAGCACCAGATGCGCAACCACAATTGGCTCCAAGTGGAAACACCTAGCGATGAAAGCTTCGAGGAGCTGCCAGCTCTCTACCCTATAGAGCACGTCCAGAATAGGCAGATTCGGAATGTCGTGCAGCGTGTCCGACCTGAGAACGGGGATCCTGGGATGCTCCAACGCACTGTTTGCGATGCTAACATAGAGCGCATCGTCGGGATCTGGACGGTGGGCAACGATCGGAATTAGGGAGGCCGTTCCAAAAAGAGCGGCCAGTAAGACGAAACCCGTCCAATGGAAGACCGGAGGTTCACGGTCTGAAACTCGAAGGCTCAGCTGCGTTGCCCCGGCAACCCCAAGGAATCCTATGGCAAACCACCAAAAAAGGCTGTAGTTGCCCGTCGCCGCGTAAGCGACTATAGGCGCGGCGGACGAACAGGCCCAGACCGCCATCCTATCGCCCGGCCTAGATGCCGCGGACGAAATCGCTGCATTTCGAGCACGGTGAAGCAACTCCAGGTGCCGCCAACATATCCATAACAATATGGCGGCCAGGGGAACGAGCGGGCTAAGCGCATAAATCACGCCGAAGCCAAAGGAGAAAAGAACGCAGAAATGGGACAGGAGGGTCCAACAGGCTAGTAGGAAGACAAACGCAGCAATGCCGCCGTTCAATATGCGCTCTGGTATCCGCATCTCGGAGTCAGCGTCCACAGGCCAAGAGAAGGGATCGAATTTGGCCATGTCCAACGTGAACCGATGGGCAGACCCGATTACACTCAACCTGCGGGACGTGTCTCGTCGCTAACAAGGTAGAGAGGCCGCCGTTTCGCCTCCACAAATAGCCGTCCGATATACTCGCCAAGGATTCCGAGTATGAACGTCTGCACACCGCCAATGAACAACACGGTGACGATGAGGCTTGTCCAGCCCCGTACTGTTCCACCAGTTGCCCAACTCAATAAGACCCGGATCATGAGCATCGCCGAGATGCCGATAAGGATGACGCTCGCTATGCTCGCGACCCGAAGCGGTCGGATGGAAAAACCGGTTAATGCGTCCATGGAGAGTCGCACCATCCTGCCGAAGCCGTACTTAGTCTTACCCGCGGCGCGCCGATGCCGGTGATACTCGAATGCCACCTGCCTAAAGCCGATCCAGGCGACCATTCCACGTATGTAACGAGAGGCTTCGGGAAGCTTGAGGAACGCATCCAACGCCCTCCGATTCATCAACCTGAAGTCACCGGAATCGCTTGGGATCTCAATCTCCGCGAAAAAATTCAACAAACGGTAAAAGCACGCGGCCGAAGCCCGTTTAACCCACGATTCACCGTCCCTAAATCGACGCTTGCCGTAGACAACATCGTAGCCCTCCTCCATCTTCGCGCGCATGGCACTAATTAACTCCGGCGGATCCTGCAGGTCGGCATCGAGAATGAGGACTTGAGAACCGCGTGCCCTCTCGAGGCCGGCGGTAAGCGCGGCTTGATGCCCAAAATTGCGGCTGAGACGAATTCCTCGCACATTATGGTCGGCGGAAGCAGCCTTTTCGAGAACTTGCCACGTGGAGTCACTAGAACCGTCGTCCACCACGACAATCTCATAGTCCAATGCCGCATCCCGTGCCGCGGCATGCATTCTAGCGAGCGCTTCCGGCAAGACTGCCGCTTCGTTAAAGCAAGGTACAACAAACGATACGGCCGGGCTATCGTTCACCACGTAGGCACCCCATTGCGCTCTCCTACCCTTTCGAGATTGTTCATTCGGAATTGGTTCCACGGGTCGCCGTAGAATCGGGCATCCTTTGCGACCAGTTTGATATTACTGGGACGAGGCCGCCTGCTGTCAACGCGAAGGGCGGATAGATGCGCCAGCCATGAGAATAGCCGCCTCACACTTGTAAAGGCAATCGGCCCGTGCGAGGGACGCATTCCAATGGGTGAAACAATCGCCGTGGAAGCTGGTTTTCCCGTCGGAGATTCCCACGGACGAAACAAACCTTGCCCAGCGGCGTTCGTGCCGATGAAATCTCATAAATGCCTTCAGTATCATTCGTTGGTGCCACGGATTTCGAATCCGCTGGCCGAGTGCGGGGGATCCACCATTAGCGCTGGAAATTGCCCCATATGGCAAATCCGACCTAGCTCCGTCGCCCCGAATGTGGGCACTATCCGCCTCCTGGCAATTGAGTATGAAACACAAGACATTTCAAAGTAAGCCGGCGTCGGCTATCGCACACCGAACATTTTCTTGAAATACCTCGAAAGATTCATGTCCCGCGGCGCGGTCAGCCGTTCATGGCTCGTTGTCCTCGCAGCCTATCTGTTTGTATTTGGTATACTCCTCATTGGGTCCCACGGACTTCCCTATGCGATCGATAATAACGAATCCTTCTCCAGCCTGTGGCACGCAAGGAATCTCGCCACGATCGGGCTTAGCGAGACCAAGGGTCTAGCCGACGAGGTCTTTTCATTTGCGCCGAGCGCAAGCCCCTACGTTCATACGCATCAGGGAAACTTTCCAAGGCTGTTTGCGTTCCTTCTCTACATTCTTGGAATCAGAACCATAGAGGGTCAGATCGTCGTCACGACTCTGTCTGTCGGCTTGCTTTCAATCTGGTTCGCCCATCGCTTCCTAGTTTCGATCACCACGCCACTCTTTGCGGGGGTTGCCTGTGTTATCTTGATAACCGACTACGCTTTGTTCGGCCAGTGGCAGATGAATACATACAGGGTTTGGTACGGATTCTTCTTTTTCTCATCTCTGTTCTGGGTCCATGGCCTCAACGGCAAACGGTCGACGACTTTTTTCCTATTAGGGACTCTAGACTTTGCGGCCATGTTTTATGGTGAGTATGTGTTCGCCGCATTCGTCGGAATGGTGGCTGGATTTTATGCGTTGGCCCGCAATTTCCGCCAGCCCAGGGCACTCTTGTACGCCTTTCTTGCCATAGTTTCAGGGTCTTTGATCGCCGCGGTCGTCTTGACATGCCAGCTCTTGGCCTACTTGGGACCAGAAGCGCTTCGCCGTGACATCCATTATACCTTGTCGGCGCGAAACATGGCCTCAAACCATTCATTCGCAGAGATGGTTGGCAAGTTTTACTCGGCGCACCATGTTATCTTCTGGCAGAACTACTTTGACACATCCCATCTCCATTCGCTGGCCGCGGTAGCCTCTTCGTTCGCGAAGTACCACGTGGCTATATACGGTTGTTGGCTGCCGTTGATTACATCGGTTTTGTTGATCGGATGGCTCGTCCGCATCGTTTTGCCGGACGGTGAGAGCAACCCGGCAAAGTCTGCCACTTCGCCGGGCCGATCAGGATTACTCTGTTTTGCAAAGCTAGCAGTTATTGGCGTCGCACTCTATTCATTCGGCGATGTGGCGCTCACCCAGCTTTTGTGGATCGCGCCGAGGGAGGTGCTCGCAACGCGGACGGCGACCGATAAGGCCGTTATCACCTGGCGGACGGCACTCAATGCGTCTTATGAGCTGGACCTCTCCACCAATAGTGACCCATTTGCGAGCTTGGGAAGCAGCGCGTCCGGCGTTTATGGAATTGGAGACATTTCCCCATCTGCAGTCTACCGGGTTAGGATTCACAGCGTCATTGACGGCGTGACATCTCCGTGGCGCGAAGTATCGATTCCGCTGATCCTCGGCATTCAATCCACCTCTTCCGAGTGGACCCTACGCCTGATGCTTTTGTTCCTGACGGCGTGCGCTCTTCTCGTGTTTTTCGAAAGGCGGCGTAATCTCTTTCTAGCTCCAACATACCTCTCCTGTCTTCAGGCTATCCTTGCGGCCTTATTGCTCTACGTTGCGGGGTTCCTTCTAGTTTCCAGGGGCCTCCTTTTCGGTGGCCCCATACAGGAGACTTGGCATTCGCTGTTTGGTCCGGTGGCGTCTCACTGGGTTGGCCCTTTTTCGTTTGTAGCCGCAGCATGCTATTCGGTCGGGTTATTGCTCTCCGACCAAAGAGGTACCATGTTCGGCATCAGGAGCCTGACACCCTTGTTTCCGGTTACCTTATGCGTGGTCTTTGCTTACCTCTCAGTCTACCAGGTTTTCACTGGATACATCTACAGTGGGTATTTGGTTCGGCAGGCACCGTTTTTGGTTTTCTGGAGTGATGTGCTGCTGGCGGTGGCTCCCGTCCTTCTGCTGACTGCCTTTATCCGCAATGTTTCAGCAGGAACAGCCGCACTGAGGGCCGCAACGGGCACTGCCGTAGATGTCGTCCGAAGAAGGCAGCCCTCCGTCACCGAGATAATCGCACTGGCGGGGTCCATACCCGCCGGAGTTTCCTTTCTGTTTTGCGGAGCGTTAGTCCTCGGTTTTGTCGTTACTTGGTTCTGCGTCCAGGGATCGTATCTGGGGGTAGTCCCCCCCACCGGGTATTCATTCCTTAGACGCCTTTCAGAAGCACCATATCGTGGAGGAAGCCTGGTCGTTAACAATTACCCAGCGCCGATGGCGGAGAAGGCCCATTCATGGGCATACGCCGAATCCGCTATCTTTTCGGGACAGGTGAAACTCGGACCGGAAGGGTTTACGGTCGAGCACGACAAGAAGTACCTTTGGTTCGCAGACGCCGCAACGAATCCAAAGTATATGGAGCCCGATTTTGGCCTGCTCGTGACACAGCCTGCCAGCCTCGGGGAGGCGTTGCAAAAGGCGATTGAGCGTTCGGCACTGGCGGCGTCCCTTTCCGACCCTTTTTCAAGCACGGGCGCCGTTGAGCGAAGCAAGGACCCTCTCCAGGCTTTTCTCTATTATAGGCTGATGGACTCAGAACCCAGGAAGTTCGCTTTGCTTCGATTCGACTGGGATTATCCGCCTTACCTGCGGAAGGTGGAGGATGGGCCAAATTCTCACCTTGCGGCGCTTACCATGAGCCAGCGAATTTCCCTGAATGTTGCGAGTCGCCTTCTGGGAAGGAGGTGGAGGATTGAGGTCGAGCCAGTTAACTCCGATCGAACCTCCGGGGCGTCTGGGAGCCTCGTAATGATGCGGGATGCGTCCATTGACGGGGTCCCGATTTTCTCTGGTCAAGAGCTTTCGACAGCGGGTTGGATTCAAGCCCCGCTAGGTGCGAGTGGCTCCTCACTTGTTTGGAAAACGTCCCCAGGGGTCGAGCACAAGCTGAGCGCGGTCGTGGTTGGCGATCAACCGGTTTTGGAATTCATAAAGGGACCAAACCTCGGCAGTGTTCACTTGGTCGTTAACGATCAAGACGGAGTCATTGACCTGCTAGATCAGTCTTTGAAATTAAGTGCCTTAAGATTTGACTCCGACAAACCTCACGGGAAACACACGTCCATTCCCAATTTTGCCCCGGGAGTTTATCTCGAAACGGTGCTCAATAAGGACGAACGAGGAAAATCCCAGGCAGACCTACTGTACCGCTACACTCAGCAGACCGGGAAACCCGAAGCCGAAGCGACCGCTCGAGTCTACGGACAATACTTGAGCGGCGGTTGGACACTCCTGGACTCCATCACTTTTATTGGTAACTCGGGACTTGCGGTGCGCGCCGATCAGGTTCGACGTTCAAATCCGGATCTTGTCGCTCGCTATGAACGAGATCATCCCGGCGATACTCCCCGTGGTTTCGAGCACTGGCTGGCCAGGTACCTACCCACGGATGCCAATGGCTTGGCGCGGCCCGGCGTCATGTTGACAGATCCCGCGATCATCAAGCCCGACGGCACCATTATCCGCCGCCTGCCTTTGAACGCCTCATCAGGCACGCAACTTCAGATTTCAATTCAGCCGGCGACAGAAACCAAATTCGGACCCGAATACTTTGGCCTTCCATTTAAGGCATCGACGGTCGCCCCAATACAGCCTGGTGAGAGCCACACTGTCTCGTGGGCGTCGTTGCCTCCCGCATCATTTGCCGACTTCCCCTATGGAAAGCTAAAGCTCCGTCTGCGATTCCCTACCGACAAGTTCCCCCAGGCCGAACCTCTTGTGGCATCTGGAATCAATGAAGCCGGCGATTTTGTCTATATCATTTATTCGGACAGAGAGCATATTAGGATTGGGTACGACCATTGGTTTCAAGGCGGAGAGTTGAGCCCCCCTATCCCGGTGGATTATGCGGCCACCCATGAGGTCATCATCTCATACGGGGCACTTTATCCTAGCGAGGACGACCTCATGTTTGATGGATTCAGCAAACGTTATGTCGAGGACCTAAAAGGAAGGGTCTCCGTTTCGCTCGACGGAGTATCGATTGTTGACAGCGAAGCCGAATCATATGCGACAACGGTTGAAGAGGTAACGGTCGGAAAGAACAAGATCAAGGGAACCACTTCCAATCCCCTCTTCACCGGCGAGATCCTGGAAATGAGCCGCATCTGGCCGGAAGGCTATTAGGGCCTTTCTTCCGCCGTGAGTTCTATGCCCCAAGGGCGACTGAGGCAAATCCCACAACTTGACTCTCTGCGGGGATTGGCGGCCGTCGCCGTAGTAGTCGCCCACTTTCATCCAGAAGGCGTTTTGGGTGTGGGTTCGACGCCTGGAGCACAGGAGAATTTCTTTGTCGAACAAGTGGCGCGATACAGCTTGGGGAACCTAGCCGTTGTCTTCTTTTTCACCCTTTCCGCCTTCCTGTTAACTTACCGCGCGCGAATCGAAGTCATTGAGTCCGGGAGGTTTTCGCCATTGAGGTTCCTGTCGCGCCGATGCCTGCGGATCTGGCCCCTTTATTTTTTTATAGTTATCTGCTCCTTTGCCGTCGGCGAATTCAGTGCCTCTCCGAATCTGCTGAATCCCTTTGGTATCACAACGGACTCGTGGCCTTGGATTCATTCCCATGGTTGGCTCTTTGGCGCATTTGTTTCCAACTGGTCTCTCGCGTTCAACCATATTAAGGGGCATGTCGATAGCTCGGGCGGGGCTCTCAGGCTTCTTTGGAGCATTGCCGTCGAGGAACAGTTTTACCTAATCTATCCGCTGCTAGTACTTGCGGCCTTCCGCTTTAGGATGGCTCGGTGGGGCCTACCTGTCGCCATTGTCGGTTTATCCTGGGCATTTCGAATTTGGTTCTCGCACTTGGTACCCGACTCCGCCCCGGGTTCAAGCGGCGGGCTATATTATGCCACACTAAGTTACGGCGAGTCCTTTTTAATGGGGGCAATAGCCGGCTGGATTTGCGCTGATTTCGACTGGCGAAAAATCCGGCTGCTTATGAAGACGTGGATGGCGTGGCCTTTTCTTGTGGTCGGCCTCGTGCTCGGTCGGGCCTGGTCAAACCATATCTGGTATCCCTACACAGGTCTATCGCTTTGGCTCTTCTCAGCCGTCGCCGTCTATTTCGCCGTTTTTCTCACCTGGATCGTTGCAAGTTCGGAAGGAGCCATTGGCCGCCTCCTGGCTTCCAGGCGGCTCACATGGCTCGGGGCTTTGTCGTACGGCATTTATCTCTGGCATGTTCCTTCCAACCATTTCCTATCCCAGGTTTTCAGGCACCTTTTTCCCAGCTCCGATCGCACCGGCGGGTATTGGGTGGCGCTCGCCCTAGGGCTGTCGCTGGCATCGGCAGTGGTTTTTGCAGCAGCCACGTATCACCTGATCGAAAAGCCATTCCTTCGGCTAAAGGACAGGGCGCGGCCAAAAGTGGCTCCGCAATACCCCGAGTTGTCACCGCACCCTGCAGTGCTTCGCACAAGGCGGTTTTGGGCCTGCGCCGTCTTAGCAATCGGCGTCTTTTGGTTATATGGCTGGGCGCCCGCATCCTTTCCCAGGGCTTGGACCGTTGAGAAGCCGGAGGGTTTTTACAACGAAATGGCGGACGCGTTCCTGTCCGGCCAACTGCATTTCAAACGGGCACCCGACCCCCGACTGGCCGCCCTAGCCAACCCGTATGATCCGATTGAGAATGCGGCCTTTCGTATCAATGACCTTAGTTACTTCAAAGGCAGGTACTACATGTACATGGGTGCAGGGCCGGCCATAGCGGTTTTTGCCCCTTTCAAGGTCCTGACAGGGCGGTTCATAACGGAGCCGGCAGCGGCGTGGTTGTTATGTTCGGTCGGAGCACTGGCCGGATGTGCGCTCATTGCACTCATCTGCGGGCGCTCGGAACACGGGGTGTCAATTCCCATTACTGCGGCAGGTCTTCTGGTCCTAGTCACGGCAAACGGCTTTTCAAGCGTGATTGCCGGCGCCACCGCGCAACAGCTAGCAATCGCGGCAGCGTTTGCCTTCTCGATGACGAGCCTTCTATCCCTAACTGCTGCGCAGACGTTCACGGGATGGTACCGGCCATGGCTCTTCCTAGCGAGCTGCGCATACGGCCTAGCTGTGGCATCCCGTCCCAACTACCTCTTTGGAGCCATCATCCTGTTGCTTCCGCTGCGCAGTTCCGTTGCACGACGAGGCGCCCAAGCGCGAATATTGGACTTCCTGGCGGCCACGGTGCCTTACCTGGCCGCAGTATTCCTAATCCTCCTTTACAATCGTGCTCGATTTGCGGGGGTTCTGGAATTCGGGCAGCGCTTCCAATTGGGAGGGTGGAACCAGCTTAATCTTGCATACAGCGGCTCCTCGCATGCCGCTGAGAATGTTCGTTACTACCTTGTCGGGCCCGGCGTTTTTAGCCCTTTTTTCCCATTTGTATCTCCGACTACATGGACAGCCATAGGCGTCCTGAGGATTGTTCCATGGCTTTGGCTGATTCCGCTGGGAGTTTGGGCATTGACGACCGCTGGCACCCCGGCGCTTGCAAGGTTCGTGAGCCTTGCGGCGTTCCTGCTTGCGGCGTGCAATTTCCTCACGCTTGCGTTCCTTCCCAGCGGAAACCCGGAGGCTGTTGAAACGAGCGCAAACAGCCGGTATGTCCTAGATTTTCTTCCGGCCCTGATAGTCATGGTGTCGTCGAGCATGGCCGCCATGGACTGGAAGACGCGTAGATGGCCAAGCGTTCTTCGCAGTATTGTGATCGGGCTTTCATTATTGCTCGCGCTGGCCTCGGCCGTTCTCGGCCTTTCCCTCGATCTCGGAAGGTTTCCGACCGAGTCGCTGAAGGCCTTTGCGGCCGTCATGAATTGGCCCTCCTATTCCTACCTTACGTTGAAGGGAACGCTTTATGGCCCGGTCCGGGCCGAGCTGCTTTTTCCCAAGGGCCGGATCGGAGCGATTGAACCCATTCTATCCACCGGATCTACCACAGCCGCCGACGTGCTGTTCGTTCGCTACGAAGGCGCCGATTCAATCCGATTTGGGTTTGTATCAACCGGATTCATTGGGCCGCTAAGTAAGGTGATCCAGATTGATTACGGGAGGCCCCATGTTCTCACCCTGAGTCTAGGCTCGCTGTATCCCCCCGTTGGGAGCGGCGCCCTCTCGAGTCTCGATGAATCTCAGAGGGCATTTTTGATGCGGCACCTGCTCGTGGACGTTGACGGCGTTCGCGTGTTCAGCGCCTCGGTCCTCCATCACGACGCACTGCCATGGCAAATCTATCTCGGACGGAATGACTTGCTCACCGGCTACAGCGCGCCGGCGTTTTCCGGCAAAGTTGTCGCTACTTCGAGGGCCCGCATTCCGTCCCCGTCGCGAGCAGAGATTCCGGTGTCTGCCTATGGGCCTATCACGATCGATTTCAAGTTGCCCGAGATACTCCCGCCCGCCGGGCGCGAGCCATTGCTGGTCACTGGCGTTTCACAGGCTGGCGATCTTTTGACCGTAGAGTATGCACCTGGAAATCGCGTCCGCTTTGCACTGGACCACTGGGGAGGGAAAGGAGCGTCAACAGACTGGATACCCTGCAATTTTTCAATTCCGCATACGCTTCAGATCTCGATGGGCTCGCTCTACCCGCCGCTCGGCACCGACTCACTCGATCCAATTCCTGCAGAAAGGTCCCTTCGATTGAAGACAATGCTTCGGCTCGAACTCGATGGCCATGAAATCCTCGACGTGCCCCAAGAAACCTACGACTCCTCGAACTATGACGTTACGGTTGGAGTCAACGCCATCGGCGGGTCCTCTTGCGTCTATGGATTTTCGGGGCAAATCCTTCGCGTGTCCAGGGGCCCGATCAAATGAGCGACCGGTCAGTTTGCCCGAGGCCTCTTGGGAATCCTTCGGGCAATTTCTTCCCCAATCGCCAAGGAAGCGGTCGCAGCGGGGCTTGGCGCATTTAGAACGTGCAATGCATTGGGTCGCTCAATCAACTCGAAATCTTGAACCAATTCGCCCGCGGGAGTCATTGCCTGCGCCCGCACGCCCGAATCCCCGGGCGCGAGGTCGGCCTCGGTCAGCGACGGCACCAGGCGCTGCAGCGACGCACAGAAGAGCCGCTTGCTAAATGACCTGAACACCTCGTCCCGGCACATGCCCGCGTGCCGACCCATGAACCTCCAAAGGCCGGGAAAGGTCAGCGCATCCCAAAGGTCGGCCAGGTTCACGTCGCCCTTGCGATATCCCTCGCGGGCGGTCGCGAGGATCGCATTGGGACCTGCCTCGACGCCGCCGTGGATCAGGCGTGTAAAATGGACGCCCAGGAACGGGAACGTGGGGTCCGGAACGGGATAGATCAGGTTACGGACCAGGCCCGTCCGGTCGGGCTTCAATTTAAAGTATTCGCCGCGGAAGGGCACGATCCTCGTGGCACGCGCCTCGCCTGCAAGCGCGCTTACCCGGTCGCAGTGGAGACCGGCGCAGTTGACGATAAAGTCAGCCGGGTGTTCTCCGGTGCGCGTAATGACCCTCCAGCCGGACCCTTCCTTATGCAGGCGCTCCACCTTGGAATCAGCATGGAGGTCGGCCCCGCTCTTCCTCGCCTCATCGAGCATCGCGCGGATGACGGCCTCGTAGTCTACAATCCCCTCCTCCGGGACACGGAGCGCTGCAACTCCCGCCACATTGGGCTCTACCTCCCGAATCGCCGGTCCCTCGAGCCATTCCAGGCCTCTTAAGCCGTTCTGGCGGCCCCTTTCATGCAGGCTACGTAGCCGGTCCACTTCCGTCCCGTCCACCGCCACCACGAGCTTTCCGCAGATCTCGTGCGCCACGTCATGGGTTTGGCAGAACTCGGTCATCAGTCGGATGCCTTGAACGGCCATCCGGGCCTTGACTGAGCCAGGCTTGTAATAGAGGCCGGCGTGCAGCACCCCGCTGTTGTGGGTGCTCTGGTGTTTTCCGAACCCGGCTTCCTTCTCGAGGACCGTGAGATCGGCGTCGGGACGGTGCCGCTTCAGCTGGAGCGCTGTGGCAAGACCCACGATTCCTCCGCCTATGATGCAGATGCGCATTGAGATTTCAGCGTGACTTACTGTCACCGACCCTGGAAATGTCGAGGATCTCGCCGGTGAAACGCTTGCCGAAGGCGTCGGAAACCGGGTTGGCGCCCACTGTCACATCTCCCGGTGAAGAGTCGTAGAAAGCAAAGTCTCCCGACAGGATCTCACGTCCATCGAGCTTCACCCGAAGCGTCCGCTTAAGCCGGGTAACATCCCCGGTGGCCACACCATCAAAATAGGGATGATCGACGGGGGGATAGAGCGAACCCATATCGATCTCGACCGTGTGTTCTGCGGCGTAATCAACCTCTAGCGCCGGCTTCGTTAGTGCGCCGCCAAAGCTCGTGTGCTCAAAACCGACCTGGATATGATGCTCGTCGGTGTAGTAAAGGTAGACGAAGTCGGCCTTGAAGGAGAGGCCTGTAACGACCAGAGGCTCGAGCTGCCCCATTCGATTCCCCGGTAGGCGCAGGCGTAGTCGGAGGGGGCCTGTATGCGAGGCGGATGTCTGCCCGAGCCACAAGGAAACATGGTTAAATGCATGGGCGAGCCGACGGTAGGTCCCCGGGTTGTAGTGCTCGAGCAGGTCGTTGTGCTGGAGGCTCGTGAACACGCTAAATGCCGCCGCGTAGGCGAGGGCCCCGATCCAAAGGACGCGTCGCCCCAAGCGCCAGAGGTGCAACGTCGGCGCCTCTTCGAGCAAGAAGACCCCCGCGCAGGCCAGCGGAAGAAGCGGTGGGAACAGGTCCATCATGTACCGGTTCGCCGCGCCTCCGATCCGGGATATCACCAATAGGTTGCATGCAAAAAGGCCTAGGACTCCCAGCGAGAAGTCGTAAAGCGTCACCCGACTCGCGGAACGCAGGTCGCGGTGTCGGTAGATCAGCACAAGCGCCAGCAGGTAAACGGGAAGGTTGCAGAGACCGTAGACGTCCTCCTCGCCTGTATACCCCTTAGGGAATGAAAACCAGGGCATGTGGATCACCTGGAAAAAGGGAAAGAAGGTGCTCAGCTGCGCACGAGCGAGAAAGTAGAACCAGAAGTTAATCGGCATGAACGCGGCCGAAGTCATGACCTCCTTCTGCGGGTGGAGGCCCGACAGCATATAGGAGGTCCCGAACTCCATGGGGTTTCCGAACCTCAGCGCATTGTAGACGAGCAGGATCCCCGCCACCAGCAGGAGGGGGGCACCCACGGCTACTGCATCGCAAACCACGGATTTTCGGTCGAAAACCCGTGATGTCTTCCAGCCTCGCCAGGCAGCGCCAAACGGCACCAGGAGGCAGATCGCCCCGAAAAGATAGTTGGGGCGCGATGCCAGGGCTAACCCATACGCAAGGCCCGCCAGGGAAAGCCACAAGCGTCTCCGGCGGCCTTCGCCCACGGCGAAGGCAATGCAAAGGAGTGCCGCCATTGCGAACGCATAGGCGCTCGAAATCGCCAGCTCATAGTAAACCGGCCGGCGCAGGAGAAGGGGGGCGAGGTTACCCAGGGGAAGCACGGCCAGACATAGCCCACCCACCCATCCCCCTAGACCCGGGAAGTACCGGCGCCTGATTGCAAGAACGAGGCCCATGCTGGCAGCGACTCCGAGCAGGGAAAAAACCGCGGAGGCGACATTCTCCCCTAGGTAGGTGCCCGTGAGCAGCTTCCAGGGGGCGAGCAGGAGGACCGCTGGCGCAGGGCCAAAATAGAGGTAATATTTGCCGTGGTAGTAGCTTACGTCGTGGAAAGCGCTCAGTCCCGCGTTCTTGGCCGGGTCCCACGGATCGTCGAGCTCGGCCAACGCAGGGTTCGGTTTCTCAATAAGGCTCAGCTGCCCCGCCAGAAAACCATCCGCCAACCTGCTATAGAGATCGTCCTGCTGGAGCTTGGTGGAGTACGGGCTGCCCGCAGAGGTGGCAGTCCACAGGTAGAACCACCCCGCGGCCACGAGGACCACGACCGCCCAAACATATTCCACTCGGTGAGCGGACCTCCGCGAACCTGGGGTCGCGGGAACATTCGAGGGTAATTCCATGAAGGCCCTCCAAACCATGCGAATAACCCCCCAAGCGGCGACATCATATTTCGCGCGTTCCGGGCTCCGCACGAGGCAGCAGGCGTCCAGTTCAGGTTGACTCCAACCCCTTATCCGTGTGCATGTTGAAGGGCTAATAATGAGCGTCCCCGGACAACCCCAGCCCATAACAGGCCTAGCCCGCAAAAGGGACCTGTGGTGGCAGTTCACGGTCCGTGCCGTCGAGGCCCGCTACCGCGGCAGCTACCTCGGGATCTTGTGGGCTGTCCTGAACCCGATGCTCATGCTCGTAATCTTCTTCGTGGTCTTCGGCGTGATCTTCGGCGGCCATTTCCGGGACCCCGCGGTCGAGAGCCTTAAGGACTACGCCATGGCGATGTTTCTCGGCCTGATCCTCTTTCAGCTGCTGGCGGACACTCTCGGGGCCTCGCCGCTCCTGGTCACCGGAAATTCAAATCTCGTTAAGAAAGTCGTCTTTCCGCTGGAGGTCCTGCCCCTGGCCCAAATGGGCGGGCTCTGCTTCAACCTGGCAATCGGGCTCGTCCTGGCCCTCGGCGGCTGGGTTGCCATAGGCAACAGCCTGAGTGTTGCGGGGCTCGCCTGGCTGCCTGTCATCCTGATTCCTTTCCTCATGTTCGCCACGGGGCTTGCCTGGCTTCTCGCGGCCCTGGGCGTGTTTTTCCGGGACCTGGCGCAGGCCATGCCGTTCCTTGCCCAGGTGATCATGTACTCGAGCGCCGTGTTCTACCCGGTGAGCCGGATCATGCAGGCCAACCTCTGGTCGATCCTGAAGTGGAACCCCTTCCTTGAGACGGTGGTCCTTTCCCGGGAGGTCGTCCTCTGGGGCATGCCCGTGAACGGGAACCGCCTGCTCTACACATACCTCGCCGGCCTGGCCTCGATGGCCGTAGGCCGCTGGGTCTTCATGAAGCTGCGTCCGGCATTCGCCGACGTGATCTAGAATCGGCACCCAGATCAATGTCCAACGAGCCCCTCATCGAGGCAAAGGGCCTCACCAAGGCCTACCGGATATGGGACCGCCCCTCGTCCCGTCTCGCCGTGCCGATGATCGAGGCCGCATCGGGCCTGTTCCCCATGGGATCGGGCGCACGGAACGCGATCGCCCGGAGGGCCGCCGCCAGGTACCGCGATTTCTATGCCTTGCGCGACGTGAGCTTCTCGATCCGCAGGGGCGAGGCCACCGGCATCATCGGGCGGAACGGCTCGGGCAAGAGCACCCTCCTCCAGCTGATCGCAGGCACCCTGACCCCGACCTTGGGCTCCGTCAGCACCTCAGGACGGGTTTCGGCGCTCCTTGAGCTCGGCAGCGGCTTTAACCCCGAGTTCACCGGCCGCGAGAACGTCTACCTGAACGGGGCCATCTACGGGTTCACGCGGGGAGAGATGGCGACCCGCATGGAGGAGATCACCGCCTTTGCCGACATCGGCGACTTCATCGACCAGCCGGTTAAGACCTACTCCTCGGGAATGATGATGAGGCTCGCTTTCGCAGTAGCGGTTAACGTGCAGCCGGATGTCCTAATCATAGACGAGGCCCTTGCCGTCGGAGATGTCTTCTTTTCCCAGAAATGCTTCCAGAGGATCCGCGAGATCGTCCATCGCGGAGCCACGCTTATTTTCGTGTCCCATGACATGGGGGCGGTCCAGTCGCTCTGCGACCGGGCGCTCCTGCTTAACCAGGGCGCCATGATCTTTGACGGAGCCCCGGAGGATTGCGTCAGCCGGTACTTTAACCTGCACAAGCCCGCCCGCGGGGAAGGAAAGGCCGTGGCCGGGCGCCATCCCGAGGTGAGCCCGGGCCTGAGGAAATCGATCGAGTCCCTCGACGTCCTCGCCTCAGCAAAGTCGAGGCACGGGGACAAGGACCTGGAGCTGGCGGCCGCAGTCGTCGTGGACGGGCATGGTGCGGCGACCTGGGACTTTGAGATGATGCACCGGGCCTCGATCCGCGTCCTTTTCAGGGCAAACGCCGCGATCCTTCGGCCCTCGGCGGGAATCCAGCTCCATGACCGGATGGGAAACCTGGTCTTTGCCGCCGGCACGCCCCAGCTCCGGTTTGCCCTGCCGGCACTCGAGAAGGGCCAGGAGATCGTGCTCGAGTTCCGGCTGGCGCTGAACGTCCAGCCCGGGGCCTACACCCTATCGATCGATGCGGCCGAGTTTGACGAGGAAAACCCCAACGTGGGGGTGTTCTACGACCGGGTCGGGGGACTGGGCCCCTTGAACGTGGGCAACCACGGCGGCGGCACCCTCCCCTTCTACGGGGTGGCCCAGCTGCCGATGGACATCAGCTACCTCTAGGCCATGGGCGCAACAACCGAGCGCTCCTGCTGGTGCGGCCATGGCAGCCTCGAGGCCTATTCCGCGGACTACCGCGTGTGCCGCGCGTGCGGTACCCTGGTCAGCACGGCGCCCCATTCGCCCAAGCTCTACGACCAAAGCTACTGGAAGGAGCGCCAGACCGAGCACCACGGGCTTCCCGACCTAAGGCAGCGGGCCCGGCTCGACCTGCCGGAGCGCTGCACGCACTGGCTCCGTCGCCTCCTCTCATTGAGGCTGCCCCCGGCCCGGGTGCTCGACGTCGGCTGCGCTCACGGGGGTTACGTGGCCCTTCTTGGCTGGGCCGGTTACCAGGCCGTGGGGACCGAGATGAGCGCCGAGGTGGCCCACTTCGCAAAGGATACGTTCGGCGTCACCGTGCACACGGGCACCATCGAGAACCTTTCCCTGAAGCCCGGGAGCTTCGACGTCGTGGTTCTCAACGACGTGATCGAGCACCTGCCCGATCCCGTGGGCACCCTCCAACACTGCTCAACGCTGCTTTCCAAGGATGGGTTCTTCGTGGTCCAGACCCCCGAATACAAGGAGCACTTGAAATACGAGGACCTGAAGGCCTCGAACGACCTTTTCCTGAAGCACATGGACCACAACAACGACGAGCATCTCTACCTTTTCAGCCGCCGGGCGGTGGGGGCACTGTTCGGGCGCCTCGGGTTTCCAGAGGTTTCATTTTCAAACCCGGTATACGCCTATGACATGTCTTTTGTCGCCAGCCGGTTAAAGCTCGAGGAGCTGGGAGAAGCGGCCGTCGAATCCGCATTGGAGGACAAGCCTGTTGGCCGGCTGGTCCAGGCGCTCCTCGACAAGGCGTTCGAATCCACCGATCGCTGGTGGGCAATCCAGCGCCTTGAGGCCCAGAATCGATCCGAAAAAAGCGATCCGCGGTAACGGCAATGGACCTCCCCGTGCCTTCTCCTTGAGTCGAAGCAGCAAATTACGGGTAGCTTAAGTAATTTATATTTAATGACATCCCATCCTTTCACCGATAGTCGAGGAGTATGAGTATCG
>Ga0302319_10006778_pt1 | contig 22672 bp, 13 predicted proteins | sample Bog_T0_2_FD_203319 | JGI IMG/M metagenome (GOLD analysis project Ga0302319, IMG submission 203319) | Peat permafrost microbial communities from Stordalen Mire near Abisko, Sweden - Bog_T0_2 | ecosystem: Environmental > Terrestrial > Soil > Wetlands > Peat | place: Sweden: Abisko, Stordalen Mire...
ACTCTTGATTTCGATGTTAACACGGCTCTCCAGCGTTCGAAGCCTCTCAACCAAAGGCTTGATTTGAACGTTCTGCTTCTGTGGTGGCGCCAGGTCGGCGACGCGAGCAAAGCCGGAGATGAAACGGGCTAGCGCTTCCGACCGGCTCGCGATCAAGGAAAGACCCGCTGTTAAATCGGATCGGAGATCCACGGCCGGCGTGTCCTCGTCAACCAGGCTTGCCAGGTGCGCGGACAAGGAGCGGACGGGGGTCAGCGAGTTGTTGATCTCGTGCCCTAGCACTCGAACCAGGCGTTGCCATGCCCGCCGTTCCTCTTGTCGGAGAGGTTGGGTGAGATCCGTTACCACCAGCAGCGTGTGTTGCCGCCCCTGGCTATAAAACGTGTTTCGCTTGATATCCCAACGCTTTGCGGCGCTATGAAAGGAAGCACGTGGATTGGTGGCGCCGTCCAGGAATTTTGTCAGGCCGGCATCGTCGGCATTCTTGCCGACTATAGCGAGCCTGCTTCGTCCTAACAGACGCTCTGCGCCGCTATTCACCAGTGTGAGACGGTGTTCGTTATCCAGTGTGAATATGGCCGCATCGATCTCATCCGCAACGGTCTTCAGTAGCAGAGCCGTCTCCGTTGCCAGCAGGCGTTGCGACCGCAAACGATCGGCGATCACATTGATCGATGCAGTCATATCCGCAAGGTAATCCGGCGTTGCCGGCTGCGCTAACCTGACCGAATAATCGCCTTCCTGAAGCGACTGCAAAGTGCCGGAAAGTAGCGCCAGCGGGACCGAAATCTCCACCAGGATTCGCCACGCCAATGCTACGGCTACCGCGATGATCAGCAGCCCGGCTGTCCACTTCCGATCGAAGGCCAGCTGCGTCGTTTGCAGCAACAGAAGGCTGACTACCACCGCCGGCAATGCCGCCGCCAAGGCAAGAAGAAAGCAGCGCACATGAATTGGAATTCGCCGGGACTCCTGCTGGGGCAAAATGCGGCTGAGAAACCTCTCAAATGCCATAGGACTGCAGGCGCCGGTACAGTGCGCTGCGGCTGACCCCCAAGGTGTGGGCAGCCAGAGTAACGTTTCCGTTGGCACGAGCTAATGCCTTTCGGATCAGCACTTCCTCCACTTGCTCCAGCGTTAGATCCTCCAGCTGGGGCATCGCCATGCGGCCGTCGGAGGGCGCCAGATCGGCCATCCCGATCACTTCGCCGGACGCCAGAATCACCGCCCGTTCGATGATGTGATTGATCTCGCGGACGTTTCCGCGCCAGGAGTTAGCCAGTAGCCACGCCATAGCTTCTTCGTCGAAGCCGCTGACGCTCTTCTGGTATCTCTGGGCATGAGTCCGCAGGAAATGACCGGCCAGTACGGGAATGTCCTCCCGTCGTTCCCGCAGCGGCGGAAGCCGAATCTCAACCGTATTCAGCCGGTACAGCAAGTCTTCGCGAAAGCGGTTGTTCGCCACTTCCTGACCTAAGTTAGCGTTGGTGGCCGAGATCACGCGAACATCGACTTTGATCGTCCGCGACGATCCAACTCGCTCCATCTCTCCAACTTCCAGGACTCTCAGTAATTTCGTTTGCAGAGCCATCGGCACGTTCCCAATTTCGTCGAGAAAAAGGGTTCCGCCATTGGCTAATTCAAATCTCCCGACCCGGTCCGTGCGAGCGTCCGTAAAGGCCCCTTTTACATGCCCGAAGAGTTCGCTTTCGAAGAGCGTATCCGCCAGGCCTCCCGCGTTCACAACGACTAACGGTTTCGCCGACCGGCTGGACACTGAGTGCACCAGCCGCGCGACCACGTCCTTCCCCGTCCCCGGCTCGCCCGTGATCAAGACGTTGGCGTCCGACGGCCCAACCTTCGCGATCAGATTCAGAACCGGAGCCATGGACTTCGATTCGGCAATCAAAACTGGCTTGTCGGGGGTCGTTAGCGCGGCTAACTCGGATTCGAGAATATGGCTTCTGCGCACCGCCCGCTGCAACTCGATCGCGCTGGCTAACGCGGATTTCAAGCGGGCCGGCTCAAAGGGCTTTTCAATGAAGTCGCGCGCTCCCCGGCGTAGCGCGCTCACCGCTAATCCCACTGAGCCCCACGCAGTCATCACCATGATCGGCACCTCCGCATCGATCCTTCGGATCGCGCCGATCAGATCGATACCTTCCTGCCCATTCGTGTTGCCTTTGGCGTAGTTCAGGTCCAGTAGAATTGCGTCGTAGGGACCGCTGGTCGAGAGGCAAGTTAAAACGCCTGCCGGGCTTTGGGCGGCGTCGATTCGATGTCCCTCCGGTTTGAGAATCAGTCTTATCGTCGCCAGGATGTCCGCATCGTCGTCGGCGACCAGCAGGCGTCCCGCAAGTTTCTCGTTCATCAAGCAGCACCCTCCTTGTAATACCGGGCTTTAATCCCGAAAACGGACGCGAAATCCCGAAACATTCACATGCTGAATTATGTCACTTTACGGATCGGAAAGTCGCACATCTGCCGGTCAGGCGAAATCCCGGAACCGAACGCGAAATCCCGGATCATTCAAATGTTGATCGGCCGATTTCACTGCCGTCACAATCCGCGCAATCCGCTCGAAATGGTTATCGGCGTGCCTTGGCGCAAGACATGGTTCAGGTAGATTCGATGGAGGAAGTAGCCGCAAACATTGCAAGTTCCACAGATCCGGGAAATGCGATAGCTGACCGCATCCGGCTTTTCATGTACCCCGCGGTCCCGGTTCTCCGTGCGATCGCCCGCGGCCGCAAGTCCGCTCTCATTCAACTTTTTACTCTCACCTTGTCGTCCCTCCCAGGGCTCTGTCTCCTGACGGTGCTCGGCGAGACGATTTGGAAACCGCTGGCTTATCCTCACAGCGAGCATCTCTTCATCACCGAAACAAGTGGCGCCGTTCTGGAACAAATCGAAAAAGCCGTCGATCCGCGTACGGTGGCGACGGCCGTGCAATGCTCCGCCCTGTTCGCGCTCGGGCAAGCTCCGCTGATCACGGCGTCGGGCGAGATCCAGCGCCTGCGATTCTCCGTGGTCTCAAAGACTTTCTTTGGAACCCTCGAACCCCACTTCCTCCTCGGTTCCGCGCCGGCTGCCGGCCAAGTGGCCGATTTTCCCGGCCGCCCGCTGATCGTTTCGGAGCGTCTATGGCGCGCAACGTTTGGCGCCAGCCGCGGCGTTCTCGGACAACACGTCACCCTCAATGGCCTGCCCGCGGTAATCGCTGGAGTCGTCCCCGATTCCAGTATTCTGGTTCCCGGCGTCGATGCATGGCTCATCCGACAGCGCTGGGAGGACGGCGTTATCAACGGCGTCATTTCCTATAAGGGTCTAATCCGCTTACAACAAGGTAGTTCCCGCTTCGTGGCCGAGCAGCAACTGGCGGCTGCAGCGGGCACTCGTGCCGGCGCCAGACCCGACACAGTATCGCTGCTGCCACTGCTCGACTATCGCTTTAAGGATCAGCGTCTTGCAGTCAAAACCGCAGCTTACGTAGCCGGCGCTCTCTTCTTAATAGGATTAGTCAACTCCATTTCCGTCTACTGTTCTGAATTATTGCGGTCGCAACGCGACTTGGCGCTGAAGACCGCGATGGGCTCCACCAGCGGACAACTGCTCCGGGATCTTATCATTCGGCAGCAGGTCTACGGAGTGGCCAGTTGGGTGGTAGCCGGAATTCTCTGCCCCTGCTTCGCCGCCAGCGTCGCCGGGCTGGAGGGTTTAGACCAGGGCGGATTTTCGCACCGTCTTCCCACGCTGATCGCCATCGGCCTGGGCCTTCTTGTGTTTCTAGCGACCGGGACGCTGATCGCTGTCGCCCAAACCTGGATCATTCGCCAGGTGAACGTTGCCTCGTTGTTGCAGGAGGGCTCGATAACCATTGCCGGGACCAAGCGCGGCAGACTGGTTCAGAATCTGATGCTCCTGGTGCAAGTTGGTGTCAGCACCGCCCTGTTGGTTGCCGGCGGTCATGTGATCAGGTCCTACTGGACGCAGGCGCATGCGGACCTGGGCATGTCTCTCACGGACGTATACATATTTGAGACTCAACTCCCCAGTGGCCCCTTTACCGCTGCCCGGCGGAGTGCGACATTATCGCAGTTCATGGCCGGCCTGGGCGCGCGGCTACCGGCATCGCATATCGGCGCGGTGAACTATCTGCCACTCGATCCCAAGCAAAGCATTCTGCTGGGCGTATCGCGCCGCGATCAAGCCCCGGCGGACGCCGTCATGGCCAGCTACCGCGCGGTTTTGGGCGATTATTTTGGAGCCCTCTCGATTCCGATGTTGCGAGGACGTTCCTTTGGTGTCATGGACGAAGGCCCGAACGTGCCTTGCCGGGTGGTGATTAGCGCCGCGCTAGCCCACCAGCTCGGATTTGCAGGAGACCCAATCGGAAGTAACTTGCGCATCGCCGCGTTTAAAGATGGTTGCGAGGTGATTGGCGTGTCGGCTGACACGCGCTATCTCGGCGCGGACGAAGCTCCTCTACCGGAGTTTTTCGTCAACTATACTTCGACGCCTTCGCCCTTCATGACAGTGATCGTTAAGAGTACGCGGTCCGACGAGGGCCTGTTAGCTACGGCCCGAACTGCCGCGCAAGCCTCGGCCGCAAATTTGAGTGTGGCCCCCCCGTCTACCATGCAGCAGCTTCTCGACGCCCATTTGCGTTCGCGCCGGGATCGGTCTCTCGTCGTCGCGTGCGTGGCGTCGCTGGCGTTGATTCTCACGCAACTCGGTCTATACGGCCTAATCGTGCGAACGGTGCTGAGCCAGGCTCCCCGGATCGCCATCGAGCTGGCACTCGGCGCGGCTGGTTTGACCGTCGTTCGCAATACGCTGCGCGGTCCCCTGGCCAGCGTGGTGGCGGCGATCGTCGCCGGAGTGGTCACCGCGCGAGTTCTGGCGGACCGCTTTATCCTAGTCGAAGGGGATGCGGACGATTTCGGCCTCGTGGCTCTTGCCGCCGCCGCCATCATCGTCCTGCTTTCGATCGCCGGCTGCTTAATCGCAGTCGGTGGCGTGTTGCGCCGCGAGCCCATGCAGGTGCTGCGCTGGAGCGGACTCAGCTAATCAGCGGGTCCATTCGACAAAGGCTGGTGTACTGTAAGAACTATCTCTTGCATGCGCTGCTTAGCCGTCCTCCTTCTTATGGCCTTCCCGGGATCGATTCACGCACAGGACCGCTCGCAGGCCCGCTCGATGGTGATCGCGAATCGTGGCATCGTCGCCACCGCCCAGACTCTGGCCTCCCAGGCAGGCGCTCAAGTGCTCGCTCGCGGAGGTTCAGCCGTCGATGCGGCCATCGCCGCCAATGCCGTCCTCAGCGTCGTCGAGCCGATGATGAACGGCCCCGGTGGCGATCTGTTCGCGCTCATCTGGGAAGCTAAAACCGGGCATCTGACCGGCCTCAACGCCAGCGGTTGGGCGCCCCGGAAACTGACTATCGAATACCTTCAGAAGCAAGGCCTTACCTCGATGCCTGCCACCGGCATCCATACCGTGGTCGTACCCGGTTGTGTCGAGGGATGGGAGCGCCTCCACAAGCGCTTCGGCAAACTCCCCTGGAAAGACCTGTTCAAGCCCGCCATTTACTACGCGGAGAACGGCTTCCCAGTCACCGAGCTGATCCAATCGGATTGGGATAACGCTTCCTCCAAACTGCGTGACGACGACAACGCTCGCCGCGTGTTTCTGCCCAATGGCGCAGCCCCGCGCGTCGGGGAGATCTTTCGCAATCCGGAACTCGGCCATGCCTTTCGCCTGATCGCCGAACTCGGCGCCTCCGCAGTCTATGTCGGCCCCATCGGGGAAGCGATTCTGAAAACCTCCCAGCGTCTGGGCGGCACGATGTCCGCCCAGGATTTGAGCGATTACAAATCCGAGTGGGTACAGCCCATCTCGACGCAATATCGCGGCTGGAAGATCTTCCAGTTGCCGCCCAATGGCCAAGGGATCGGGACGCTCGAGATGCTCAACATCATGGAAAACTTCCCGCTCGGCGATTACGGCCAGACCAGTGCCGCCGCCCTGCACGTGGAGATGGAGGCGCAGAAATTGACAACACAGGATCTGAAGCGCTGGGTCGGAGATCCCCGCTACGCCACTATTCCTCTCGATGGCTTGCTATCGAAGGATTACGCCCGGCAGCGCGCGCAATTGATCGACCCGCATAAGGCCAACTGCGATGCCGCGCCAGGCAATCCCAGCGCAGGTCACGGCAACACTACTTATATCAGCGTGGTCGATAAGGAAGGCAACATCGCTTCCTGGATCGAGAGCATTTCCGACATCTTCGGCTCCGGCATCGCCGTCGATGGCATGGGTTTCATCTTGCACGATCGCGGCGGCGGCTTCGTCCTCGACTCCGCTCATCCCAACGCGCTTGGCCCCCACAAGCGACCGTTCCATACCATCATCCCCGGCTTCATGGAGCAAGGCAGCCGGCATGTCGGTTTCGGCATTATGCGCGGCATCAACCAGGCACAAGCGCAGGCGCAGTTTGTGTCGAATTTGGTTGACCACGGCATGAATATCCAGCTCGCCCTCGAAGCGCCCCGGTTCACGAAAGTCAGCCTCGGCGGCTGCGATCTGCGGATCGAGAGCCGCGTTCCGGAGCCGGTTCGAGACGAACTGACCAAACTGGGGCACCGTCTGATCGTCGCCGGCGATTTCTCAGGGTGGATGGGCGGAGGGCAGGCGGTGCTACACGATTCCGCCACAAAGGTCAATTATGCGGCCTCTTCACCGAGGAAAGACGGAGCCGCCATCCCTGAGCCCGACCCTTACTTCCAATGATGTTCGCGACCCGAATCCGCAAGTTACAATGCAACTATATGCGATATCTACTCGTGGCGCTCCTGAGCCTGACGTGTCTCACAGCCGCGGATAAACCTCCTTCGGCCTTCGACAAGCCTACTCTCGAAGCCTACCTTCGCCACCTTCTGGCCATGACTTCGGAAGTTCAGATCACCATTAGCGATCCTAAGCCGTCCCCGGTGCCCGGCCTGAAAGAAGTGGACGTCCGCCTCTCGCTCGGTGAGCGCCACCAGGACGAGACCTTCTTCGTTTCCGACGATGGCAAGAAGATCGTCCGCGGCTTCGCCTACGACATTCGCCAGAATCCATTCCAGCCGGAACTCGACAAGCTGCACACCGACCTGTCGCCCAGCTTCGGCGAGCCGGGCGCGCCGGTAGTCATGGTCGTCTTTAGCGACTTCGAGTGCCCGAATTGCAAAGACGATGCCAAGGTCCTGCGCGACAACATCCCCGCCAAATTCCCGAAGGAGGTTCGCTTGTACTTCAAGGATTTCCCCTTGACTGCGATCCACCCCTGGGCGAAGGCCGCAGCTATCGACGGCCGCTGTGTGTTCCGCCAAAGCCCGGCCGCCTTCTGGAAATACTACGACTGGATGTACGAACATCAGGCGGATATAACGCCCGAAAACCTGAAGGACAAAGTCCTGGAGTGGGGCAATACGAACAAAGACTTGGACACATTACAGTTAGGCCGCTGCGTCGAGACAAAGGCCACCGAAGCCGAAGTGGATAAGGAAGTCGCGGAAGGCCAAGCCTTGCGTATCGAAGGGACGCCCACCATCTTTGTCAACGGCCGCCGGCTGTTCGGCAACTATCCCTGGCCGAATCTCGAGCAGATCATCAATGGCGAACTGAATTATCAAAAGACCAGCCATGACGCTGGCGAGAAGTGCTGCGAGATCTCGATTCCCTCGCCGATCAAGAAGTAGCCCTGCAATGCGCCGCATTCTCTGGATTGCCTTGTCGGCTGCGCTGTGCAGCGCTCAGCAGCCTGACGCCCGCTCCGACGAGTACATCGGATACGTGAAGTATCTGGCGTCCGAAAACATGCGCGGCCGCGCTACCGGCTCGCCCGAACTGGAGATAGCAGCCGGCTTTATCGCCGACCGGTTCCGCGCGCTGGGTCTAAGACCGCTCCACGGCGACAGCTATTATCAGGATTTCGAAGTCACCACTACGGCTCATTTAGGCGACCATAACTCCTTCGTTTACTCGTCCGATCACCAGCAACATACCCTGGCTCTTCAACAGGATTTCATGCCGTTGAACCTGTCCGCCAAAGGTAAGATTTCGGGACAGCTCGTATTCTGCGGCTACGGCATCACTGCGCCCGAGTACAATTACGACGATTACTCGGGCGTCGATGTGAAGGGCAAGATTGTCCTCATCCTCCGGCACGAACCGCAGGAGTTCGACGACAAGAGCGTCTTTGAGGGCGCCGTGCTCACCGCGCACTCCTATATATCCTCAAAGGCGACGAACGCCAAAATCCACGGAGCGGCTGGGGTCCTGATCGTCAACGATGGCGCCGCGCATCCCGGCGACAAGGACGACCTGGACCGCTTCGGTTCCACTGCCGGTCCCATGAATGCCGGTATCGAGATTGTTCAGGTCAAGTCAGACGAGGCTTCGAAGTGGCTCTCGCCATCCGGCAAGTCGCTGCAGCAGATCGAAGCGGGCATCGACAAAGACTTGAAACCCGAATCTTTTGCACTCCCCAAATCCTTTACGCTCCACCTCGACGTGGACATCGAACGCGAAGTGAAGACCGTCCACAACGTTGGCGGCTACCTACCCGGCGACAGCGATGAATATGTGATTATCGGCGCCCACTACGATCACCTGGGCTTAGGCGAGCAATTTTCGTTGGCGCCCTCGCTCGCTGGAACTGTTCATCCAGGCGCGGACGACAATGCTTCAGGGACGGCGGGCGTGCTGGAGTTGGCCCACTGGTTCACCCAGGGTCCACGCCTCAAACGCGGGATCCTATTCCTGACTTTCGCCGGCGAGGAACTGGGCTTGCTCGGCTCCGCCTATTATGCCGATCATCCCGAGCGTCCGCTGGCCAAAGCCGTTGCGATGATCAACATGGACATGATCGGCCGGCTTCGCAATAACAAAGTCTACATAGGGGGAACCGGTTCGGGCACTACGCTGACTCCGATGGTGAAAGAACTGGCCGCCCATGACAACATGGATGCCGACATCTCCGAGAAAGCCGGCTACGGGTCCAGCGACCATACGTCGTTCACCGTAAAGCAGGTGCCGGTGCTATTCTTCTTCTCCGGCCTGCACGCGGACTATCACAAGCCCAGCGATACCTGGGATAAGATTGACGCCCGGGCTGCCGTCAGGTTGCTCGATCTCGTATCTGAGGTGACCACCCGGCTGGCGGACGAGCCCGGCCGGCCCCAGTTTGTCCGAGTCGCCGAACCGCAGCCGCATCACGGTCAAGTTGCCGGCAGTTCAGGCAAATCCGGCTATGGACCTGATTTCGGCAGCATTCCCGATTTTACAGAAATCCCGAACGGTGTGCGTTTTGCCGATGTACGTCCTGGATCTCCGGCCGATAAGTCAGGTTTGAAGGGCGGGGACATCTTGACTGAATTCGATGGCAAGCCGATCCAGAATCTCTACGATTTCACGTACGCTTTACGGGCCAAAAAGCCCGGAGATGTAGTACTTGTAAAGGTGATCCGACAAGGACAAACGATTGAAGCTAAGGTACTACTGACTGAACGCAGATAAACTTGCATACTGAGTTCAGATATGAAGGTTCAAACAACAGACGAGATCAGCGTGAGCCTGGATAAGTCCTACAGCCTGCCGCCGCTGATTCTGCACCCCTTCGCCGAGCCCACCGGTCCGCAGAAACTGACCCAGAGTTCTCGCGCCAACCTGATGATTCAAGGGTTGTTGCCCGCCGGTCAGGCCTCCGCTAGCGATCTCCAGCGAGCCCTGCTGGACGGGCGGTTCTCCGAGCTTCGGATGCTCTACTACGTCGGCAAGGACGTGCAGCGCTGGATCGAACAGTCTATCGAGTTCCTCCAGCGATCCCAGGGTGCCCTGCCGGAAGGCGTTCTTCCACAAAGCTTTGCATCCCTTCTCATTGAAGACACCCCGCCCAACATTAGCGAAAAGCTGAAGCGTTGGGGGGTCAACGATTTCAAGTCGATCTTCAGCCGCGGCCTGGGATTGAATGCCATGTTCGCCCAAGCCCCTACGCCCGAACTGCTCTCTGAGGATTTCATCCGCAGCTACTTCCGCTTCGCCGACCACCTCTACCTCGCTTACCTGGGCCAGGGAGGCCACACGCGCCTCGGTTCGGAACGGTTCCAGTTCGATCTCTATTCCTCCGGTGAATACTCGCGTATGCTTGAGCGTTCCTGGGAATAGGTCTTTACTCAACCTCTCTTCGTACTTTGTTCTCTTTTTCCTTTGATCATGGCGGATCGATTCGTTTTCGGTCCGCCCATTTTTATTTGGCCGCAGGCAGGTTGCTTCGCCGTAGCTTGAGATTTAGCGTATAGGTAAACGCCGCAGTTCCCTGCGCTCTTTTATTGCTACTTTCAGCTGGGATTCACAACTTTCCAAATGGGCGATCACTTTTAGCTTCAGTTCGTCAGACCCGAAATCCGGTTCACGTAAGGCTTCTACTGGCCTGCCGATCGCAGCGCTCACAGCGTCCTTAAACGCCTCGTCAAATAGCGAAATCTCGAATTGCACTGTGGCTTGATCGTATCGGATATCCGTCTGGGGGAAGCCCCACTCCCGCAAGCGGCGGTGCCCGATGTAAACTGCTTTGCAATCTATAAAAACATTATCGTGTGGCAGGCGCGGCGTCACAGCTACCTGGAGCAAGTCTTGATGGCGGTCGATGTACTTTCGAAGTACATTACACATTTCGGCGATGCGTGGTAAACCGTCGGTTTCAGCGGCGTCCGGGCTCAACACTCCAAGCTGAACGCACATCACCTGAATAAAAGGGCAGATCAGGCAGCGGATTGTGACCCCTCTGTTTAATGCGGCTTCCATTTGTGTCTTCTCTTCCAGTAGGAGTGTTCTCAAATCGGAATCCTGCATTAGCGTCCGCTCTTTATCGGAAATCGCGAGCGAAGACAGGCTCCCGGCTTGGCGCACACACTCTTGAGGACGACACTGCCGAAGCGCCTCAATTATTTCGCCCGTCCTACGGCGCTGGGCCTCCGCGCGGTTCGAACCGCCTATTGTTTCGGAAGGATGTAATATTCTATGGCCGTGACTCTCAAGCCAACTGGAAACCGCCGGTTTAACTGTGCCAGTTATATTCCAATAGTCGAAACTCCGGTAGAGCTTCGCCTCCAAATTTACCATTGTCGTCGTGCATTGCTTTTCCCGCAATATTAGAAAGGCCTTACCCATCGCGAGAAGATAACCGGCTTCGAGGGCGACATTCGGGCTGATCTCCTGTCCGTCGCCAACGTCGATGACAACGATGGCATATCGACAAACTCTAAGATGCTGCTCAGTGTTCGGCCAAAGGTCAGGCTCGAACCAACGCTCGCTAGCAATGTGAGCGATAAAACCGTATTGCTTGGATACGTCTTGTATTGCCAGAAAAAGCTCGCGCCAAGGTTGCTCCCCATATCGGATACAGACAAAAATCTCTGGCGTTCCTGGATTCGGGTCTTCCGATTGGATCATTATCATCCTAAAATTTACTTCATCGCAGGACTAAAGTAAATTGAATTGAAAAGCAGCTTATAAGTCCCATGCGGCTGCCCCCGAAACGCCGCCTCGATCCCTAACAGAATCACGCTACCTTCTCCCACCGGAGCCTCCACCGCCGCCACCGTCCCTTCCAAATATCCCTGTCCCCACGCCCACCCGCTCCGCAGCGGCTTCGCACTCGAAAACCAGGCGATCGGCTTCACACCCTTCGCAGCGGCATCGGGAGCCATCTTAAACACCGGGCTGTTATCGAAGAACACATCGGCCGTGCTCGCCATCCCATACGCCACCGGATTCGTGTTGTCCAGGCTAACGCTCAGAATCGACCCCGGCACGTAGAACTTCTCGCGCGGCAAAGGCTTATCCTTGCCATCCGCCTGCTTCTCAGTCAGGCCGTTCTTCACCGCAAGGCCAAACAATTCCGCCAGACTCGCCGATCCGCCCAGCGTCACAATGGTTCCTCCGCTTTCCACAAATTTCCGAAGCTGCGGAATCGTCTTCTCCACCGTGATGTGCCCCAAATGGCTGCGATACTCTTCCGGCAAATCCTCGGGCTTGGGTTGGCGGAAAAGCCTATTGTTCAAGCCACGGCCGGTGTCGTCAACGCGCGGCATGGCGCCGTCCGGGAACACCAGAACATCGAATCGGCTCGCCAGATTCCCTTCATCCAGTGCCTGCGGATACACCACCGTGAACGGGAATTCGAACTGTTCGAAAATCCAGCGCAGCCAGCCCGACGTCATCGATCCGCCATATTGATCCCACAGTCCCATCCGCACCGGCCGCAGCTTGATTAGCCCGCCGGCCGGACGTGTGTCCACCGCCTGAATCTCCAATCCCAGTTCCGCCGCCGCCTTCTCCAGCAGCGCCCGATTGCCTTCGCGCGCCGGCACGAACATCGTTCCTGGACCCAGTTTGTGTCCATCGATGACAGCCGCCTGTTTCAACCAATACACGTCATCGCCGTTCTTCAACAGCCGGTTCACCAGAATAAACGAATCGTTCACTTCATGGCTGAACAGATATCCCGCCGGCCGCGCCGACGTGATCAGCTTGCCCGGGGGCGCCTTCTGAATTCCGTGAACCGCTTCGAACGGACCGTCGAAACCCTCCAGAATGCGGTCGAACTGTACGCCCATCTGCATCGCCAGCGTGTAGCCCGTGACATCGTAGGGCGGCGTCGGAGGACCACCGGGATACGGAATATCGTTAGGGTGATCCTGCGGCTCAAACATGTCGAGCACGTGCGGACGAAACGCCTGCGCGGTCTTAACCACCCACGAATCCGCCGGATAGTGCTTACCGTTAACCTCGAAAGCGGCCGTCGCGCGTTCCACCGTGATGCCGTTCTTCAGCAGCGTGTCGATGAACTTAGTCGCGGTGGGAAAGTCCGGCTGATCCGAGGGAATAATGTAGCCCCGCGGATCGCGCATCGCCGGATCGTGCAACACGGTTTCATACAACTTGGCCGAAGCCGTCGTGGCCCGCGGATCGAACAGCAGTGCGACATCCGGCTCCGCCGCGGGCTTCCCGTTGTTCGCCGCCTTCTTGGCTTCCGCTTCTTTGGCCTCCTTCTCCTTCGTGGCCGCTTGTTTCAAAGCTTCGATTCGCAAGGGGGTAATCGTCCAGCTATCCCGGCTACCTTTCTCGATCGAATTCTTCCCCATGCGGTAGATGTTGTACAAAAAATCTTCGCGATATTTCGAAGCCAGGTCGAGCACCGCGCGGTTCGCCGTCATCGAATACTCGATCGATTGCCGGAAGTGCCACGTCTGCGGCGCCACGGGAAAAGGCAGATCCCCGCGCGGAAGTTGCCGGTCCGGAACCAGCGCCACTTCCATCGGCGTAGGACTCCCGATCGTTTCAGTCAGCAGCCCAATCATATTGTGAAAATAAGTGACCGTCCGAAGACCGCCGTTGTACCACGTCGAGTAGGATGCGCCGCTACGCATCGTAGCTCCCGGCTTGCCTTCTTCCACGAAGCGGCTGTGCATCGCCGCGCCCACCATATCGATCTGCACCGGGATCAGCGGATCGAAATGATAATTGAATGGATCGCGAAAAGGCGGAGCGAACAGCACCGCTCCGGCCGGACCGGTCTGGTGGTGGTTGTACACAATCTGCGGAAACCACTCGATGAACAACTGCCTGTTAATGTTGGTGGTCTCCTTCATGTTCGACATGTAGAAGTCGCGGTTGTTGTCGTGGCCGATGTACTTCTGCCACAGCCGCGGCACATCATTGAAGCCCAGCTTGCGTTTCTCGGGAACCGGTTCGCGGTTGTACCAATCGGAAACCAACTCCATGCCGTCGGGATTATCGTGGGCCGCCAGGATGATAACGTCGTTGAGAATCCGCAGCGTCTCCGGATCGTTGCGGCTCAGCATCTCCCACACGAACTCCATCAACTGAGCCGCTCCCAACACTTCGCTGGCATGCAGACCCCCGTCGATCCAGATCACCGCCTTGCCTTCGTGGGCCAGCGCGCGCGCCTGTTCGTCGGTCAGGCCTTCGGCATGCGCCAACTTCTGCGCGATTCCCTCATAATGTGCTAGCTTCTTCAGGTTCTCCGGAGAACTGATGATGCACATCAACTGCGGACGGCCTTCCTCGGTTTCGCCGATATCCACCAGTTTCATGCGATCGGATTCCGTGGCTAGTTTGTTCCACCAGGCGCTCAACTGCGTGTAGTTAGCCAGGTGGTAATCGTCGCCGATCTCAAACCCCAGCGCCTCCTTCGGCGTTGTCAGCTTGTGCGCCGTATCGGCAGCCGCAAGCCAACGCGCCAGCAGTCCCACCGCCAACGCCAGCGTGACCAATAAATGTTGTCGCGTAAGCCTTCGGCCTGCGCGCTGCGGAACAGTCATCATTTTGACTTTCCACAGTAACACTTTTTGTGGTGCTTAAAAGGCGTACCGCAAAGAAAGCTGCAGCGTGCGCACGAGTCCCGTCTTCGCCGTCACCTCGCCAAACTGCGACGACGTGGGATTCAGATTCGGTCCGCTCCAGTTGGGGTGATTGGGGAAGTCGTAGGCTTCGGCGCGGAACTCAAAAGCATTGTGCTCGTTCACCGTAAACCGCTTAAACATCGACACATTCCAGTCTTGTATGCCCGGCTGGTAAACCGAATCCCGGACCCCCTTCTGCAGGTTGAACGTGCCCGCCGGCGGCGCAGTGACATTCGCCGTGAAGTATTTCACCGAGCCTGCCTTCCCAGTGGGACCGGCAAACCCTCCAGTGATGCTGGGCGTCCCATTCAGCACCCAAAACTGCCCTTCAGACCCGCATCCGAAACTACCGAGGTCGGTGGAACTGACACCCGCGAAATCGTTGTTTGTCCCGATCCCACAGGGCGTTCCCGTCTGAAACTGACTGGCCCCGCTTAACTGCCATCCTCCTAGCAGCTTCCCTGTCAAACTGGTGGAATTCTTGAAGAACGGCAGTTCGTACAGGTAATTAATTATCACCACGTGCCGCGCGTCATACTCGGAAGGCGCCCACAGATTGCTGGTGTTGTAGGTATCGGGAACGATGTCGCGATAGTTCGAGCCGTTATCCATGCTCTTCGAGAACGTGTACACGACGTTGAACAGCGATCCCGCCGTAAACCTCCGGCTCCAGGTCACTTGGAGTCCGTTGTACTGCGAGTTCACGACGCTCTCTTCTTCCTGTATGGCCGCGTAGCCCTTGAAGGGACGTAACACGTTCACATTCACTCCGGGATTGGCTTGTAGCGTGCCGGCCGGGACTTGATTGATATCGTAGACTTGCCAGGCGTGATAGCCGCGGTGGCCTACATAAGCGACTGTAAGAGTGGAGTGCAATGGTAGCTCGCGCTCCACCGTGAAGTTCCAGTTCCAAGCCACCGGCTGTTTCAAGTGCGGATTGAGAGTCGTAACCGTAATGGCCGCGGCCGTTCCCGCCACTAGCGATGCGCCTGGATCGTCAACCTTCACGTTGTTAACAGTGACGAATGGTTGAAATGGCGAGTTGCCTCCCGGGAAAATATTGTCCAGCAGCGGCATCCGGGTTACGAACTCGCCTGCGCCAGCGCGCACCACAGTCTTAGGAGTCAGTTGATAAGCGACTCCGACGCGCGGCTGAACTGGAGTATCTTCGCCAATGTACGACTTGGGCAGATTGGGAGCGAACAGTGAGTTGCACGATGCTCCGTCGCAGACGGGTGAACTGGCTGCCAGCACCCGTCCTTGCGCCGAACTCGGGAAGCTGTTAAATCCCGGGATAACGATGCCGTTATAAGGATTCCCGGTCCCCAGAACCACGTTGCCCTTCGCATTGACTTGTACCGCCTGCGCGGGATTGTATAAGGCGCCGTCGAAGTAGTCGGCATTCCCCCATAGCGGGTGGAAACCGGTAATGGTGCTCACGCGAATGCCGTAATCGATGTGCAGTTTGGGCGTGACTTTCCACGAATCCTGGGCGAACTCCTCCACCATCGATCCGCGCCAGATGGTCAGCGCGCGAGGTCCGATCTCGGTGTAGCTGTCGGCATAGCCGAGCGCCAGATTCGCTATGCTGACACCCGACGTCGCGCCGGTGCCGCTGTCTGTAAATGTGAAGGTGCCGTTCTGATTGTTGCTGCCTCCCGGTACTGTGCTGACGTTGATCTGATCGCCGTCGTTCTCGCCCGAATACTCGTAGTAGACACCGAACTTGAAGGTGTGATTGCTCCAGATCTTAGTCACACTGTCGGAAAATGTATAGATTGGACCCGAAGAGTGCGACGGATAAGGTCCGCCCGCCAGACTGTAGAAGTTGTCGTTCAGGTTGACCGTTGGAATCTTGCCCGTGATATCCTTCGCCGGAAACAGGTAAGGATAGGTGACGGGCGGATTTAAGTCTTGCCGGTTGAACCCGATCTCCGATTTGTTGACGGGAATATAAACATCGTCCAGGCTGACCGAAGCGCGGGCCTCGTTGATCAAAGTCGGGCTAAGAGTCCAAGTCCAGGTCACCACGTTCGTCTGATTCGGCCGATTGAAATATTTCGCCGTCTCGCCCGATCCCTGGTCGAACGGATCGTATTCGTTGTAGGCCAGATTTGATCTGCGGAATTCTATGCGTTGTGTTTCAGTCGGCAGGATGTCCGCGCTAAGAACATCCTTGCGCTGATTGATCGGCTGGGCTGCTTGCGCGAGCCAATTCTGCGTGCCCTGCAGGAACCCCGCCGTTGGCGCGGGATACGCGTTCAGCAGCGCGATCCCGTTAGGACTCAAAGCGCTCGCAGGGATCACATTGCCCGGAATGGGCACGCAACCCGCACTGCCGGCCTTGGGGCAGGTCCCAGGATAGTAAATTTGGTGAACGCCGCTGTACCAGGGGTTCGGCGCCAGCAGTTCGCTGAAGTTCCCTTCGCGCATCAGAGCCGTTGGCACAGCCTGCGTTTGCGTCTGCGTGTTCCGTTCTCGAATCCAATCCTCGGCCACAAACCAGAAGAACTTATTTCTCCACTTGTCGTAGTACTTCGGAATCCACACCGGACCGCCGATGGAAAACCCAAAGTTGTTGAAGCGGAACGGCGACTGAAAGTCGGTGGATTTGCTAAGATTCCGCTGCCAGGTGTTCGCGTTCAAATCCGAATTCCGGAAATACTCGTAAGCGCTACCGTGGAAATCGGTGGAACCCGTTTTGGTGATCATCCGGATCTGTCCGCCGGAAGCGCGCCCGTATTCGGCGGAGTAGTCTGCCGTCAGCACTTGAATCTCCTGCGTCGCGTCCACGTCGCCAACACCGATCACCGCTCCATTGGCGCGCGTTCGCATGGCCGGAGCGCCATCCACCGTCACCAGCGTGTCCTGTGACCGCGTTCCGTTGATGTTGAACGGATTTCCACTCAGGCCCACTCCGTTGAAATCGCCCAGCGTGCCGCCGCTACGCACCCCTGCCAGGAATTGCGCGGCATAAATCGGGCTGCGGCCGTTCAACTCCAGCTTGTCGATCTCCTGGCCGCTGACTTCCGACTGCACCGAACCGGACTCCGTTTGCAATACCTCCGCGGTCGCGCTCACTTCAACCGTTTCGCTCGTCTGCCCGACCACCATATCGGCGTTCAGCGCGATGGTGGAGTTGGCATCCAGCCGGTTGTGCGTGCTCGTAAACTTCTTGAATCCTGGAACTTCCGCCGTTACCGTATACAGGCCGGGCAGAAGGTTCGGAACCGTGTAGTGACCCTGATCGTCGGTGGTTACCCGGTGTTCCTCGTTAATCGCCTCGTTCTTCACCACCACCGTGGCGTTGGGCACCACGGCCCCGGTCGGGTCCCGTACAAAACCCGTAATCGTGCCCACATCGGATTGGGCAAACGCGGCGAACGACATCAGAAGAAAAAGCGCCGGCAGGGCGCCAAGCGGAACAAAAATAGTCCTTGTTTTCATCGAAATCCCCTCGGCTTGGAAGTTAGTCGCTACTTGGCTGACAATTCAATCAATGAGAGCGCCCGAACAAACTAAATTGCGAAAATTTGATTCCCGAAGTTCCCGTTTTTGCGCTCAACAAGAGTCGATCATATCCACGCAAAAGAACCTTGTCAATGCAAAATGTGGTTACAGCGAGGCAGGATGAAGCTAACTCAGACTATATAAAGGGAAATTGCACTCGCTAATCGATTTCTACTAGAGAACTTAACGCCAGGAGCCTGAACCTGCCCCCGCGTGTTTCGCGCTCTACTTCCGGCCGCACCTGGCCGGACTTTGCGGAATAAGCTTCGAGATGTTCTTAAGGGTCCGGTTAGACCTCAACGAGAGACAACGCAACTAAATCATTCCAGAAACACGGTTTTTGAGTTGAATCTCGCGGGCTGGTTATATTTGTTGATTTGGTGACAGACACGTTTTTATTCAATGCAAAAGACCATTCAGTCGTCGCACGCTTTCAGGTCACATTCGACCTTTCGCGGCGTACTATCTCTCGCGCTGGATACCAGGCCCCCGGATCGTCGGCCTCGTCAAATGGCCCACTTCGAAGACGTTCGGTCCAAAAAACTAACGCTGTCATTCAATCTCGGAATGCTCTAAGCCGGCCGCCGCCCCCGCTTCTTCGCCTGCGCCCCCGTCCGCTTCGCCGCCCAGCGATTCCTCATGTTCTCGGAGAGACGTGCGCGGCCTGCAGCGGTCAACCCGCCACCCTGATTGGATTCCCTCACTGCCGCCCAGCGAGCTTTCTGAGCAATGGATCGGGCGTTCCCGGTCGCATGCCCTGCGGGTGCGGGGCTTGCAGGTGCGTGGGCTGCACGCCCTTTCGCAATACCAACCAACTGGAGAGCTTCAAGCGCCCTGTCGATTGCTGCTTTCTGTTGTTCCAACTGCTCAATGATGGCCTCAATGCCTTGCATATAACCATTGTATCGGGTTGGACAGAGCAATTCTTTGTCTCCCGTCACGATAAGGTCAGAGCCTCCACAATCCGGTTATCGGCCGGGGCGTCCTTCACCGCTTCCAGTGTGACGTGCGGGTAATGCGCCGCGCGGATGTTAGTATCGGCCGTAACGCGGAGCACTAGCGGGTGAACTTCACTTGGTCGCGCTCTTCCCGCACGATCGCGTCTACCCGGCTATCGGGGATTCCAAGCTCACGAACGGGCAAGAAGTTGTGCCGATGTTTCTATACATCACCCGCGCTAACTCTATCTCATTAATCTATAAGTAACTTACGAGCGATGATAGCCATCGTTACAGACTGAACGCAAGCAAACCCGGTGATAGTCGCCTGACACTTCACTGCGGACGGCACGTGGGGGGAAGAGGAGATGAAATAGTCAATCTGCTGCAGGAAGGAAGGACAGGCCGGGGAGGCCTGTCCCCACTGCGCTACTTGCCGAAGCGCTTAGCCACTTCAGTCCAATTCACGACATTCCACCAAGCCGCGATGTATTCCGGCCGGCGGTTCTGATACTTCAAGTAATAGGCGTGCTCCCAAACATCCAGACCCATCACGGGCATGTGGCCTTCCATCACCGGACTGTCCTGGTTTGCCGTAGAGATCACCTCCAGGCCCTTGCCGCTCTTCACCAGCCAAGCCCAGCCGGAGCCGAACCGCGTAGTCGCCGCCGCGTTGAACTTCTCCTTGAATGTGTCGAAGCTTCCAAATGTGCTGTTGATGGCCGATCCCAGGTCGCCGCTGGGCGCCCCGCCGGCGTTCGGTCCAATAATCTCCCAGAACATGCTGTGGTTGATATGGCCGCCGCCGTTATTGCGCACGGCGGTGCGGATATTCTCGGGAACCGCGGCGCAATTGTTCGCCAGCAGTTCTTCAATCGTCTTGCTCTGTAGATCGGGCGCGGATTCCAGCGCCTTGTTCAGATTGGTCACGTACGCCAGGTGATGCTTGTCGTGGTGCAGGTGCATGGTCTGGCTGTCGATGTAAGGTTCCAGCGCTTCGTAGCTGTAAGGCAAATCGGGCACGGAAAATGCCATAAAATTTCTCCTCTACTTTATTCTCATTCAACCGGCGAACCCGCCGGCTTTTTCGAAGGCGTCGGCGAGCCGGAACATACCGGCCTCGTCGAAATGCCGGGTCAGAATTTGCATGCCCACCGGCAGACCCTCCGTGGTCTTGCCGCAAGGCACGCTCATGCAGGGAACACCCGCAAGATCGCCCGTGATGGTGTAAATGTCCGACAAATACATATCCATCGGATCGCTCATCTTCTCTCCCAGTTTAAACGCCGGGAACGGCGACACCGGAGTCACAATGGCGTCTACTTCCTCAAACGCCTGCGCAAAATCCTTCGCCACCAGCGCGCGCACCTTTTGCGCTTTCAGATAATAAGCGTCGTAATAGCCGTGGCTCAACACATACGTTCCCAGCATGATCCGGCGCTTGCACTCCGCGCCGAAACCTTCTCCTCGCGTATTGCGATACATGTCTGACAAGGTGTCGCTCTTGTCCGAGCGGATCGTGTACCGAACGCCATCGTAGCGGGCGAGATTCGAGCTGGCTTCGGCCGTGGCGATGATGTAGTAGCAGGCGATCGCATACTTGGTCGTCGGCAGCGAAATGTCTTTCACTTCGCATCCCAGCTGCTTCAACACTTCGATGCCGGCTGCTATGCGGTCGCCGGTCTCGCTCGAAAGCCCGTCATAATATTCGCGCGGCAGGCCTATCTTCAGACCTTTCACATTGCCGTCCAGATGCGCCAGGTAGTCCGGCACCGGAGCGAATGCGGACGTCGCATCCATCTCGTCCCGTCCAGCAATCACTTGCAGCAATCGCGCCGCATCGCGCACGGTTCGTCCAAAAGGACCGATATGATCCAGCGAACTGGCGAACGCCACCAAACCGTAGCGTGATACCCGCCCATAGGTCGGCGTTACTCCCACCACTCCGCAAAACGAAGCCGGCTGCCGGATCGATCCTCCAGTGTCGGAGCCGAGCGAAACAACCGCCGTTCCTTGTGCCACCACTGCGCCCGACCCACCGCTGGAACCACCCGGCACGCGGTCCAGCGCCACAGGATTCCTCACCGGACCAAATGCGGAATTTTCATTCGACGAACCCATCGCAAACTCGTCGCAGTTGGTCTTGCCAAGCATCACGCCACCGGCTTGCTCCAATCGCGTGACGGCGGTGGCGTCGTACGGTGGGATGTAATTCGCCAGTAAGCGCGATCCGCAAGTCGTGAGAACGTCTTTCGTGACGATCACATCTTTAACGGCAATGGGAACGCCGGCCAGCGGTCCGGGATCAACGCCCGCCGCCAGCTTTTCGTCCACTTTCGCGGCCGCGGCCAAGGCACGCTCGGGACAGAAGTGAAGGTATGCGTTGGTCTTCGGATTCTCGGCTTCGGCGAAATCCAGCGCCCGGCGCGTCAACTCCACTGCGCTGAATTCCTTCGCCTCCAGCCCTTTCCTCACTTCGTCGATAGTCAGTGCCGTCACCGCTCAATCACCTTCGGGACCTTGTAGTATCCGTGGCCCGGCAGCGGCGCGTTCGCCAAAGCAGTCAGCGTTCCCAGCGTGGCCCGCTCCTGGTCCGCCCGCAACGTACCCGTTTCACTGGCCTGATACAACACTTGCGCCATGGGCTCCACGCCGGTGGTGTCGATCTCGTTCAAGGCGTCGATATGAGTCAGAATCTCGTTCAAGTCCTGCGAGAACTTTAGAATCTCGCCTTCGCTTAAGTTGAGGTTCGCGAGATCCGCCACGTATCGCACTTCTTTTTCAGTGATCTTCACGCGGTTGCCTTTTTGCGGGCTTGCTTATAGACTTTGCGCAGCACCAGGTCCTCGATTTCATCGGCGTCGTCCGCACAAACCCCCGATTCCGCCGCCGGTCCCGCCACCGTTATAGCCATGGCGGGCGGACGCCGCGCGACGGTAATTCGAAACTCGATCTGCCGGATCAAGTCGTCCCCAATCACTTCCCGCAGCCGCTTCAGAATCTGCCCTTCCAAATGAAACAGTTGCTTCTGCCAGATCGCGTCGTCCACCTCGACGATCAGCCGGTCGCGCACCAAGCCGACTGCCAAAGCCCGATTCGCGAGGCGCTTCCCCACCGCTGCGGGCCACGCCGCGCGAGCCAGAGCTTCGCTCGAAATCCCGTCTTTCCATCTCAATTTGCTGAGAGTTTTGCCTGCGCGTTCCATAGGCGGCCGACCGAGCTTCATTTTAGCGCACGCACCTCAGATGAATCGGGCTCTGTGTTGAAGTGATGGAGTTCTGTAACCGAGCCGCGACCGTAAGGGAGCGCTAACGGATCGCCCGAGATAGGACGCTTTTTTCCTTTCGCTCGGTACGACGCACCTGCACGACAGATGAATCCGGATCGGTAAGCCTACCGCTTTTAGGGCGCGCACCCGCTAAACTGGGTTGAGTGTCCCTTGAAGACGAGTTATATCAGCTGCGACTAGCCCGCGTCGCCCAGATTGAAGCGCTGGGATTTCTCCCCTACGGCCAGCGTTTCGACTTCACTCACACCGTTCCCCAAATTCTCGCCGACTACTCCAGCAAGACCGCCGCAGAGTTGGAACCGCGCATAGAAGTGCGCATCGCCGGCCGCATCATGACCATCCGGCGAATGGGCAAAGCCGGTTTCGCCCACCTCGCGCAAAACGGCGAGCGCATTCAGATCTACGTCCGCAAAGACGCCGTTCCCGAAAAGGATTACGAACTCTACCAACTATTGGACCTG
>Ga0302319_10006780_pt1 | contig 22670 bp, 10 predicted proteins | sample Bog_T0_2_FD_203319 | JGI IMG/M metagenome (GOLD analysis project Ga0302319, IMG submission 203319) | Peat permafrost microbial communities from Stordalen Mire near Abisko, Sweden - Bog_T0_2 | ecosystem: Environmental > Terrestrial > Soil > Wetlands > Peat | place: Sweden: Abisko, Stordalen Mire...
CGAAAGCGGCTCCACAGCGCCCTCGGCCACCAATCTCCTGTGGACTTTGAAACCAAACTCAACTAACAACCATGAGCTTATCCCAATCCCCTGTCCACTTTATCGGGACAGGTTCCTTCACTTGGGAGCGCTACCGCTGTCCGCAGGACTGCTCCCCGCGAAATTTTATTTCGCGCTGACCTTGGGTTGACATCCACGTCTTCTGGGCAACTTTAGTCATGCCATGACCACCGCCAAAGCCTACGCCTCCCAATCCGCCACCGCTCCTCTCGCTCCCTACTCCTTCGAACGCCGCGACCCCGGCCCCCTCGATGTCCAGATCGAGATTCTCTTCTGCGGCATTTGCCACTCCGACATCCATACCGTCCGCAGCGAGTGGGGCCCGGCGAATTATCCCTGCGTTCCCGGCCACGAAATCGTCGGTCGTGTCACCGCCGTCGGCAAGGATGTCAAAAAATTCAAGCAGGGCGATCTCGCCGGAGTCGGCTGCATGGTCGATTCGTGTCGCGAATGCACCCATTGCCTGGCGGGCGTCGAGCAATTCTGCCTCAACGGCATGACGCTCACCTACAACAGCCCCGACAAAAAAAGCGGCGGCTTCACCTGCGGCGGTTACTCCACCTCCATCGTCGTCGACGAAGCCTACACCCTCAAAATTCCCCCCAACCTCGACCTCGCCGCCACCGCCCCGCTCCTCTGCGCGGGCATCACCACCTACTCGCCCCTCCAGCATTGGAAGGTCGGTCCGGGGCAAAAAGTCGGCATCGTTGGTCTCGGTGGCCTTGGCCACATGGGGCTTAAGATCGCCCACGCGCTGGGCGCCGACGTCTATCTCTTCACCACCTCGCCCGGCAAGACCAAGGACGCGCTCCGGCTCGGCGCGAAGGACGTCATCATCTCCAAGAACCCGGACGAAATGAAAAAGCACGCCGGTTCCTTCGACTTCATCCTCGACTGCGTCGCCGCCAAGCACGACATCAACGCCTATCTCCAGATGCTCAAACTCGACGCCTCCCTCGTGCTCGTCGGTGCCCCGCCCGAGCCACTGGAGGTGGCCGCCTTCAACCTCATCTTCCCCCGTAAAAGCCTCTCCGGCTCCCTCATCGGCGGCATCCGCGAAACGCAGGAAATGCTCGATTTCTGCGCCAAGCACAACATCGTCTCCGACATCGAAATGATTCCGATCCAGAAAGTCAACGAAGCCTACGAACGCGTCATCAAAAGCGACGTCAAATACCGCTTCGTCATCGACATGCAGTCGTTGAAGTAAGGACCCCTGTCAGGGAAAGGTAGCCGGCGCAGGCGAAGAGGAAAAAGCGCCGGTTGTTTCTCTGGAGGGTCGGACTCCGTCCCGACCCACCTTTAATGAATTTCGCACAGAGGGCGGAAGAGGCGACCGAAGAGGACCGAAGATTTCGGAAACCGAACCCCCCTGCCTTTCTCAGCCAGCCCTCTTCCGTTCGCTCTTCAGTCCTCTGTGCGAAAGCTCTGATCATTCCGTCATTCCATCAAAATTCAGTTCTTCAGAGAGGCTTCCCTCCTAACCCCCTGAAAATCAACAGATAGTGCTATTTAGCCTAAATAGACCACAACTAATGGTGGTATTTGCTTGTCAGGGGTAAGGAGCTGGGCGTAGAAAAGCGCCATGTACTTGAAGTCGCTCAACGTCGTTGGATTTAAGTCGTTCGCGGACCGCACCACCCTCGAATTTCATCCCGGAGTCACCGCCATCGTCGGCCCCAACGGCTGCGGCAAAAGCAACGTCCTCGACAGCATCCGCTGGGTCCTTGGCGAGCAATCGGCCAAGGCCCTCCGCGGCGGCGAAATGAAGGACGTCATCTTCTCCGGCACCGAAACGCGGCCCCCGCTCGGCATGGCCGAAGTCTCGCTCACCTTCGGCGATTGCGAAAAGGACCTCGGCACCGCCTACAACGAAGTCACCATCACCCGGCGCGTCTTCCGTGACGGCGCCAGCGAATACGAACTCAACAAAACCCCCTGCCGCCTGCGCGACATCCACAGCATGTTCATGGACACCGGCATCGGACGCTCCGCCTACTCGATCATGGAGCAGGGCAAGATCGACTCGATTCTCTCCTCGCGTCCCGAGGACCGCCGCGCGATTTTCGAGGAGGCCGCCGGTATCACCAAGTACAAGAGCCAGAAAAAAGAGGCGCTCCGCAAGCTCGAGAACACCGAGGCCAACCTCGTCCGCCTCGCCGACATCATCCGCGAAGTGAAGCGGCAAATCGGCTCGCTCCAACGCCAGGCGGGCAAGGCGCGCCGCTACCAGGCTGGCTTCGAGGAACTGGCCGCGCTCGAAACTAAATTCGCCCGTCACCAGTTCGACGCTTATTTCGGCAAAATCTCCTCTTTGCAAATCGAAGTCGACGGCGCCCGCGAAAAGCAGGAACAGCTCGATGCGGGCGTGATCGCCCAGGAGGAAAAAGTCTCCTCGGCGCGGAGCGATCTCGCCGTCGTCGAGGCGGAACTGCTGCGCCTGCGCGAAGAGCAATCGGCTTTGCGCAACGCCCTCGAACGCGCCGAGCAACGCGCCGCGACGAACCGCCTGCGCGTGGAGGAATTCACCGGCCTGCGCGATCAGGCGCGGCAGGAAATCGCCGGCACCGAGGAGAAAGTCCGCGTCGGCGAGGAGCAGTTGGCGCACCTCAACGCCCAGGTCGATAATTTCACGCGCCTTCGCGGCGAAACCCAAAACCGTTACGACGAAGAGCAGGGAGCCCTGCACATACTCACCGCGCGCATCAGCCAGGTCGAATCCGAGCGCGCCGAGCTTGAGGAGGAAAAACTCCAGCAGGAACGGCTTCACCAACGGCAGGAGCAGGAACTGGCCGCGCTCGAACTTCAGCAGCGCAATTTTCAACTCAGGATCGAGGCCTTGCAGGCCGAGCAGGCCGCGCTGGCGCAACGTCGCGATGAAGCCCAGGCGGCCGTGATCCGGCACCAGTCGCGCATGACCGAAGCTGAGGCGCTCCAGCGCGAACGGCGCGAGGAATTGCACCAGGCGCAGGAGACTCGTCGGGAAGCGGAGGAAAAACTTCGCGAGGCCGACAAGGCCCGCAGCGAAACCAGCCGCGCGCATCACCAGTTACAGGCACGCCGCGATGCACTGGCCCAGCTGGAGGATCAACACGCAAGCGCGCCCCAGGCCACCCAGCGCCTCCTCAAATTCGAAGTCGAGGAATCCAAACGCGACTTCCACGGCACGCTTTCCAGCCACATCGAAGTGCGGGCGGGCTTCGAGGCGCCGCTTGCCTTGCTGCTGGGCGACGCGGTCAACGCCCTGGTGATCAACGACGATGCCGCCACCCGGATCTGGCGCGAAAAACTCTCCGCCAAGGAACAATGCGCTTTCGCCCCGTTGCACACGGCGCGTCCCACGCCGTTGCCTTCCAGCGCCGACACTCACGCCTCCCGCTTTATCTCGTCGGAGCCGGTTGTGAGTGATCTCGTCGCCTCCCTGCTCGAAGACGCCCATATCGTCGACGACCTGGCCGCGGGCTGGAAGCTGAAAGCCGCCCAACCCCAAAGCACCATCGCGACTCGGGCAGGGGAATTGATTTCCCGCAGCGGCCTCCTTTTCGTGGGGCAGGATACGGGGGCGTCCCTGGCCGTGCTCACCCGGCAATCGGAGTTGCGCGCGCTTGAGGCCGAGTTGACATCGTCCTCCGTCAAAGTCATCGAGGCCCAGACGGCGGCAGATCGGGTGCGCATCGAGCTGGAGGAAAAAGCGAATCTCGTCGAGCAAGCCCGGGCGGCGGTGCAGGAGGCGGAAATTGCCCTCGCCACGCAGCGTCAGGAAGAACGCGCTGAGCAGGCGGTGGTCGCGCAAATTTCCCGGCAGGTCGAAGATGTCACCCGCGAGATGGCGCGCCTCAACACCCAGGAGCAGGCCGATTACGAGCGCCACGAACGTTTGCGCGAAGCCATGGCGGGCGCAGCGGTGGCCCGCGAGGAAGCCGCGGCACGGATGCGGGATCTCCAGGTGAAACTTGATGAACTGGCCTCCGAGGAACAGGCCCGCATCGAGGCCGTCACCCAAATAAGAATCGAACTGGCCACGCAGACCCAGCAGTGCGACGCCTGGCAGCAACAGCGCGAACCCGTGGCCGGTCGCTTGCAAGAGTTGCGGGAACTCATCGCGATGCGTACGCGCGAATCGCGCGAGCACGAGCAACGTGTCGCCCAGGCCAAGGAGGAAATCGCTTCCGCCGAACAAGAGCAGACCCTCAAGAACGAATCCTTGGCGCGCGTGGCGGGTGAGCTCAATCTTGCGCTCAGCACGCGCTCCGGGGCGCAGGCGCACATCGACGAGCAGGAAAGTCTCCTGCGGACGCTGCGCCATGACCAGCATGACATCCAGTCGGCCCGGTCGGAAAACGAAGTTAAGCTGGCCGAGCAGAAGCTTTTCCTCGGGAACCTGCGCGAGCGGTTCCGTCGCGATTACCAGAAGGAACTCGAAGACCTGCCGCCGCTGACCGACGCCGATGCCGCCACGGATTGGGCCGTGCTCGAAACGGAAGTCGCGAGCAAACGCGCCGCACTTGACGCCATCGGTCCGGTCAATCTTGAAGCCATCACCGAGTACGATGAGTTGGAGCAGCGTTACGCCTTCCTGACCGGACAAGAGACCGATCTTTTGACGGCCAAGGACCAAATCCTCAAGGCGATCCAGGAAATCAACCGCACCACGCAGAAGCTCTTCGCCGAGACCTTCGAGCAGGTCAAAGCCAATTTCCAGGAGATGTTCACCGAGCTCTTCGGCGGTGGCAAGGCGACGCTGACCCTGATGGATGAAAGCGATCCGCTCGAATGCGGCATCGAGATCGTCGCCAAGCCGCCCGGCAAGCAAACGCAGACCGTCAGCCTGCTCTCCGGCGGCGAACGCACGATGACCGCCGTGGCGCTTCTCTTTGCCATCTACATGGTCAAGCCGAGTCCCTTCTGCGTGCTCGATGAACTTGACGCGCCGCTCGACGAATCGAACATCAACCGCTTCATCAAAATTCTCAAGCGCTTCGTGCAACAATCCCAATTCGTCGTCATCACCCACAATAAGCGGACGATCAGCATCGCCGATGTGCTCTATGGCGTGACCATGGAAGAGCGTGGCGTTTCGAAGTTCGTCTCGCTCCGCCTGCAAAAGCGCGAAGCCTACGTGGCTTCCAACGCGGGGAGCGATCCCGCTGTCGAAGAACACGTTCCCTCTATCGCCGAGTCGGTGAGCAAGTAAGGGGATTCGCGTCCATTGGCATTCATTTGGCAGTCATGAGTTTTAATGATGACCCCTGAACAAGAGCCTTGGTTTTTTTACTCTTTTCAGGTAATAATTTGAATGATTGAAAGGGCGGAAGTGTCAAACCAGCGGCGATGTTTTTGCCTCGATTGGCCACTCGAACCCTCATGATTAAATCCGACCTGCGCGGTAAAAAGTACAGTTGCGATGATTGCCCCTAAATGCCTGTATCCCATTGCTATCAGTCTTGCCGTTATCGCAACGGCAACGTGGGTCTGCGCCGATAACGACGTCACCGTCATTTCCACGCCTGCGGCAGATTCCCCTCCTTCGCAAAAGAACGTTACCTCCGACGGCACCCCCGTTATCCACAAGTCTCTGCACAAGAAAAAGCAACCGACCGCCACCACGGCTGAGCAATCCTCGGTTACCGTCGTTCCAATCCCATCCCCGACGGGTGCGCCCGGAGCTACGGTGCCGGTCAAACCTGCAGTGACCACCGCAGTAGCGCCACATCCGCAATCCACTACCCCGGCCCGGCCTGCAGCGACCGGACCCACCGTTGAAACGGGGCTGCCAGTGGCGCGTTATCCGGGTATGGGTACCCCGATCGTGGGGGTTTCCACCTACAGCCCAGTCAATTCGGGCACCTTTCCACCCGGCACGCCCATAAGCAGAACGCCCCCACATCTTCCCATCCTGGCCAGCGCCTACCCATCCTCGTTTCTACCCATGACGTCCTCGGCGGCGGGAAGTTATTCCACCCCCAGCCGCACGATGAGTCCCACCTCCGATTTTGTTTTCGCCAACTTTAGCAAAAAGCCAAAGGTTACCTATCCGTGGAAGACGAACATCATAACCACCGAGTTTTGGATCGGCGAGGGCTCTACGCCGATTAGTTCCACGACCAATATCCAAAGTTCCTGGGATGAAGACTGGCTGTCGAATAATCACGGCTCGGATAATCCGAATAACCGCAGCGGTTACGCGGCGGGGGGACATGCTTCGACCCTTAATCCCTTCTATGTCGCGCTGCCTTTCAATGACCTGGCTTTTCCCGACAAGGCCCGCCAGTGGCTGCCCCCCGGATGGTACCGGCGGCCCAAGGATGGCAAGCAGGTTTCGGCCTGCAAAGACCGCTGGGTTGAGATCAAGAACCAGCGGGGTGACTACTGCTATGCCCAGTGGGAGGATGTCGGGCCGCTGCGCTACGATCATGCCGAATATGTTTTCGGCGACGAACGTCCCACCGGCATGGGCGACGACCACGCCGGACTGGATGTCTCCCCTGCGGTGGCTGAATATCTTGGGATCGACGGAAAAAACCGTCTCACCTCCTGGCGCTTTGTCGATGACGAAGACGTGAGGCCCGGTGCCTGGCTCAAGTTGGACGAGCAGGCCGTGATTTTTACCGCCCTCGAACAATTAAAAAATACTCACACCACTTCGTCCGATCTCCCCATCCAGAGAGCAACCGAACCGATTGACGATCCCTCCAATGTCGACACGAACAAAAAGAAAGTCGACGCCTCCAAGGGCTAACCCGGACGAATGGCGCGAGGCGCTGGCTAGTGATCGATATCGGTGCGCTTCTCTCCGCTCAGAGCGCTGAGGAAACGGGTCGTCTGACGGCGAAGACCCTGAAAGAGCAAATTTTTCGTCCGGGCGTAACCGTAACGATCTTCCAGAAGCCGGCAACGCTGGTCCGCCGAGAGGATGATCATCTTAAGCTGTAGTTCGAGCTTCAAATGCTTGCGCATCTGGGCTGAGCGCAGACAGGCGTTGAGCTGATCATTGAAAAGGTCCTCGGTATGGAAAGCCTTCCTCATGATCTCAAAAACGGACTGTTTCATATCCGTTGGCTCGACGTCCGGGATGAGGAGCAAGGGATGCGAGGGATCGCTACCCCCGGCATGGACAAAAGCGCCTTGCCCGCCGCCGCTTTTCTGCGAATCATCGTCCGCAGAGGCGCGGGACAAGGTTAAGAGTGTCTCCAGTTGCTTGTCCAAAAGGGAGATATCCTGGTGAAGCTGTTCGCGACAAGATGTAAAGAGTTCCACCGATTTTGTAGAGCCGATTACACGGGGATGGCGCTCCAAGGTCGCATAGCTCTGATAAAGTTCCATCGCGCTGAGCAGCAAGTCGTTAAGCTCCGTTAACTCTTGATGAGTGGGCAGGAGCGGGAGAGCGGAGGAATCGAACTTCATTGAACTTCTTTAACTATTTATTGCATAATGCGTGCCATGATTGCAAGTATCATATCTTGTGACAATTGTAGGTCATTTTTGCATTGTACAAAAAGACGTGACATGAACAGCTAAAGTCACTCCATGCGCAGAGATTGTTACATTCTGGCAGTTTATAGAATCGTTTGCCAACTGGTTCTTACAAGTATCCCTGTTTTCGGGATGAGTCCGGGAAGTACTGACCCTTCCATCGCTTCCAAATTGAGCGACACAACCCTCATTGCCCAGTTGCAAGCGCGAGCGCAGCTGGCTCAAACACATGGCGATATTGCAGCTCTCGTCCAGGCCTTGAATGACGAAGCGGACGCCTGTCTGCGGCTGCAACAATATGATGCCTGCGAAAAACTCCGTGAACAGGTACTCCATTTGCAGGAGCAGCATGCGGGCAGAACCTCCCTCCCGGTTTCGGATGCGCTGCTGAATCTCGGTTGGTTTTACGCCAACATGGCCCGCTACGAAGCCGCCCAGGACGCTTTCGACCGCTGCGCCGATATCCGGCAAAGGTTGCTCGGGCCGGATGCCGTCCCCATGGGCGAGGTCTTGAACGCTTTGGGTGCCCTCGAAGAAAACCGGGGAAATCCGCCCCTCGCCGAGGCCTTTTACGAGCAAGCCATTGCCATCCAGGAAAAAGCGCTTGGCACGCAAAGCGCCGTGACGGCAAACACTTGGAATAATCTGGCGACCCTCTATTGGATCACGGGTGATTATGCCTCGGCGCAAAAGCTTTTCACCCAGGCGCTCGCGGTGCGCGAAAAAACGCTCGGTCCGAACAGTCCGGTCGTGGCCAAGACACTGAATAACCTCGCGCTACTCGATAGCAGCCTGGGCGATTACGACGAAGCGGAGGATTATTTTCAACGCGCCCTTCATATCCGTAGCACCCGTCTCGGACCAGACAATCCGGCCACGCTGACGACACTAAGCGAGCTTGGTTTGCTCGACGTGCGCCGGGGGGATGACACCCGGGCCGAGCCGCTTCTGGAGCAGGTGGTCGCCATGCAGGAGAAAATCTCGCCGGGAGACGATCCCGATGTCGCGCGGAGTATGGAGCAACTGGCGATGTTGTACGACCGCCGGAAACGTTACGATAAGGCGGAGCCGCTTCATCTGCGTGCGCTCGAAATCCGGCGCCGGATTCTTGGCGATGAGCACCCCGACTATGCGGCCAGCCTCGCGGCGCTGGCGCGACACGATCACGCCCAGGGAAAACTGCCCGATGCCCTGCCGCTCTATGAACAGGCCCTGAAAATCGACAACGAGGCGCTCGGCGAAAATCATCCCGATTCGCTCGCCATCGCCAGTGACCTTGCTTTCCTCGAGATCGAGATGCGCCAGCCCGATGACGCGACCCGTCTGGCCCGCGATGTTGCCGATGCGCAGCAAAATATGCTCAATGGTGTCTTCACGTTTGCCCCGGAACGTCAGCGCATGGATTTTGAGCGCACCTTATCGCCATGCGATCTCCCGGCGGCCCTGGCCAATGCCGACTTGCTGGCTGAGATGGTCCTGCGGACGAAGGGCGTGGTGCTCGATTCCCTGCTCGAAGACGAAGCCATGACCCGAGCTGAGCGCGATCCCGATGTTCGCGACATGTTGGAGCAACGGCGGCTGCTCCTGGCTCAGTTGGGGCAGGCTTCGGCGGATGCTTCCGGCGCCGATTTTTCCAGCATCCCGTTGGCTCCCGCCGATCGGCAGAAGCTTGAGTTGGAGGAACAGCAACTTGAAGCGAGCCTGGCCGGGAAAGGAGTTGGCAGCGGCCAGACTCGTCGTGCGCTTGCCACGGACGTGTCGGAAGTTCGGGATGCGTTGCCCGGTGACGCTGCCCTGGTGGAATACGTGGCCTACAACCGCTATACGGGGCAACTAAGTTCCGTGCCGGCCTACGGTGCGGTGGTGCTGACCCGCGATGCGCCCTGTCAATGGGTGCCGCTCGGTTCTTCGGCAGAGATCGACGACCAGGTCCGCCTCGATCAAAAATATATGAGAAAGCGGGTGCATGAAGAGGCACTGGCCGGGGTTTTGCGCGGACTTTATCAATCGCTTTGTCAGCCGGTGCTGACGGCACTACCGGTTGGGATACACCGGCTCATTATCTGCCCAGACGGCAACCTGAGTTTCGTTTCGTTTGCGACCCTGCTTGACGATAAGGACCGCTTCCTGGCCGACGATTTCGACTTGAATTATGTCTCCAGCGGGCGCGATTTGCTCCAAAGACCGGGCCTGATGCCCAGAACCAGGCGGCTCGTCGTTTTCGCGGACCCCGATTACAACGACCCACCTAATGGAACGGTAGCAAAACGAGCGCATTTGAGTGTACCGCCCCCGGATGACAATCTGCTGCCGCCATTGCCGGGAACGGAACGCGAAGCCCTCTTTCTGCTCCAGGAAGCAAAGCGCGACGGGCTGGAAGCGGAGCTCTATCGCGGCACTGATGCTTCCGAGGCCAATCTTTCCAAACAAGATTCGCCCTACATCCTTCACCTCGCCACGCACGGGCTTTATCTCTCAGGAGACGAAGTGCCGAATCTTCCGCCGGACGCGGACAATGCGGAAGACAAGGCCCTGGCTGGGCAGCCCATGACGCGAAGTCTGCTTGCCCTGGCCGGAGCGTCCGTCACCCTGCGCGATTGGAAGAAGGGGGTTTTTCCGCCGGAGGAAAACGACGGTTTGCTCACCGCGCAACAAGCGGCCGGCTTGAATCTGGATCGCACCTGGCTCGTGGTTCTCTCCGCCTGCGACACGGGCAGCGGCGAGGCGCGCGCGGGTGAGGGCGTGATTGGCTTGCGTCGCGGGTTTGCCGAGGCGGGTGCGCAAAATCTGTTGATGACGCTCTGGACCGCGGACGATGCCGAGACGGCTGGCTTTATGGAGGCGTTTTATCACGAAGCGTTAAAGAGTGGCGATGCGCCGGAAGCACTGGCCCGTGTTCAACGCTCCAGCCTGGACGAACTGCGCCGGAAACTTGGTCTCTCCGAAGCCGTCCGCAAAGCCGGTCCGTTCATCTTGAGTTATTAATTTGCCGTCCTGCCTGTGAGTGGAGGAGCGCGGGTATTTGCGATAACTCGTGAAAGAAGTCGCATCGCGCCTGCGATCATGATGCTACTTCCATGAATCGCTTTCTCGCTTTCGTAGCGTGGCCGGTACGTCAGTTCACTCGTTTAACTCAAGCTGTGATTGGAGAGATCACCTGGCGACCGCCGCTCTGGACCTCAATCATCTGGCGGCGGCCCATTTTATCGGGCATCTCTTCCCTGAGCTTGATCGTTCTCGCGGCGGCGGGTTGGTGGACATGGAATTGGTATGCTCATTTGCCGAAACCGCCGACGGTTGGCTGGATCATCAATCTGGCCGATTTGCCGGACCCGGACACCGCATTTCAAGAGCAGGACCTGACACTCACCTTCGACCAGTCCGTGGCCCGTCTGGAGCTTATCGGTAAGGACGTGTCCGCGCAGGTCACGATGTCACCGAGGCTCGCCGGAAAGTGGACATGGCAGCAAGGGAATGAACTGGTTTTTGCCCCGACGGAAATCTGGCCGGCGAACACGGCGTTTCGCATCACGCTTGCGCCCGAATTATTTTCCAGGCACGCACGCATCGATACACTGACCAAGGATTTTCACACCACGCCGTTTACCGTAGCGATCAGCGACCAGACCTTCTATGTGAATCCGAAAGACCCGGCGACGAAGCAGATCACGGCGACGCTGACTTTTTCCCATCCGGTGGATCGCGCCAGCCTGGAGAAAAATCTGACCGTCGCGATGGAGAGCGGCGAACAGGTATTCCAGGGTGCGCCATCGCCGACCGGTCGCTGCACGATTACCTACGACAAGCTCGACCGCGTCGCGTATGTCCGCTCGGTCAACGTCACGGTGCCCAAGGAGTCTGGCCATGCGATCCTCACCGTGCCCGACTCAGTTCAGACGGCTGCCGGTGGCGCGCATCTCGACGAGCCGCAGGAAGTCGATGTGCTGGTGCCGAGCAACTCTGATTTGTTTCACTTTGCCTCCGCCCAGGCCACAATTGTGATGAACACGCAGGGCGAGCCCGAGCAGGCGCTGGTGCTGGCGACCTCGGTGGGCGTCAAGCCGGAGTTGCTCGCGCAGGCCATCCACGCCTGGGTCTTGCCGAAGCCGAAGGCGCATCGCGATCCTTTGACGGGAAATAGGATCACGACTTGGGATGGTTCCGCGGAAGTGAATGCGGCGGTGCTGAAGAAATCGACTCCGGTTGCGTTGACACTGGTGCCGAGTGAGGAGGAATACGCTACGCTCCATTCGTTCAAGCTGAAGGTGCCGGAGAACGCGTTTGTCTATCTCGAAGTCGACAGGGGGCTGGCATCGGTCGGCGGATTTACGCTGGGGGACGAATTCGCCTCGGTGAGACAGGTGCCTCCCTATCCTCGCGAGGTGCATATCATGCACGACGGTTCGCTGCTTGCGCTCAGTGGTGAGCGCAAGTTGTCGATCCTCAGCCGTGGCGTTGAGCAATTGGAATTTTGTCTCGAGCGCGTGACTCCCTCGTCGATCAATCACCTGGTCAGCCAGTCGGAGGGCAATTTTCAAAGCCCCGTTTTCAACAACTACAATTTCAATGAGACCAACTTTACCGAGCAGATCATCCGCCACCAAAACATCGCCGCGACGGACACTTCCAAGAACGATTTCTCGGCGCTCGATTTTTCCGAGTTCGTGGATGGAAGTGACGCAAATAGGGGCAAGCTCGGCTTATTTATTTTGCGCGTGCTGGCCCGAAAGCAGGGTGAGAACGGTGGTTTTTATAAACAGGATGGCGGGGTCATCACCAATCTGTCTCCAAATGCCGAAAACGGTTTTGACGGCGATGGTCAGCCGAAGGAAGTCGCCGATCGTGATGATATTCTCGCCGACCGCCGTTTGATTCTCGTGACCGACCTTGGCCTGCTGGTCAAGGACAACGCCGACGGCACGCACGACGTGTTTGTGCAATCGATCAAGACGGGCGAGCCGGTCGGTGACGTGCAGGTCGATGTTCTCGGCAAGAACGGCCTCCCGGTCGTCTCGGTGAAGACCGACGATACGGGCCACGCAATGCTGCCCGCCCTGAATGATTTCAAGCGCGAAAAAAAGCCGGTTGCCTACGTCGCGCGCAATGGCGACGACGTCTCCTTCCTCCCTTTCGGCCGCGAGGATCGAGAGTTGAATTTTTCGCGCTTCGATACCTCCGGAGTGAGCGGACTGGCGGCGAACGATCTCACCGCTTTCATCTTTAGCGATCGGGGCATCTACCGCCCAGGCGATGAAGCCAGGCTCGGCATTATCGTCAAGCAGCGCAACTGGCAGGGGAAGCTCGACGGAGTTCCCTTGCGCCTCGATGTGGTCGACCCGCGCGGCACGGTGGTGGAGAGCCGCACGCTCAAGCTCGGCGCCAATGGATTTCTCGAAGCCACTTTTCCCACGCGCGAGACTTCGCGCACCGGGCAGTACCAAGTGAATTGTTATCTCATCAAAGGGGGAGACGACGATACCCTGCTTGGTTCTGAGACCTTGCGTGTGGCCGAATTTCTTCCCGACCGGATGAAAATCAAGGCAACGCTTTCCGCCACTTCACCGGAGGGTTGGATTAACGGATCGGGGCTCAAGGGCCTTATTTCGCTTGAGAATCTTTACGGTTCTCCCTCGGTGGGCCATCGCGTGACGGGTAAAGTGACGCTCGATCCGTCGCAATTTTCATTCGACCGCTACCCCGATTACTCCTTCACCGACCCCTATCTCAATCCAAACGTTCCGCGTACTTCGCACCAACAGGATTTGCCCGATCAAACCACGGATGATTCGGGCGCTGCAACTTTCGACCTTGGCATGGCGAATATGGAGCCATCCGCCTACCGGCTTTCTTTTCTGGCGGAGGGCTTCGAGAAAGATGGTGGCCGCAGCGTGACGGCAGGGGCGGAAGTCCTGGTCTCGCCGCGCGCCTGGCTCGTCGGGGTCAAGCCCGATGGGGATTTCAGCTATGTTCATCTCGGCAGTCAACGCGCCGTGCAATTCCTGGCCGTCGACCCGCAGCTCAAGCCAGTCAGTGTCGAGCATCTCAAGCTCAAGCTCGCCGAGCGCCGCTACGTTTCCGTTCTGGTGCAGAAGCCGAACGGCAATTACGCCTATCAATCGGTGCTGAAGGAAATTCCGGTCAGCGAGGAAGAGCTGGCCATATCGGATAAAGGTCTCGCCTGGGCGCTGAAGACCGCTCAACCCGGCGACTTTGCCGCGCGTCTCTATGATGATCACGGTGATCTCGTCGCGGATGTGCGTTACTCGGTCGCGGGCACGGGAAATGTCACGCGTTCGCTCGAGAAAAATGCCGAGCTGACTGCGAAACTTTCCAAGCCCGAATATCTGCCCGGCGAGGAGGTCGAAGTCGAAATCACCGCGCCCTATACCGGCGCGGGACTGCTGACCATCGAGCGCGACAAGGTTTATGCTCATGCCTGGTTTCAGGCGAAGACCACCACCTCGGTGCAAAAGATCAAACTACCGGAGGGCTTCGAGGGCAACGGCTATCTCAACGTTGCTTTTGTGCGTGCGCTCGATTCGCGCGAAATCTACACGAGCCCGCTAAGCTATACCGTGCTGCCCTTCAAGGTGAACCAGGAGGCGCGCCATACGCAGATTGTCATCGACGTGCCGAAAGTGGCGCGTCCCGGCGAGCTGTTGCCGATGACGATCACGGCCAACCGACCCACCCAGGCTGTGGTCTACGCGGTGGATGAGGGCATTCTCCAGGTCTCGCGCTACACGCTGCCTGATCCGCTCGGCTACTTCTTTCGCAAGCAGGCGCTCGAGGTCGGCACGCGGCAAACCGTCGATTTGATCCTGCCTGAATATTCCATCGTCAAGGAACTCGCGGCGGCGGGCGGTGACGCAGGTGAGGACGCGCTGGCGAATCATCTCAATCCCTTCAAGCGCAAGCACGACGCGCCGGTCGCTTACTGGTCGGGCATCGTTGACATCGGCCCGCAGGCGAAGACCTTTACTTATAAGGTGCCCGATTACTTTGCCGGGACGATCCGCGTGATGGTCGTGGCGAACACCGCGGATGCTGTTGGTTCGGAGCAGGCTAAGACGCAGGTACGCGGACCGTTTGTCATCAGCCCCAACGTGCCGACCTTCGTCGCGCCGGGCGACACCTTCGACGTGGGCGTGACCGTCGCGAATAATATTCCCGGTTCCGGCCCCAACGCAGAGGTGAAGCTCGATCTTCAGACCACAGACGGCTTGGAGATCACGCAAAAGCCCGCGCCATCGGCGACGATTCCCGAGGGCCGCGATGCTAGTTTTCATTGGCTATTGCGCGCGAAGGATGTCTTGGGAAATGCCGACATCATCGTGACGGCGGAAAGTGGCGGGAAGAAATCGAGCCTGGCCTCGCATCTGAGCGTGCGCCCGCCCGTTCCTTATCTCACGACGCTGACCAGTGGCTATTTTAAGAATGACGAGAAGCGCATTCCGATCACGCGCAAGCTGTATCCTGAATATCGTAAAGTCACCGCCCTCGTCTCTCCGCTGCCGCAAGGACTGACGCGGGGGCTCGGCGAATACCTGGAGCATTACGAGTATGGCTGCACGGAGCAGCTCGTGAGCAAGGCGTTTCCGACGATGATCAGCGGTGAAATGATGCAGCAGGGATTGCCCCGCGCCGAGGTGGCGAAGCACATAGCGGAAATTCTCGATGTCGCGGCCACGCGCCAGAATGACGATGGCGCGTTTGGGCTTTGGACCGCGGAACCCGATCTTCATTTCGATCTGCCCTCGGTCCACATCCTGCACTTTATGACCGAGGCAAAGGAGCAGGGTTACGACATTCCGGTCGCCATGATGACGCGCGGGTTGGCGCATCTGCAGCAGGACGCAAACAGCACGCCATCGAATTTCCGCCAGGCGCGCAACCAGGCCTACGAGATTTACATCCTTGCACGCAACGGAACCGTGGTGACGAATGCGCTCGAACACAACCGCAACTGGTTCGAGAATAATGCGAAAGATGCCTGGAACGACGACGTGGCCGCGGCTTACGATGCGGCGACCTATGCGCTTCTGAAAAACCAGGATCAGGCTGACGCCATGATCAAGGATTTCCATCTGCAAAATGGCACGCACCGTTGGCCGCAGGAGGAAATCGACTACGACGATGATCTGGGACGCGCTTCGCAATATGTCTATATCTTATCGCGCCATTTTCCGGAGCGACTGAAGTCGCTGACGCAGGACGATCTGATGACCCTCGCCTATCCAATCATCAACTATGATTTTAACACGGTCTCCTCGGCGGAGGCGATCCTGGCGCTTGATAGTTATGGTCGCGCGATGCAGCAGAGTTTCCTTTCGACCGAATTGGAGATTGATCAGGTTGCTGGAAATACGAGCCGGAAACTCGATTTGACTCCGGGCCTTTATCCCGAGACCGTCTTTGATCGCGATGCGGATGCCCTGGTCTTCAAGAAATCATCAGGAACGAGTAACCTGCCGTCCGGGATTTTTTATCAAATCACCGAGAGCGGATTTGAACAGACGACCGTCACAACCCCGATCAGCGAGGGCATTGAGATCTCCCGCGAGTATCGCAACAAGGACAATAAGCCCGTGACCACTGCGAAGCTCGGCGAGGAACTGACGGTGGTGGTGCGCGTGCGGAGCACTGACGAACAAAATCTGGAAAACGTCGCCATCGAGGATCTGCTCCCGGGCGGATTCGAGATCGTCGAGGAATCGGTTCGCACCGGAGCGTGTTCCGATTGGGGCGGCATCGACTATGCCGATGTGCGTGAGGACCGCCTGCTGGCCTTTGGCGACATTGGTGGGAATGAAACGACGATCACCTACCGCATTAAGGCGACAAACTGCGGGACCTACGCGATCCCGCCGGCTCAGGCCGAGGCGATGTATCACCAGAAGATTCGCGCGCGCGGCGTTTCGGGCACGCTCACGGTAGAAAACTAGATGAAAATTTTCCGGTTCATTCGTGCGATCGTAAAATTCAGTGCGGCGGCATTCGGGATTTTCGCTCTTGTGGTCGCGCTGGTGCCCAAGCCGCATCTTCTCGACAAAACGAGCTTTTCGCCCTGCTACGTCGATCGCAACGGCAAACTGCTCCGCCTCGGCCTCGCGGATGATGACCGCTATCGCGTTTACGTTCCGCTCGATAAAATTTCGCCGCAACTCATCGAGATGACTCTCCTGCACGAGGACCGATATTTTCACGAGCACGCCGGTTTCAACCCCGTCGCCTTGCTGCGCGCCTCGTGGTTCGATCTGCGCGGGCAGGGGAGGCGCCTGGGGGCATCGACGATCACCATGCAGTTGGCGCGGCTCCATTACCACCTCAACACGCGCACCATGATTGGCAAGCTGGCCCAAATTTTCGCGGCCATTCACATGGAGTGTCATTGTTCGAAGCACGAAATTCTTGAAGCCTATCTGAACCTCGCTCCCTATGGCCGGAACATCGAGGGCGTCGGCGCGGCCAGCCTGATCTACTTTGGCAAGGAACCATCCGGGCTGAGTTCCGTCGAGGCGATGACGCTGGCGGTGATTCCACAAAGCCCCGCTCGCCGTTCGCCCGGTACCGTCGCTCACAATGAGGCCCTGCAAAAAGCGCGAGGCGTTTTGCTCTCCCAATGGCTCGAAGCGCATCCCGAAGACGAGCGTTTGCGCAGCGTGCTGGCCATGCCTTTGGAAATGAAATTGCCGCGCGACCTGCCCGCCCGCGCGCCGCATCTCGTCGAGGAAATGATGCTGCAGTCGACGCAGCGAGCTGAGACCCGCATGGCACTCGATCTTGGTCTTCAGGATTTGCTTGAGCGGCAGATAACGCAATATCTGGCCACGCGTGAGACGGACGGATTCAAAAATGCTTGCGCACTATTGATCGATTACCGGACGATGGAAATTCGCGCCGCAGTCGGTTCAGCCAATTTTCGTCGCGAGGATATTCACGGTCAGGTGAACGGACTGCGCGCCCAACGTTCGCCCGGCTCGGCACTCAAACCTTTTATCTACGCACTCGCCCTCGACGAGGGGCTGATCCATCCCAACTCGCTGCTCACAGATGCGCCCGCCAGTTTCGACGGCTACGATCCGGAAAATTTCGATCACAATTTTGCCGGCCCGATCAAGGCGAAGGACGCCCTCATTCAGAGCCGCAATGTCCCGGCGGTCGATCTCGAATCGCGTCTCGATCCGCAGCGCAATCTCTATACCCTGCTGCGCGATGCAGGTATTCGCCGCCTCCAGTCTGAGTCCCATTACGGGCTTACCATCGCGCTCGGCAGCGCGGAGGTTTCCCCGGAGGAAGTCGGTATGCTTTACGCGATGCTGGCCAATCGCGGCGTTCTGCACCCTCTGCGCCGCACACTGGATGAACCGATTGAAGACGGCACACGCTTGCTTTCGCCCGAGGCCAGTTACCTGACCCTTGATATGCTCAAGGACGCCCCGCGCCCCGGTGCGGTCGACCTGCCGCGCCTCGTCAGCGAGACCAGACCGGTCGCGTGGAAAACCGGTACCTCGTTTTCTTATCGAGATGCCTGGACCGCCGGGGTGTTCGATAACTACGTTCTCGTCGTATGGGTTGGTAATTTCGACGGCCAGGAGAATCCTGAATTTGTCGGACGCACCGCCGCCGCGCCGCTTTTTTTTCGCGTAGTCGATGCCCTGCGCGCGAGCGGTCCCCCGCGGCTGGTGACCTGCTTTACTCGAACGCCCGACCTGAATCTGCGACAGGTTGACCTGTGCGCCGTCTCGGGCATGATTGCCGGGCCGAATTGTCCTCAAACGGTCAAAGGCTGGTTCATTCCCGGTAAATCACCCATTGCCGCCTGCGATGTCCATCGTCGTATCTGGGTCGATAATCAGACGGGGCTGCGGCTTTCCGGCGCGCCGGAAAATCCGTCGACATCTCATGCCGAAGTGTGCGAATTCTGGCCGTCCGACCTGGCCAAGCTTTTTCAGGCTGCTGGTCTGCCTCGCTTGGAGCCTCCGCCGATGGAGGACCGAAAAGACCCGTCGTCGGTTGCCATCGGTCAGGCCGAGGTGAGGGGGCCCTGCATCGTGTCGCCGAAAAGAGGGCTGATTTATCACCTGCGTGTCGGCGAAGAAGCCGACGAGGTGCTCGATCTTGAAGCCACGGCGGAGACCAGCCGCGGGCAGCTCCACTGGTTTGTCGATGCGTCCTACCTTGGCGTCTCCGCGCCAAGCGCCGCCCTGCTTTGGAAGCCGCTGCCGGGCCGCCATGTGATCCGCGCGGTGGACGATCTCGGCCGCGCCGACTCACGGCAGATCATGGTGACGGAGGCGGAGTGAGGAAGGCGTCATCTTTGACCGCCGCACAGATTAAATCTTCGGCAGCTTCTTCGCCGTCTTCCGGAAAACGCTTCCGGTGGTCCGCGTCGGGTCATTGCCACACTGGGCCAGGGTCGGCATGGTGCGCAACGCCTCGGCGGCGGTGGGTGGGCGTTTTGTGGAATCTCTCTCCAACAAGCGTGTGATCCAGCGGTCGAGCCGCGGCGAGATGTCGCGGCGCAATTGCTTGATGGGCAGCGGCGACTTCTTGAGATGGGCGTCGATCAATTCGGAAACCGTCTCGCCGTCAAAAGCGGGATGGCCCGTCACCGCTTCGTAAAAAATACAGCCAAGGGAATAGAGATCGGTGCGATGATCGATCGGCAGCCTTTGAAATTGTTCCGGTGCCATGTAGTGGATGGATCCCATCAGGGAATTGAAGTGGTCGATCGACTGGGGCTGGGGCGAGTCGAGGTATTTCGCCAGTCCGAAGTCGAGGATCTTCACCTGGAAAAGCGCGTCTGCCGAGGGGCGCGCGATCATGAAGTTGCCCGGCTTGAGATCGCGATGGATCAGGCCGAGGGCATGGGCTGCGATGATGGCCTCGAGACTCTGCTGCGCGAAACGGAGGAAGTCGCCATACTGCAACGGCCCGCGCACAAGAACGTCCTCGAGCGTTTCGCCCTCGATCAATTCCATCACGACATAAGCCCCCAGCGCATCGATGCCGTAATCAAAAATGGTGACGATGTGGGGATGCTGGAGGCAGGCGGTTGTCATCGCCTCACGCCACGTTTGCTCAACCAGCCTGCGGTCATTTTGGGCCACCTGCATCCGCACGCGCTTGATTGCGACGGCGCGGTTGAGATGATGGTCCCAGGCCCGGTAAACATCGCCGAGACCGCCGCTGCCGATTAATTCCCGGATTTCAAAGCGCTCGGCAACCCAATTTTGCGGAGTCGGATCGGGGGGAGAGCTTGCCTCCGGCGAAGTCATTCTCATGAGTTAAGACGAAGTGCCTGGTAAAGGAAAGTTTAGAGTGTGCCTGCGGCATTTCGCGCGAATGCCGTGGGCGACGGGTTTCTGCCGTTTCTGATTGCACAGTCGCCACGCCATGATTTGCGATTAATATGAAGAATCATCGACGGGAACATCCGTGACTGATTTGGAACTGGGCGGGCTGGCCTGGTAGCGGTCGAAGCGGATGATCGTCTCGCCGGGCTTGCCCATGTTGAGCTGGTCGCGCGCGATATGTTCCACGTAGGCCTGGTCATTCTTCATGTGCTCGGTTTCAAGCTTGAGCTGCGCCTGCTGGTCTTCCGCCGCGGCGGTCTCGCGCTGCAGCTTGGCCAGTTGGTCCTTGTAGTTCTGACCGGTCTGGATGACCGGGAGGAAGAAAAGACCCACCACCGACAGCAAACCGATGACAATCGCGCTCTGGATGATCGGAACCAGGGTCGCCCAGATGTTCCCGCCACTCTGCCTTTTAAGCGGAATGCTGGATGGATCAAGGAAACGCGGGCTGGCCATAGTTACGATTGCCTATTTGAGCGTGCCTCCGAAAACCGCATTGCTGCCGAGTTCTTCTTCGATGCGCAAGAGTTGATTATACTTGGCCAGACGGTCCGTACGCGAGAAAGAACCGGTCTTGATTTGACCGACGTTCAGCGCCACGGCGATGTCGGCGATGGTCGTGTCTTCGCTTTCGCCGGAACGATGGCTGAGCACCGACGTGTAGCCGTTGCGCTTGGCGAGTTCGACCGCGTCGAACGTTTCCGTGAGCGAACCGATCTGGTTCACCTTGACGAGAATCGAATTGCCTACGCCGAGATCGATGCCCTTTTGCAGGAACTCGACATTGGTGACGAAGAGATCGTCGCCCACCAGTTGGGTGGTGTTGCCCATCGCCAGCGTCAGCTTTTTCCAGCCGTCCCAGTCATTCTCGGACATGCCGTCCTCGATGGAGATGATCGGGTAGCGCTTGGCGAGGTCCTGGTAAAGAGAGATCAACTCCTCACCTGATTTCTTGCTACCGTCCGACTTCTTGAAAATGTACTTGCCGGTCTCCTTGTCGTAGAATTCGCTGCTGGCGACGTCCAGGGCGAAATAGATGTCCTTGCCAAGCACGTACCCGGCATTTTTGACGGCGAGCGCGAGGACTTCCAGTGCGTGCTCGTTCGACTTGAAGCGAGGGGCAAAGCCGCCTTCGTCGCCGCCGCCGGTGCCAAGCTTTTCATCGTGAAGCACTTTTTTGAGGGAATGATAGACTTCCGCGCCGTAACGAATCGCTTCGCTGAAAGTTGGCGCGCCCTTGGGCACGATCATATATTCCTGGAAATCGATGGGCGCGTCGGAATGGGCTCCGCCGTTGAGCACGTTGGCCAGTGGTACAGGCAGCGTCTTTGCGTTGGGCCCGCCGAGATATTTGTAGAGCGGCAGCCCGACCGATTTCGCAGCGGCCTGCGCCGTGGCGAGTGAAACCCCGAGGATTGCGTTCGCGCCGAGATTCTTTTTCGTCTTTGTGCCGTCGAGCTTGAGTTGCATCGCATCAACCTTGAGTTGGTCCGTGCTGTCGAGCCCGATCAGCGCTGGAGCGATCTTCTTATTGACGTTTTCAACCGCCTTCAGCACGCCCTTGCCGCCGTACTTGCTTTTGTCGCCATCGCGCAGTTCAAGGGCTTCGTGTTCGCCCGTGCTCGCGCCGGAGGGGACGATGGCGCGTCCGCGCGTGCCGTCCTGCAGGAAGACTTCCGCCTCGAGGGTGGGATTGCCGCGCGAGTCAAGGACTTGGCGTGCGATGACTTTGGTAATGGTGGTACTGCTCATAGATGCGTCTAAGGTTTTGTCTAAGTTGGGTTAGGCAGGAATGGATAGATCGATGTCGTGCGGCTCGATTTTTTCTATCACCACGTGATGGATTCCTCCCTCGCCGGTGGAAAGCTCGATCCGCTCGCCGGTGGTGTGATTAAGCAAGGCCCGCGCCACCGCCGTTTGGTAAGAAATAATTCCCTTCGATAAGTCGCTGTCCCACGCTCCCAGGATGGTGTAGACCTGCGCCTCGCCCGTCGAGACGACCTTCAGGGTCACCTTGGTGCCGAGCGAAACCTTCGACGTGTCCGCCCCGGCGAAATCAGTCGCCTCGGCGCGGGCCAGATCGAGTTCCAACTCGGCTTTCTGGCGGGTGAGAATGCCCTGCATCTCGCGGGCCGATTTGAATTCGTGGTTTTCCTTCAAATCGCCATAACCGCGCGCAATGCCGATGTCCTTGCTGTTCTGGGGAATCTTCTTCGTGACGATTTCTTCCAGTTCCGCCTGACGGCGTTTCAAGCTCGGCCAGGAAACGATGATCTTAGCTTCCGGCGCGGCGGTCTTTTCCGTGCCGACCACCATGGCCTGGACTTCGGGATAGAGCTTGATGATCGCGGCGAGGAGCGAACGCTTGTCGAGCTCCTCAAAAACAGGGCTGAGCAGGATGGCGCGGGTGATGTCGCGCACATCGGGTACGCGCGCATCTTTCAGGATCGCGGCGATCAGCGGCTTGTCGCCCAATACCAGTTCGTAAAGCTTCGTTCCCTTTTTGATCTCCGAGAACTGGTCTTTTTCCAGCACGGAGAGAATCGCCATGAAGAGTTGCGGCTCGATCAACTGGCCATAGATCTCCGGGCGGTTTTTACACAGCCAGAAAAGGAAATCGCAGGTGATGTTGCGTTCGCGGATGTAGCGGTTCACCGCCGCCTGGACTTCGGCTTCGCGTCCGGCTTCCTTGAAGGCATCCGTAATCACCTCGGCCACGCGGCCATTGGCGCGGGGCAGGAGACCCAGGAAAAGCGCGGGCCAGGTTTCCGGCAGGCC
>Ga0302319_10006783_pt1 | contig 22667 bp, 22 predicted proteins | sample Bog_T0_2_FD_203319 | JGI IMG/M metagenome (GOLD analysis project Ga0302319, IMG submission 203319) | Peat permafrost microbial communities from Stordalen Mire near Abisko, Sweden - Bog_T0_2 | ecosystem: Environmental > Terrestrial > Soil > Wetlands > Peat | place: Sweden: Abisko, Stordalen Mire...
ATGATTGCATGACAGCGTCGGCTCCCTCGACCCGAGTACACTGGTTGCGGCTAAACGACCACGAAGCTCGGGAGGAAAGGAGCCGAGCAATGATGATTATAGGCTGTGATTTTCATCCGCGGTTTCAACAGATCTCCTTTTTGCTGGAGGAGACCGGCGAGTGCGGCCAGCGGCGCTTGATGCACACGGCAGAGGCTGAACAGTACTATCGCTCACTCTGCGGGACTCCGGTGCGAGTGGGCGTTGAGGCCACCGGGAGTTATGGCTGGTTTCGACGCTTGCTGAGCGAACTGGGCCATGAGCTTCTGGTGGGCGATGCAACTCAGATTCGCGCCTCGAATCCGCGCAGGCAGAAGACCGACAAGCGGGATGCGGAGCACATTCTTGGTTTGCTGGTGGAGGATCGTTTTCCCGCTATCTGGCAGCCGCCGGCAGAGAACGAACAACTGCGGCAACTGCTGTTGCATCGCAGTCGTCTGGTCCGGCTGCGCACGCGAGTTACCAACCAGTTGGAGGGGATGGCCAAGAACGAAGGGTTATTGCTTCCTGGCGGGTGGAGTAACAAGCGGCGCAAGGCCATTGAAGCATTACCGCTGCCGGGTTGGTATGGCGAGCGGCGCAAGGATCTGTTGGCCCTGCTGGACCGGCTTGAGGAACGGATTGCGCCGCTGGACAAGGCGGTCAGCCAGGCTGCGGCCAACAACGCGGAGGCTTGCCTGCTGATGACGCATCCGGGCGTGGGTCCGATAGTTTCGCTAGCCTATGTGCTGACGATCGGCAACTGGCAGCGCTTTCCACGCGGCAAGCAGGTGGGCAGTTATCTGGGGTTGATTCCGTCCGAGGAATCGAGCGGAGACAAGCGCCGTCTGGGCCACATCAGCAAGCAGGGCAACACGCTCGTGCGCTGGCTGCTGGTGGAGGCGGCGACGACGGCGCAGAGGTACGACGCGAGCTGGCATCGGCAGTATCTGCGCTTGTCGATGACCAAGCATCATGGCGTGGCCAAGGTGGCGATTGCACATAAGTTGGCGGTAAGACTTTATTGGATGTTGCGCTCTGGGGAAGATTATCAGCACGTCAGGGAGCGCGGTTCAACTGCGAGGCAGTCCGAGTGCCCCGGTGGTCGCTCTAGAGCGGCCGATTGAATGATTGGACGCCTCGACTCTTCCCGCGAGGGGAGAGTTTGAACAAGAAATCATGGGGTAACTCCGACCCGAATACATGGTTGATGGAACCTCTAAGGTCCATCGAGAATGATTGGTTCAACACGCGAGCTCAAGGTTGTTTATGCCGAAAGACGGATCTTTTTCAAATAGGAAGGAATCTCAGAAAGAACGTCTGAGATTCCTTCCTGCTCCAATGGTGGGTTTGGGAAGGTCGGTGTCAAGGGTCGAGATGAACGCAAAGTACAGCGCCCTTGACACCGCCCTTCCCAAACAGACGCTACCCTATGCTCTTTTTACGGCCAAAGGCCCGGAAAAAAGCCTTGACAAAGCCGACACTGTCATACATGGGGCACGGAGTGACTATACACAATTCAAGAAAATGTTCTAGCTCAGCGCCTTACGAGCAGCAGCGCCCAGTCGTGCGCATCGCGCCAACCGGAGCTGTCCGGCGGGTCGGGCGAGGTCCAGGAGGCGCCGGCAGCGTCTTGAGCAAGCGGAATCCGCTGGCCGCTCAAGGCGTTGAACCACTCCGCGCGATAGCTTCCCGGCTCCAGCTTTACCGTCACTTTTCCTCCATGCGGCAGATAAACCGCATAGAGCTTGCCGGGATCGGCAAGGCAATAATCCCCGCTATTGACAAGCTCATCATGGGGATTGGTCTTCCACCACTCAAAGCCGGTGAAAAAATCCACAATGTGGCCGTATCCAACGAACATGGTCTCGGTATCGTCGCCCCGGCCATTGAGCCAGCCGCCGCCCGTATCCGGCCAAATGTTGGTTCCGCGCCGTGCGCTCTCGCCTGAAGTTTGGTATCCGCCGGCCATGTAAATTTCCCATGCCGTTCTGCGCAGCACATCGGCTGAATCGGAACCGGCCGCGGCCCACTCCGGATAATGATCTTCGTAGCCATATTCTTCGTTGGTTTGCGGAATGATTCGCCCCGCCTGCAACTGCAACTTGCGGGAGTCAAGCATCAGAGCGTGCTGAGTGCGCGACCAATCCTGATAGGAGGTGAAACCAAACCAACTGGAGGCGCGGTCCTGGTAAACCGTACTGACCGGATGGCTGGTGGCCAGGTGATGATAAGGATCCCACTGCTCGATGAGAGTGCCGGTTTCGTGCGTCCACTTTTCATCGCGAAACCGTTCAAGGTCGTCGCCCAGATCCCAGGTGATGTTGGTGAAACCTCCCATGCGCGCTATAGCGTAACGAATGAAGCGGTGTTCGTCCTCGCTGCCTGCCGCCGGATGCACTTGCCCATCGTTCATGTCGAGCACCAGGGAGATCACCATGCCGTGCTCGCGCGCGAACTTCAGCATGCGGTCGAATCTCTGCCAATAGGTGACGTTGAAGCGGGAATAATCGAAGCCTGGATGGGAAAAATCGTCGGCGTTTTCAGCCAGCCAGGGCGCCAGCATGACTGTCCAATTCTGGTTAAGCATCACCGGCTCACCAAAAAAGACGCTCTCGCGCCCCGCGATGGTCACGCGCATCCGGTTCACCTTGAGCGCGGCCAGCCGTGCAATGCTGTATTCGATGGTTCGCTCGTCGCGCCAGCCCATCAGCCAGTATGCGGTGGTCCCGTTAAAGAAGTAATGTTCGCCGGTTCCTTCCCAGACAAAATGCCAGGGATAAGCCGGATCGACGCGGAGCGGGCCGCGCCGGTGCTGTTCCTGCGCCGTGAACGTGCCAGAATAGCTCTGGGCGGAGGCGCCGGCCTTGAAGGTTACATGGAGTGTGTACGAACCGCTCTTCGACGGCATGAAGCGAATCCGGTAAACGCTGCCATCGGCTGAATCACAAAATCCCTCCACAGCGACCTGCTCGGCGGAAGCCGCCTGCTCAAAGTCGCCGGCGAGGGAGGCATCGGTAAAGGGATTTTTCACCGCGGGCGCAGCGACCGTGGCCGTCACTTCGACAAAATCGAAGACGGCAACGCTGGGCGCGGACTGGGTAAACGCGACTGGAGAGGGATTCTCGGCATGGAGGCCGATTCCCGCCAAAACCGGCAGCGACAGGACACTCAGCAGGCGAAAGAGCCTGGCGCCGGCCCCGGCAAACCCCGCCTCACCAGGCGGCAATAGAATGGCATTTCCTCGCATATTGGCCTCTTTTCTTCGACTGCTGTGAATCATTTGGCTCTGTCTCCGCTTCTCTCTGGAGCAGATCAAAGCCCCCGCAGCCGATTCCGTAAGAGAAAAGTACCATCACAGTTTATACGGCTGATCCCCTGCGCCGTTCCTTTTCTGGTCCCTCCCGCGCAAAAGGCAGGCCTGCGGGTTTGACCCTTCAGGCAAACCCACTTACCATGAGAGCAGGGAGTGTTCTGCTCGCGCGCGCCGGACTTCGCGCCGGGTTTCGCCTTGAGCGGCAGTTTCCACTCCATTCTTGCAGTTTGTTGGGCGCGCACAGCGCATGGAAGGCAAAAAACGTTGAGTTCCACTGACACCGTCGAAAACACCCCCCAACCTGAAACCGGCCAGGACGCGCAGGATACTACCCACGAAGGTCACAATCATGAAGGCCACGACCACCAGCATGGACCGGTGCTGAACCCGGAGTGCACACGCGAACTGGTGCTGGACATTGCCGCCGAAGAGGTCTCGAAGGCCTACCGGACGGTGACCGGCAACTATAAGAAATACGCCAAGATACCAGGCTTCCGCGCCGGAAAGGTGCCGGAATCGGTCATCCGCCGCCGCTTTGCCGATGGCATTCGCAAGGATGTGATTGAAGGCCTGCTGCCGGAGCGCTTCAACAAGGCGGTCATCGAGCTGGGCGTCAGGCCCGTGGGCGAGCCGCGTGTGACCGAGCTGACCGTCGAGGACGGCGAGCCGCTGCACGTCAAGGCGGTCTTCGAGTTCATTCCGGAGTTCTCCATTGAGGGCTATCAAGCGATTACCGTGGAAAAGCCGCCGGTCGAGGTTACGGACGAAGAGTTTGATCGCGAGTTGGAGCAGTTGCGTGATTCGCGCGCCGTGATCGAGCCGGTAGAGGAGGAGCGCGCGCTGGTGGATGGCGACTGGGCGCAGATCCGCTACCAGGGGCAGATTGACGGCGAGGCCGACGCGCCGCCGATTGCTGGCGAAGATACGTTGGTGGAGATTGGCGGCAAGGATACGGTGGAGGCCTTCAGCGCGGTGTTGCGCGGCGCCAAGCCGGGGCAGGAGCTAAAGGCCGAGGTGATCTATCCGGCCGACTATGCCGAGCCGAAGCTGGCAGGCAAGACGGTGGCCTATGAGGTCGAGGTTCAGGCGATCAAGCGGCGCGTGGTGCCGGAGCTGACCGACGATTTTGCCCAGGAACTAGGCCACTACGAAAATCTGGCGGAGCTGAAGGATCGCGTCCGCGAGCATATGGCCAGCCGCAAGCGCCGCAGCGTGGAGGGCGAAACCAAGGACCGGCTCTTTGCCGCGCTCATCGAGCGCTACTCGTTTGCGGTTCCGGAGTCGCTGGTGCAGGAGCAGATTGACGCGCGGCTGGAGCGCGGGCTGCGCGCCCTGGCTGCCCAGGGCATGGAGACCGAGCAGATGCGCAAGCTGGACTTTACCCGCCTGCGCGCGGCCCAGCGCGACGGCGCTCTGGCCGAGGTCAAGGCCAATCTCTTGCTGGACCGCATTGCCAGTGAGGAAAATATCACCGTCAGCGATGAGGAATTGGACAGCCAACTGCAACTGGCGGCCTTGCAGTCCCGCGAGCCGATTGAGGCTCTCAAGACGCGCTTGACGGCAGACGGAGGGCTGACTAGAATCCGGGAACAATTGAAGCGCGAGAAAACCGCCTCTGTACTCTATGAGCGGCTGCCCGCGTAGGCGAAAAACGGCGATTTTTGCCAAGAAATGCAATCCGCGGGAGAAACCCCCCCACGGAAGAGCGAGAAGAAGGTTCAATGGCATTGGTTCCCATGGTGGTTGAGCAGACGAGCCGGGGCGAGCGCGCCTACGACATTTACTCCCGTCTGCTGCGCGATAACATCATCTTTCTGGGTACGCCCATCAGCGACGATGTTGCCAATCTCGTCGTGGCGCAGTTGCTCTTTCTCTCTGGCGAAGACCCGGAGAAGGATGTGCATCTTTATATCAACTCTCCGGGTGGCTCCATCTCCGCAGGCTTGGCAATCTATGACACGATGCAGTTCATCAAGAACAAGGTCGAGACCATCTGCATCGGGCAGGCGGCCTCGATGGGAGCGTTTCTGCTGCTGGCCGGCGCCAAGGGCAAGCGCTTCGCCCTGCCCAACTCGCGCATCCTCATTCATCAGCCTTCGATGGGCGGATTGAGCGGCCAGGCTACCGACATTGACATTCACGCGCGCGAGATTCTGCGCATCCGCGAGATTACCAACAACCTGATCGCCAAGCACACCGGACAGCCGCTGGACCGCATCGAACGGGATGTGGAGCGGGACTTTATCATGAACGCCGAACAGGCCAGGGAATACGGCATCGTCGATGAGATCATCGACCGGCCGAGAACGTAACGTCGCTATCACCGTCCAAGAGGGAGCTCTCTAATGAAACCGCGCATGGGACCCGAAGAAGCGCTGCGCTGCTCGTTCTGTCACAAGTCACAGGATGCCGTGGCCAAGCTGATCTCATCGCCCAGCGACTATCCGCGCGCTTATATCTGCGACGAGTGCGTGGCCGTCTGCAACTCGATCCTCGAGGACGACCGCGGCGGCGATGCCGCTCATGCGCCCAACGCCCCCGGCCACCTGCCCAAGCCGCAGGAGGTCAAGAGCTTTCTCGACGACTTCGTGATTGGCCAGGACCAGACCAAGAAGAAGCTGGCCGTGGCCGTCTACAACCACTACAAGCGCATCCAGATGAACAAGATGCGCAACAACGAAGTGGAGCTGACCAAGAGCAACATTCTGCTGATCGGCCCCACCGGCTCAGGCAAAACGCTGCTGGCTCACACCTTGGCCAAGATGCTCGACGTGCCCTTCGCCATAGTGGACGCCACCACGCTCACCGAGGCCGGCTATGTGGGCGAGGATGTGGAGAACATCATCCTCAAGCTGTTGCAAGCCGCCGAGGGCGACGTGACGCGCGCCCAGCAGGGCATCATCTACATTGACGAGATCGACAAGATCGGCCGCAAGGACGAGAATCCCTCGATTACGCGTGACGTAAGCGGCGAGGGCGTGCAGCAGGCGCTGCTCAAGATTCTCGAAGGAACCGTCGCCAATGTGCCGCCGCAGGGCGGGCGCAAGCATCCGCATCAGGAGTTCACAGCCGTCGATACCACCAACATTCTCTTCATCTGCGGAGGGGCCTTTGTGGGCCTGGAGCGCGTGGTAGGCCGCCGCGTGGGCAAGAAGGCGCTGGGCTTCAAGACCATCGACTCAGTCGAGGGCGATGCCGCGACCAGCCGCTCCCATCGCGACACCGAGTTGTTGCGCCGCACCGAGCCGCAGGATCTGATCAAGTACGGGCTGATTCCGGAGTTTGTCGGCCGCCTGCCGGTCATGGGCATCCTCGACGAGCTGGACGAAGCGGCGCTGATCGAGATTCTCACCAAGCCGCGCAACGCCGTCCTCAAGCAGTATCAGCGCCTCTTTGAATTTGAAAACGTCCGCCTGCACTTCACGCAGGAGGCCATCGGCGCGGTGGCGCGCGAGGCTCTGGCCCGCAAGGTGGGCGCGCGCGGATTGCGCATGATTCTGGAAGAGCTGATGCTCGACCTGATGTACCACCTGCCCAACAACAAGCGCGTCCGCGACATCGAAATCACCAGGGATATGGTCGAGCGGCGTGACTTGTCGCTCTGCCTGCTGGAAAAAGCGGGCTGAGGCTGTTAGCTTCTCAAATTTCTGATGTCAAACCCTCATGCAGGAGTAGCTGCATGAGGGTTTTTAACGATAGGGTTGAGTTCAGCGGGAAGTTGCGAGTATGATTCAAATCCAATTGCAGCTATAGATTGAGTCTCAGCCGGGTGCCCCATGTACGGGGTGGATATCTGGATTCTCGCGCCTTCGAGATGTAGCTATTTACCGCCGCGCTGAGCCGTGTGCGGAGAAGGCCTCAACTCCGCAACCTTTTCCGCGCACCAAAGTTTGATCAGCGACTGGTACGGCACATCCAGCTTGCGCGCATGGTTGCGGATGGTGTTCAAAACATCCTCCGGCATACGCAGAGAGATGGTCTCGGTTGAAGGCCGCAGCTTGGGAAAGGTCACTAGCTTGGCCTTGCTCCAATCCACATACTCCGTGCTGTCGTTCTCAGGCGATTCCCAGAAGGCGCGCTCCTCGGCTTCGTTGGCAAACTCAGGAATGGGCTTGAATTGCTTGCTCATAAACGACTCTCTCCTTCCGGCTCATGGCGCGCGCCGAGATGGGACGGATCAACATTCCATTGTCCCGCTCGGTAAAGGTGACTTGCAACCAGCGATCCTGATCGGATCTGCCCAGCGCGTGAAATCGCGACTCCCGTTGACTGTCTTTCAGATCTTCGGACAACAACAGTGGCGTATTGAGGAAAACCTGCTCGACTTCAGATTTCGACACGCCGTGTTTCTCGTTTTTCCTGGCGTTTCCTTCGTCCCAGTCGAATCCAATATGGAGCATGGATATCCTCTGTATATTTCTGCAATATACATTATTTCAAATCACATTGCAAGTGAATAGAGGCCGGCAGCACTATGCTTTCGCGCACATTCCACCTATCGCACAAAAGTCGTGCGTCGGGGACACTGCTGGATAAAAGCACAGGAGACCACGTCCCCCAACCGTCCGTCTCCTTTTGCCCGAGCAGCCTTCCTTACTCAGAGGCGGGCAGCCGGAGTACCCGCTTCCGCCCGCGAACTGGATTCGCCCATGGCGCTGGGCTGAAGAACCGTATCGCCACATTCCCCGTGGCCGCACAGGCAGATAATCTCCATCCTGTTCCCCAGGCCCTCGCAGTGGTCGCTGCAATACTTCTTCTTTTCGGGGGCAAGGCAGGTGCAGGTCAGATTCGCGCATTTCCTGGGATTCGACATAATCCTCCTTTATCGGTCCCCTCGATGCCCGTCTGACGCCAGGCGCCGGAATACAAATCCGAGATCGACGCAAAAATAGTAGCGCAAATTCATGTGCATACACGAGCAAAATCGAACAGAATTTTTCTAATCTTCAGATTATTTCAGGCCGCGTGATCCATCCTCGACCCTCCGTTACCTATTCTCCGGCTGGCCGGCGTTCCCTGTCCTTCCACTCAGCAGCAGTACAATTCATTCAATTAGGATTTGCAATTGGGATTCCGCTCGCGGAGATGTTTGATTCAGGGTTTTCAGCCCGGCCGAACCATCCTCGCGCTGAATCCGAACTCCAAGCCGCACGATCCACGGAAAATGACCGAATTGAGGCTCCCGCACACAAAATGACAATCTCCATGCGCAATCTACGTTCCCGCCTGTTTTTTGGTTTTTCGATCTGTCTGATTCTGTTCGCTTTGGCGGCCAACGCACAGGAATCCGCCGCGGCGCAGGCCGGCGCACCGCGCTATCGTGATGCGGGCCTGTCCATCGAAGACCGTGTGGCCGACCTTCTGCCGCGCATGACGCTGGAGGAAAAGGTGGACCAGATCGCCACCGGCTGGGAGAACCGGATGGAGATCATCGACCCCACGGGAACTTACACTAGCGAAGAGGCGCGGAAGATCATTCTGAACGAGTGGGGCGCGGAGATGAAGCTGACCGCCCGCCAGTATGCGATTCTGCGCAACGGAGTGCAGCGCTACCAGCGCGAGAAGTCGCGGCTAGGCATTCCGGTGTTGTTCTACAGTGAATCCCTGCACGGGTTGATGGAGAACGGCAGCACCAGCTTTCCGCAGGCGCTGGGATTGGCAGCCACTTGGGACCCGGCGCTGGTGATGCGGGTCTTCACCGCGGCCGGCGACGAGGCGGCTTCGCGTGGCGTAGGGCAGGTGTATTCGCCGGTGCTGGATATTGCGCGCGACCCGCGCTGGGGGCGGACCGAAGAAACCTATGGCGAAGACCCATACCTGGTTTCGCGCATGGGCGTGGCGGCCATCGAAGGCTTGCAGGGGGATGATTTTCTCATCAACCGCCACCATGTGCTGGCCACGGCCAAGCACTTTGCAGTGCATGGGCAGCCGGAGGGAGGCACCAACACCGCTCCGGGCAACTACTCCGAGCGCATCATCCGCGAAAACTTCCTGGTGCCGTTTCAGGCCGCGGTCCAGGAAGCGCGCGTGGGCAGCGTCATGGCCTCCTACAACGAAATCGACGGTGTGCCCTCGCACATGAACCGCTGGCTGCTGGACAAGGTGCTGCGCCAGGAGTGGGGCTTCAGGGGCTACGTCACCTCCGATGCTGACGGGCTTGACATGATGGTGAACACCCATCACGTGGCTCACGACTACGCGGAGGCGGCGCGGCTGGGGTTGGCGGCCGGCGTGGACTACGATCTTGAGCTTTCCAGCGCCGGGGTCTATCGCACACTGGTGGAGCAGGTGAAGCAAGGGCTGGTGCCGGAGCGCACGGTGGATAAGGCGGTCGCCCGTGTGCTGGTAGCCAAATTCAGGTTGGGACTCTTCGACAACCCCTATGTGGACCCGGATTACGCCGAGCGCATCACCAATGGCGAGGAGCACCGCGGGCTGGCGCTGGAGGCCGCGCGCAAGGTCATCGTGCTGCTCAAGAACGATAAGAACCTGCTGCCGCTGGACTTATCCCGGCTCAAGACCATTGCGGTGATCGGGCCTAACGCCGCCGACGTGCACCTGGGCGGCTACAGCCGCGATCCCGGCCGGGGAGTGAGCATTCTGGACGGCATTCGCGCCCGCGTGGGGAAACAAGCCACCGTGCTCTATGCGGAAGGATGCAGGATCACCACCGCGCCGCAGGGTTACAAAGGCTCCTGGTTCGACCCCGTGGAACTGGTCGACCCCAAGACGCAGACCGGCAAAATCCAGGCTGCGGTGGAGGCGGCGCGCAAGGCCGATGTGGCCATCCTGGTGGTGGGCGAAAACGAGAGCACCAACCGCGAGGCAGGAGAAGACCACCGCGGCGATCGCGATTCGCTTGACCTGCTGGGCGCTCAGAATGAGCTGGTCAGGGCGGTGGTTGAAACCGGAACCCCCACTGTGGTGGTGCTGCTCAACGGGCGGCCGTTGTCCATCAATTACATTGCCGAAAAGGTTCCGGCGATTCTGGAGGGCTTCTATCTGGGCGAGGAAGGCGGAACGGGCCTGGCCGAAGTCCTCTTCGGCGACGTGAATCCCGGCGGAAAGCTGCCCATCACCTTTCCGCGCACGGTGGGCGATCTGCCCGACTTTTACAATCACAAGCCCTCGGCGAATGTGGACTACGCCTTCGGGACGCGCCAGCCGCTCTTCGCCTTCGGCTATGGGCTGAGTTACACGACCTTCAGCTTCGACAATCTGCGCGTGGAGCCGGCCCGGATCTACCCGGGCGGGACGGCGAAGGTGAGCGTGGAGATTACCAATACCGGCAAGCGCGAAGGCGACGAGGTGGCCGAGCTGTACGAGCACCCCGCAGTTTCGTCGGTAACTCAGCCGGTGATGCAGTTGAAGGGCTTTGAGCGCATCACCTTGAAGCCGGGAGAAAAGAGGACTGTTTCGTTCACCGTCACGCCTGAGATGCTGTCGATTCTGAATCTGGATATGCACCGCGCGGTGGAAGCTGGAGTCTTCGAGTTGATGGTGGGTCCGGGTTCAAACAAGACCAGCACGGTGCGGCTCACCGTGGCGGGCAATCCGGAGGGCGGAGAGCAGCGGTCGGCGCAATGATGCGCGCTCGCTTGAGTGATAATAGCCTTAGGAGAACCCATGCGTACGTTACGAAGCCTTCGATTTTTTATTTCAGTCTTGATTGGCCTTGCCATCCTCGGCCAGTGTAACCGCGGCGCAGCACAGACAACCGGAAGTGGCGCATTGCCGCCCGAACCGCACGGTAAAGAGGTCCGCTTGAAGCATGTGCTGGTGATCGCCCAGACGAAGGGTTTCGAGCACGACTCCATCTCGGCAACGATGGCTGCCATCTACAACATGGGCAAGGAGAGCGGCCTGTGGGACACCACCTTGCGCACCGACACCGAACTGCTGACCAAGAAGGAGTTCCATAGCAACGCCAAGAACCTCAATTACTATGACGTGCTGATCTTTGCCAGCACCACCGGTGAGTTGGAGATGGACGCCAGCCAAAAGGCGGACATGATGTCCTTCATCAAGGACGACGGCAAGGGTTTTGTGGGCATCCATGCGGCGCTGGACACCAACTACACCTGGCCGGAGTACGGCGAGATGATCGGCGGCTGGTTCGACGAGCATCCCTGGTCAACCTTTAATGCGCCGATCATCAACGAAGATCCGAGCTTTCCCGCGGTGCGCCATCTGCCGGGAGCCTTCGTCAAATATGACGAGATCTACCAGCCGAAGGCCTGGTCGCGCGACAAGGTGAATGTGCTGCTCAGCCTGGATGCCTCGAAGCTGAACTTTGCGAACAATCCGCGGGTTCACCGCGCCGACCACGACTTCCCCGTGGCGTGGAGCAAGATGTACGGCAAGGGGCGCGTCTTCTATTCCACCTTTGGCCACACCGAGGAGTCGTGGCAAGATCCCGACGTGCGCACGATGTACTTTGAGGCGATCAAGTGGGCGCTGGGCATGACCGAAGGCAGCACAGCCAGCCACCCGCGGCCTGCCGCGCCTGCACAGGGCCGCTAAACCTCCGCTTTCATCCCTGGAGGCCCCTGCACCAGGCCGATCAGGTGGCCTTCGGGATCGGTGAAGCCGGCGATGATGGCGCCGTCGGGGATGGGGTGCGGGCCAAAGGCCGTCTTGCCGCCTTTGCTCTCGATGAGCGCCAGCGCGGCGACCACATCCGCAACTGCGACATAAAACATGACATGGCGCCGTTCCTTCTCTGTGGCGCCGATGCCGCCTTTGATGCCCGAGCCGGTATTGACCATCGAATACCCTTCCATGACGGAAGTAATTTCCCAGTCGAAGATGCTTCTGTAGAAGGAATCGAGCAGTTGCTGGTTCTCGCCGACGATTTCAAAGTGAACAACAGGATTGGGCATGGGCGCGACCTCCTCGTGAACGCGTAAGGCCAACTTTACACCGTCCCGGGAGCGAAAATCCAATGGAAAACCTCTACACAGTGATTTCAGATTGCGCTACGGAGTGGATGCGAAGGGCAGCGCCAGCGCAACCGGGTTGGAAAAAGAGGCGGTTTGGGTTCGTGGAGGGGAAACTGCGTCCAGCACAGAGAGACTATGTATGCGTCGTGAAAAGTCGCCCTTAGACGGCGCTGATCACAGCAGGCGCGAGACCGGGGTCATTTATCATAGATGTAGTTCTCCGGTTCGATTCGCCTTTGGTGGGAGTCGCTCAGGCGGGCGCAGCTTTCCTCAGGTGAATGAATGCGCTTTGGTTCTTATCTTTTTTCTCTTACGCTAGCGGCCGGCTTCGGCCTGCCGGCGTTGCCCTCCGCTGCTCTTGCTCAAAACCCGGTTTCCGGGCTGATTGCCTTCGCAGAGCTTCCCGATGCTCCCCAGGCGCAGTTTGCACTGGCCGAAGCGCAGTCGCCAGCGCAACCTGCTCCTGCCCAGCCTGGCGCGGCTGGGGGCACTTCCAGCTCACAGGAGGCCGCGCAGCAACCCAGCGCCGAGAAGAGCCAGCACGAAAAGGCAGAAGAGCAGATCAAGGAGCAGGAAAAGCAGCGCACCGTGGGAGTTGTGCCTGCCTTCAACGTCTCCTATCGCAGCGACGCGGTCTCTCTGACCGCGGGGCAGAAGATGAAGCTCGCCTTCCGTTCCGCTACCGACCCGGTGGCCTTCGCCGTGGCATTTGTTGCGGCTGGATACCACGAGGCGATGGATGACGACATAGGATTCGGATGGGGAATCGAAGGCTATGGCAAGCGCTCCGGCGCGGCCTATCTCGATGCTTTTGACGGCAACATGATCGGCAACGGAATACTGCCTTCCCTCCTGCACCAGGATCCGCGCTACTTCCGCATGGGCCACGGCAGCTTCACCCACCGGCTGCTCTATTCATTGGCTACGAATGTTGTTTGCAAGCACGACAACACCGGCAAGTGGGAGCCCAGCTACTCGAATGTCGGCGGCAACATCATCGCGGGCGCGATCTCAAATCTCTACTATCCCTCCAGCGGCTCCGGCGTCGGACAGACTTTTTCCAACGGATTTCTCGTGACCGCCGAGGGCGGCATCGGCTCCGTCTTCCAGGAGTTCTGGCCGGATGTCTCACGCAAGATTCTCCATCGCGATCCCACGCACGGCATCGACGCCCAGGTTCGTGCGTCCGAAAAGGCCGCCAAGAACGTCAAGAAGAAAGACCAATAAGGCCGCGGCGGCGTTTTCTCGCTGACCGCGGGGAAAGACAGCCAGCAAATGCATTTCATTAGCGCAGGGAAGTTTCTACCCATCCTGCTGCTGCTTGCCAGCGCGCCTCTGACGCCTGCGCAGAACGCATCCAGCGACGGCCACGGCGCCTTCGCGACCGGCAGATATCGCAATCTCTTTCGTGAAGACGGCCACTCCTCCAAGCAAATCAAGGCCAGGATCGACGCTGCTTATGCGCAGCTTTTTCATGGCGACCCGCAGACGCAGGCCATCGCCTTCGCCGCCGGCAGCAACGCCAACGGGCCGCTGATGTATGTGACCGACTGGGCCAACCACGACGTGCGCACCGAGGGAATGTCGTATGGGATGATGATCGCCGTGCAGTTGGGCAAGAAGGGCGACTTCGACGCGTTGTGGAACTGGGCCAAGACCTATATGTACATCAGCGACCCGAAGCATCCGTCCTATGGTTACTTCTCCTGGTCGTGCAAGATTGACGGCACACCCAACGAGGAGACGCCGGCGCCCGATGGAGAAGAATACTTTTCCATGGCGCTGCTGTTTGCCGGTAATCGCTGGCCCGGCGGCCACGGCATCTATGACTATCATGCTGAGGCCTTGCATTTGCTGACCGCGATGCGTCACCGTGCGGTGATCAGCGGTCCCACCCGGCGCGGGCAGCGCAGCGTGGGGCCGGAGGTGAACGAAGAAAATGCCATGATCCTCTTCGTTCCCGGCATCATGCCGCATCCCTTTACAGACCCCTCGTATCACCTGCCCGCCTTTTACGAATTGTGGGCGCGCTGGGGCCCGGTTGAGGATCGCGATTTCTGGATGCGCGCCGCTGACACCAGCCGCGCATTTTTTGTAAAAACCACGAATCCGCAGACGGGGCTTACGCCCAACTACGCCAACTTCGAAGGCACGCCGCCCGCGATGCGCTGGGGGCAGGCGGGCATCTTTGGCTACGACGCATGGCGCACGGCCAGCAACTGGTCGGTCGATTGGTCGTGGTGGCGCAAGGCGCCGGCGGAGCAGCAGTTGAGCGACCGCATTCAGAGCTTTTTTGAAGCGCAGGGCATCGACAGCTACGGGCCAACCTTCACCCTCGACGGCAAGCTTCTCGGCTCCGTGCCGGGGCAGACGCACGAAGCCCACGCGGAGGGACTGGCCGGGACCAACGCGGTCGCCGGACTCGCGGCCACCGACCGCGCCCGCGCACGGCGATTCACAGAGGCCTTGTGGAAGACGCCGATTCCCTCCGGCCAGAGCCGCTACTACGACGGAATGCTCTACCTAATGAGCCTTATGCACCTAAGCGGGGAGTTCCGCATTTGGATGCCCAACGCAGCAAAGTAGGAATCAGCTTATCGAAATCAAGGCTTGGCCGAGGGGGGCTTGGCCGAGCGGTCAAAGGCTCCGCGGTCATATCCGCCTCCCTGGGGGCGCGAATGGCCGTCAAAATCCACACGCCGCGCAAGCTGATCGCTGCCTGAATCCACGGCGGGACTGCGCGCAGCCACGTGGAAATCGGCTAGCGCGCGATTGGGCGCATCCGGATTGAGGAAGAGTGGATCGCCATATAGGTCGTTCGGGCCATTGCCGGAGGCTATCTTGTTTTCTCCGTTGAAATAAAGATTGAAATTGAGGTAGACAGAGTTAGTTGCATTCTTCTCCACGTTCACGGGATTCTGGCCTTTGGCGCTGACGAAGATGTTGTTGAGCACATTCACATCTGCTGCCGAATTAAGGTTAAGTTCACCTCTGCCGGTTTCCTCCGGCGTGTTCACGTTGTGGTAGGTAGTGTTATTCACTATATCGACATGATCGCTGGAGTAAACCTCAATCCCGTCGCTGCCATTGTCGTAGACAATGTTATTGGCGATCAGCGTTCTCCCGATGTAAGGCTCATGCGGGGCCTTGCCCTGGGTGTGGCGCTGGTCGTCGATGATGATTCCCTCGCCATCGGTGATCTCGGGCTTGGGCATATAAAAAGCCCACGGCACAAGCTCGCGGTTGCCATAGACTCGATTGCCGGTGATAACCATCTTGTAGCCGGTATAGTTATCGGAGTTCCAGTTCTGATAATTGGAGATGCCGCTGTTGCCGTACATGGAGTACCAGGCTGCGTCATAAACGGTATTGCCGGAGATAGTGATGTAATCGGCCCCAACCGTGGCAATGCCGCCGCCTCCGCACTTGCCGATCACATTATTCAGAATGCGCAGATGATGCGGCGCCGAGCCTGACTTGCCATCTCTGGCTCGGGCCGCGATCACGCAGTTGCCGTCATACGCCGGCACTGAAGTTTTCCCTCGGCTGAGGGATTGCTCCAGGGTCACGTGGTCGTTGTTTCCTGTAATATTGAAACCTTTCAACTCAATGTAAGCCGCGGTTGCCGCAAAGTTCACGCCGTCCCAGCCGTTGAACGAGATATGGGGAGTCTGTCCGGGATACGCCTCGTAGCGAATCCACTTCTCGGCGGTGCCGGGAATGGAAATTGTCAGCACCGCGCCTTTAGGATCGGAGTTCGAGTAATTTCCATTCATCACGCAGACCAGGTCTCCGGGCTTAGTGAGATTGGCCGCGCGCTGCAAGGTTCGGAATGCCGAGCGCTGGGAGTCTCCGGTGGCCGTATCGCTTCCTGTTCCGCTCACATAATAAGTACACTTGGGCGCGGCGGGCTGGGCATAGGCACACATGCCCGCTGCGGCGATTGCAAGCAGCGACTGATAGATTGCGCGATGGTCTCTCATTGCGATGGTTTCCTCCGTAATAATGTTTGGCGCTGGGCGCGAACTCCACACGGCATCAGCAGTTATTTTACCTTTTCGTATGATCTGCTGTGCAATCCCGCGTCAATTTCTGCTACTCTGATTCTTCAACATTCAGCGAGTCAAGTGGAGCAATCAATGAGCAAGCGAGTGATTTTTCTATCTGTTGTCTTCGCGCTGTCTTGCGGAAGTCTCTGGGCGCAACAGCAGTTATGGCAGCCCGCCCCAGGCACAGTTACCATGCAGCTTTGGCCGGGAGCGGCGCCTGATTCCAACCACGGCGCGCAGCCGAACCAGCCCGCGGAGTCCACCAAATCCAGCGGAAAGGACGGCTTGGTTGCTGGCAGGGAGATATTGATTGAATCGAATGTCTCCACGCCGACTCTTACGCTCTACAAGCCGAAGGTAAAAAACACCGGCGCGGCGGTTGTGGTTTTTCCCGGAGGCGGATACTACATTCTGGCGATCGATATTGAAGGCACGGAGGTTTGCGACTGGCTCAACTCGGCCGGCATCGCCTGCGTGCTGGTGAAGTACCGCGTTCCGGGCACCGGCCACTATCCCCAGTCCGCGGCCGCCTTGCAGGACGCGCAGCGCGCGGTTGGCCTGGTGCGTCAACACGCGATCGAATGGCAGATCGATCCCAACCGGATTGGCGTGCTGGGTTTCTCGGCAGGCGGACATCTTGTGGCGGCGCTCAGCACCCATTTCGACAAGCGTGTCTACGATCCGATGGATGCGGCGGACATATTGAGCTGCCGCCCAGACTTTGCCGTCCTTGTTTACCCCGCATATCTGACCGCCGATGAGAAGGACTTTGCCTTCGATGCCGAGCTGACCCCCAGGGTGAAGACTCCACCCACCTTCATCGTGCAAGCCGAAGATGATCCGGTCCATGTTGAAAATGCGGTCTCGTATTTTCTGGCGCTCAAGAAGGCCCATATTCCAGCGGAGTTGCACGTCTTTGCCGAAGGCGGCCACGGTTACGGCCTACGCCCCACCGCGCTTCCGATCACAGGCTGGCCGCGCAGCGCGGAGGCATGGCTGCGCACCATCAAGGTTCTGCCAGCACAGCAATAGAACCCTCATGCTTGAGGAAGCGCCGTTGCTTTCGCAGGCCGGAAGAGCCAGAGATTGAGGAGGGCGAAGAGCAGTCCGCCGACGGTGAACTTGAGCCAGACAGGAGCGGCCGAGGGCGAAAAGAAGCCTTCCAGAGTCCCCGCTATGATCAGCAGGGGAATGATGCCGCTTACTAGCCGCGTGGCCTCGATGCCGCCGCGGGCGACCGACTCCCTCCAGCGCAGCGCGCCGGGAAAGAGCATGGCGTGGCCGAGGCGCAAGCCAGCGCCGCCGGCGATGATAATCGAAGGCAGCTCGAGCGAGCCGTGCGGGGCGACGAAGCTCCATAGCTTTTGTGACATCTCATAGTGGTGGCAGGCCGCGCCGATCACGCCCAGCATCATGCCATTCTGGAAGAGTTCGAAGAGGGTTCCAAGCCCAAAGACGATTCCCCCGGCAAAGGTGATAAAGCTGACCGAGAGGTTGTTGGTCATAATGGCGCTAGAGGCCTGGGGCGCGATGCTGACTACAGACTTCGTCCACATCTCGTGACGCTCCATGGTGGCGATCATCTCCGGGCCGACGAAGTGGCGCATGAACTCGGGGCGCGCCGTGGTAAGCGCCGCGCCCAGCAGGCCTCCGGCCAGTGTGACGGCGAGCGAGGCGGCCACATAGCCGAGCTGACGCTGGAAGATCGCTGGGTATTCGTCGCGCAGAAAGCGAAAAAGAGTGAGCAGGCTGGCCTTGCGACCGGAATAGATGATATGGTGGGCGCGAGCCAGCAATTGATTTACATGGACGGCGTAGGTGCGGGAGGTCGGGTCTTGCCTGAGCACGGAGAGGTCGGCGGCCACCTGGCGATAGAGCAAGGCAAGCTCGGCCAACTCGGCGCGGGAGAGCTGGTCCAGGCCGCTCGCGTCGCATTGAGTCAACAGAGCCGAGAGCCGGTCCCAGTGGGGCCGGCGCTTGAGAATCCACTGGTTGGAGAGGATGTGCGCCATGAGCAATGATTCAGACCAGCTTAACATCGACACCCCGGAGTTGGTGGAGATTGAGATGCCGCTGGCCGGCATCGGCAGCCGTTTTATTGCTCTTCTAGTGGATATGCTGATCTGGATGGCCGGCCTCTTCGTGCTGGGGATTGCCACTGCGATCTTCGGAGCGAGCATCGGGGCATTCTCGAAGATTTCAGCGCAATGGGCCGAAGCCATTGTCATTTTCATTCTTTTCCTGCTTTTCTGGGGCTACTTTACGCTCTTTGAGGCATTTTGGAATGGCCGCACTCCCGGCAAGCGAGTGGCGCGGATTCGCGTGATTCAGCGCTCGGGGCGGGCGATTGGCCTCTTCGAGTCGATGGCGCGCAACCTGGTCCGCTACATCGATATGCAACCCTTCCCGCTCTACGCGGTGGGCGTGATCGCCATCTTCTCGACGCGCCAGCATCAGCGGCTGGGAGACCTGGTGGCCGGCACGCTGGTTGTGCGGGATCGCGTGCTGGAGGAGCCGGCGTGGGGCGAGGCGGGAGCGCGCACCTTTACCGCCTCGGCCTTTGCGCCGAGGGAGGCAGCCCCGGAGCCGCACCTGGCCTACGCGCTGCCGGCGACCGGCATTGCCAAGCTCACGTCTATTGATCTCGAAGTTCTGGAGGGGTTCTTTGCGCGCAGACTCGACATGAGCCTGCCCACGCGCGCCGCGCTGGGCGAGCGGATCGCTGCCGCGATTCGGGCGAAATCGGGGCTGGAGCAGCCCGACGGCGCCAGCGTGGAGACTTTTCTGGAGGCCACGGCCCGCCAACTGCGGGATCAAGCGCGGATGGGATAGCGGCTACTTTTTCAGTTCGTGGATCGCGGCCAGAACTTCTTCCGAGTGGCTGTGTACATCGACTTTGGTCCAGACTTTGGCGATTTTGCCTGCGGGATCGATGAGGAAGGTGTAGCGATTGGCGATTTTGAAGCCAGCAAAGCTGCCCAGCGCGCCGTAGGCATCGACGACCTTGTGCTCCGGGTCGGCCAGCAAGCGGAAGGTCAACCCCTCTTTGGTGCAGAACTGCTTGTGGCTGTCGGGGGTGTCGAGGCTCACGCCCAGGATCACCGCGTTGGCGGCGTCGAATTGGGCTTGATCGCGCTGGAAGTTGTGCGCCTCGATGGTGCAGCCAGAGGTCATGTCCTTGGGATAGAAGTAGAGCACAACCCACTTGCCGCGAAAGCTGTCGAGCGAAATCTGCGAGCCGTCCTGCGAGGGAAGGGTGAAGGTGGGCGCAAGCTGACCCACGGCGGGCTGGATTTGATCGGCTGCGTGAACGGTCTTGAGCGCAACCGCGGCCACAAGCGCCACTGCCAATAGTAGAATGATAATTCTCATCGAATGCCTCCACTGGTTGGATGGAGGAGCTGAACCGTGGGACGCAGAGAGTTTTGCGCAGCCGGAATCAGCGCGGCGTGGCCACAATGGTGATGCTCGCCTCGGCGGCTCTCTGAAGCAGCGCCTCGCGGTCAAAAAGCAAGGTGCGGCCGGCCTCGACCGAGAGGCAACTGGCGCCTGAGCGGATCATCGTTTCGATGGTCGCGATGCCGACAACCGGCACGTCGAAGCGCATATCCTGATTGGGCTTGGCAACCTTGACAACGGTCAGGCGGCGTTCGAGGGTTGAGGCATCGTCGTCCAGCGAGTTCATCAGCAAACCGGCGCGCTCGATGGCCGCATCGGTGCCTTCCATCGCCTCGACGGCAACGCAGGCCAGCGCGGCGACGACCACCGTCTGGCCGATGTCGAAGGCGGCCAGGGAGCGGGCCACGCTGAGGCCGTAGTCGATATTCCTGCGCTCATCGTCATTGGGAGCGCGTGGGGTGAGGACGCCCTCTGCGGCGAGCAGCGGCTCCAAAAAGGCCGTCGAGCTGATCAGCTCAATGCCTTCATCGGCGAGCACTTTGGCCACTGCTCCCAGCAGCATGTCGGTATTTCTGGTTCGCAGATTGAGCAGCAGCTTGGCCAGCCGCCAGTCGGGCCGGATGCTGGAAAAAATCTGCTTGTGCTTCACCTGGCCGGCCATCACGGCCTTGGTGACGCCCTCTTTGTGAAAAAGCTCGATGAGCCGCGAAAGCTCGCCCAGCGAGAGCCAGTGGACGGTGATGCCTCTGTCGGCCTCAGCGCGCAGGTCGATCTCGGCGTCCGTCTCCTCGCGGATCGCCGCGACGACGACCGCAAGCCCCTGCGCCCGCGCCGCGTCGAGCAGCAGAAAGGGAAAGCGTCCGTTGCCGGCAATGAGGCCGAGGGTCATGACGCGCACCACATCGAGATTTGATTCCTTAAGTTCATTTCATCAACTGATTCGCCTCATCGAGCTTTTTCTGCGCGTCGTCAGGGCGTTTGAGGCCTTGCAGCACCTGAGCATGGAAACGTAGTTCCTGCACGAGTGCTCTGTTGTAATCATCAAGAAGAGCGGTAGCCTCTTTCTGCGCCCAGATGATCCCCTTCCGCTCGAAATCCTCGGCAATTGTCAAATCTTGATCAGCAGCCTTGAGGTTGCCTAAGTTAGCCTCGACCATAGCCTTGACTGCAAATGCAGCGTTACTGCCCGAGTTGTCATCGTGCCCTAACTTTACAACATCGACGGCTTTATCCGCATAAGTTAGAGCGGTCTCAAGATTGCTCCTATACTCTAAAGCTTCGCCATTGACACCCCAGTCGCGAATGCCTACGGTTAGAGCAGTCTTTAGATCGCCGTGATACATAAAAGCCCAGGCCGCCGAGACAAACGCTGATCGCTTCTCAATGAAACGAATATCCGGTGCAAACTTACTAGCGGTATCAGCTGCTTGTTTGCAGACAGACGCCGTCAACGAATAATCGACCTTAGCCAACATTGCTTTACGGCACAGGTCCGAAAGCTTGAAATATTTATTAGCTATTTCCTCTTCCTTTGGAGTCGGCCCATCTTTTCCCAAGCTGAATTCGATAGAGACAATCCCGCTAGCTGGAGTTGGATTGCCATCCTTTTCAAATGGATGGAAGGTCCATTGCTTCAGGCAATCGATTGCCGCTTGCTGAAGCATCGGCGGTCCGCTGACCACCTTCATTGACTCGACCTTTCCGGTCAAGCCAACCCGGACCTCGATTACAACTGTCCCCATTACGTGCGCGGCTTGAGCGATTGGAGGATAGATGGGTCCATAACGCCGTTCCACGTGCTGGTCGAGAGTGAGCTTATCGACAGAAATTACATCTTGGGCTAAACCCACAAGAGAGATTGTCAGAAACGCAACAACGAACAGCACGAATCTGCGATAGTGCATGAAATCTCCTAATCGACGCCTTACTTGATCACCCCGCGCTCGCTGCGTTCAAGGAACGCGGCGAGCAGGGCTACGTCCGCGCCTTCCAGCTCGCGCATCTTCTCGACGGCCTGGGAGGTGTTGAGTTTGGCGGCCAGCAGCAGGCGGAAGGCCCTCTGCAAGATTTGCAGCCGCTCCGGCGAAAAGCCGCGCCGCTGGAGGCCGATTTTGTTGATGCCGAAGGCCTTGTTCTCACGCCGCGCGGAGGTCAGCGAAAACGGCAGCACATCCTGGGTCACAATCGTCCCGCCGCCGATGAACGAGTACGTGCCCAGAATACAGTGCTGATGGACCGGGCAGAAGGCGCCGAGTGTGACGTAGTCTTCGATGACCACGTGCCCGGCCAGCGTGGCGCAGTTGGCCAGGATGCAATGGCTGCCCACTTGGCTGTCGTGGCCGATGTGCACGCCGGCCATCAATAAACAATCGCTGCCGATGCGCGTGACGCCGCCGCCGCCCGTGGTGCCGCGGCTGATGGTGACGTTCTCGCGGATGGTATTGCCGTCGCCGATCTCAAGCTCGGTCGGCTCGCCGCCATACTTCAAATCCTGCGGGGCAACCCCGACGGCGCAGAAGGGATGAAAGGTGTTGCGCGCGCCGATGAGGCTGCGGCCGTCGAGAACCACGTGGGAGATGAGAGTACACTCCTCGCCCAGCACCACATCGGGACCGATTGTGCAAAACGGCCCGACGGTGCAGGATGCGGGCACCACAGCGCCCGCCGCGACGACGGCGCTGGAATGGATGCTCACTCGGTCGCCTCGGCCGCTTCTGGCGCCGCCTCGGTGGTGCGCGGGACGATTGAACAGCTCAGCGTGGCCTGACAGACGACTTTGCCGTCCACGGTGGCCTTGGCTTCCATGCGTCCCAGGCGGCTCCTCATGGACAGCACATCGACCTCGATGCGCAGTTGGTCTCCCGGCGTGACCGGACGGCGGAACTTGGCCTTCTCGATGCCGGTGAAGACGGCCAGCTTCTTGTCGCGGTCGGGAATTTCTTT
>Ga0302319_10006784_pt1 | contig 22666 bp, 20 predicted proteins | sample Bog_T0_2_FD_203319 | JGI IMG/M metagenome (GOLD analysis project Ga0302319, IMG submission 203319) | Peat permafrost microbial communities from Stordalen Mire near Abisko, Sweden - Bog_T0_2 | ecosystem: Environmental > Terrestrial > Soil > Wetlands > Peat | place: Sweden: Abisko, Stordalen Mire...
CTGCTGCGATGAGGATGCGGATCTTCTTTTGCTTGGCGCGTACGGGTATCGTCAGCGCGATCGCAAGACGCTGGGGTCGACGGCGGAATTCCTGCTGCGTGCCGTGCCGTGTCCAACACTGACGTATGGGCCAGACGTCTGCTCAACCCTGGATTCTTTATCGCAACGCGGACCGGTGCTTGTGCCGATCTCTCTCCCCTGCAATGAGGAGTACTTAGAGATGGCTGCGAGGATTGCCCAGCTCTTCGGCACCGGCGTTGAGATTCTTCATGTCGCCGGCCAGCGTCCTCCCGCTGTGCTGCGCGAGCTGGAAGATGAATGCCAGAAGCTAAGCTATCGTCTGCGCCAAGGAGGAATCCACGCCCGGTGGTCACTGTATTGCGGATTACCCGAAAACGTCATACGTAACCGCGCCGGCGAGATCGATAGTCCATTCATTCTCATGCCGCTGCGGTGGGGACACGAGCTTTCTTCCATGACGTCGGACAATGTCGCCGCCCACGTTATCCGTTGCTCCAAAGTCCCCGTCATGACCTATAAGACCAGCTAGCTCTGCCATAAGCGTTCGGCCTGACGTGGAGGGTTGTGTGTGCTGGAGGCAAGGGCGTTGATTCCCGGCAAGACTCGCGCACACGTGCGAAAGGGGGAAACAGATGAAATACCCATCATCGGAAGATTCCATGGTGTACCTCGTTGGAGGTGGCATCGCGTCGCTGGCTGCGGCGGCCTTCCTCATCCGCGATGCGAAGATGCCAGGGAGCCACATTACGATCCTTGAGGCCTCTGAAAGCTTTGGCGGCAGTCTTGACGCTGCGGGCTCGCCGGAGGCTGGGTATGTAATGCGCGGCGGCCGAATGTTCGAAGGAAAATATGTTTGTACCTTCGATCTGTTTTCGTCGATTCCAACGCTGGATGGTAGCCGCAGCGTGACGGAAGAGATCCTGGGGTGGAATCAAATCCTCACAACGAATTCGAAGTCACGGCTATTTCGAAACGGGCGAAGTGAGGACGGACCGGAATTCGGTCTAAGCGAAAGACAGATTGCCAAGCTTGAGTGGTTCGGCATCGTCCCTGAATCGAGACTGGGAAGAACCACCATCGAGTATCACTTTGACAGCAGCTTTTTCGAAAGCGGTTTCTGGCTAATGTGGTCTACGACGTTTGCGTTCCAGCCATGGCATAGTGCGGTCGAGTTCAAACGTTATCTTCTGCGGTTCCTACACATGGTGAAGGGATTCAACAAGCTCAAAGGAATCCTTCGAACGGTGTACAACCAGTATGACTCGATGGTTCGCCCCCTGCAGAAGTGGCTGCAAGAGGCCGGTGTGCACTTCGAGGTGCAGACGCACGTGGTCGATCTGAGCTTTCTGCACGACGCGAATGGTTACTCAGTTGAGAGCATCGTTTACCAGCGCAGGGATGCGTCTGGTCAGATACGAGTGAGGAAACAGGATTTCGTCTTCGTCACGCTTGGCTCGATGACGGAGTCCTCAAGCATCGGATCGATGGAATCGCCACCGAGCTTGTGTTCGGAAAAGACGAACGGCTCGTGGGCGCTATGGAAGAAGCTCGCCCGGGGCCGCACGTATTTTGGCGATCCCGCTAATTTTTCGGATCACGTTGCGCAGTCCAAGTGGCTCTCGTTTACGACGACCCTGCATGACCCTGCATTCTTTGCTCTGGTCAGAGATCTAACCGGAAACATACCGGGAGAGGGCGGCCTGATCACCTTCCCGGAGTCGAATTGGCTCGTGTCGATTGTTCTTCCGCACCAGCCACACTTTATGGCGCAGCCAGCTGGTGTTGAGGTCTTCTGGGGTTATGGTTTGTTTGTGGACAAGCCCGGCAACTTTGTGCCAAAACTGATGTCCGCTTGCAGCGGTCGCGAGATCATGACCGAGGTGCTGGGTCATCTTGGCATCCTCGAAGGGGTCGATGAGATGCTCGGGAACTGCCAATGCATCCCTTGCATGATGCCCTACATTACGAGTCAATTCCTCTGTCGGTCGGAAGGGGATAGACCCGAAGTCGTACCGAACCGCTCGCGGAATCTGGCCTTCATGGGGCAGTTCTGCGAGCTGCCCGATGATGTGGTCTTCACTGTCGAGTATTCCGTTCGTTCGGCTCAGACAGCCGTATACAAGCTGCTTGGCCTGGATCGGCTGCCACCCCCGGTATATCAGGGAAGGTTCCATCCGCTGGTCCTTGCAGAAGCACTGGCCTCATTGCATGATGCGTAAGGACGGAGAGTCCAGGACCGTTCTACTGGTTTCCCCGACGCATGATCAGCTCTTCACCGTTCTTCACCGTCGTCTTGAACGATGTCCTAAATCAGCACAGAAACTTCCTCAAGCGCGGGCACGCATAGCCTGCGACCGTTTACTGGGCCGGAGGCACGGTGAGGATCGGGCAGGGTGCCTTTGCCAGGAGTGATCTAGTCAATCCTGTATCGTGGTCACTCAGCCAGAACGACGAGCGTCGGGCACCGAGGACGATGACATCCGCGCGGACCTGGGTCGCAAGCATAAGCAGTTCCTCGTCACTCTTGCCGCGTTCGATCAAATATTCCGGCACGCGCCAGTCGTAGTTACTCCTTGGAAGAAGCCGCGCGAGGGCATGTTCGAATGGTTCGTCGACCGTGCCTGGAGGTGCAACATCGGCCTTGGCATTCTTTACGTGGCAAACAATCAGCCGCGCACCGGTGTTCTCGGCAAGCGAGAGAGCGAATATAGCTGACTTCGCGCTCTCTGGAGAGTAGTCCGTCACGTATAGAATCCGCTTGAAACTGAGATGTCCGTCAACAGGCGGATTTACGCTCGGCCCAACGGTTAAGACGGGGCACGCAGCATTTCGGATCAGTTGGTCGGCGGTCGAGCCGAGTAAGAGCCGTTCAATTCCGGTTTTTGATTTGGTTCCGGCGACGATGAGGTCAATGCTGGACTCTTTGGCTATCTTCAGGAGTTCCTTTGCCGGGGAGTGTCCCTGCGACATCAACACTTTTGTCTTGATGCCAGCGTTTGCAAAAGACCTCTGAGATGTACGTAGCCTCTTCTCGCAATTGCTTTCTCTGATCGAGGGGGTAAAGCCAATGATGGCTTCCTCATACGACGTGACGACGGAGGGATTGAAGACGTGGGTGATCTCTACGGTTGAACCAAAGTGATGCGCGAACGCTTTCGCATAGACCTCCGCGCGTTGCGATGTTGCCGAGAAGTCGGTTGCGAACAAGATAGTTTTTATCGATAGAGTGGTGGATTCCTGGATGACAGACATTGCTGACCTCCTTGTGCCCTTAGGAAGCTTAGTCCGCGAGCCTCAAGCGTCTGCTCTTCCGAACACAATTTAGGAGTCACGCGCGAGAAAAACCGTGATTCGGGTCACATCGCTTAAGTGCCGTCCTTGCAGCGTCTGAGCGAACTTGGTCTCGCCCTCGCGTTGTGCGTGGGGTACCGGCATGATCGCCCATCGGTAAAGAGCGCGCGCCTCACGATGCCCATTGAAAGAGCAAGAAGTGCCGCGACAAATACAGGGGTCTCTCCACTCCACCGCGCATGAAGCCGCGCGGTTCCGGTTGAGATGACGTTGGTTTGAGAGGTGGAACGGGTGGTTAGGGGGTCCAGTGGATGCGGACGGATTTCTTGCCGAGGCGGAGGGTGGGGTGTCGAGGATCTTCCGGGGGAGAGTCGTGGCGGGATGGTCGTTCGCTGGAGAGGGATTGTGGCACCCCACCCATGACGATGGGGCCGTCATGAATGGGGCACCCATAGGTTCTTAAGTCAGAATCGCGATCTTGGTTTGCCTCCCGCTTCTGATCTTGAGAGACGTCGGCCGTACCGAGACCGTGTGGAGTACATTCTGGGTCTTGATTCCGTCGACGAAGATCCCGGCGCTCGTGATCTGCGTTTCAGCGGAGCGTCTGGAATCTTTTATCTTGAGTCGCACGAGCAATTTTGCGAGATCAATTGGAACAGCCACGCTACTATCTGCCTGAGCTAGCTCAAGCGCGACCTGATCCAGCCTTGCGACTTCCGTAAGCGCGACGGCTATTTGTTCAACGTCGTCGGCTACGCCTTTTTGCTGGAACTGGGTGGCCCAGGATTCGGCGGCGTGGTCGGCTTCCATGGGGGAGTGGAAGTCGGCGGTGATGCTGTGGGCGAGGTTCTTCTTGGCTTGCATGGGGTGGAGTTCGCCGCGGGTGACGGTCTCGCGCATGGCGTCGATTTGGGATTGCGGGAGGTCTGTCAGGAAAGTCCAGTACTTCCACATGAGGTCGTCGTTGATGCTCATGAGCTTGCCATACATCTCGGCAGCTGGCTCCTTGATGCCGATGGCGTTGCCGAGGGACTTGGACATCTTCTGGACGCCGTCGAGGCCTTCTAGGATGGGCGTCATGAGGATGATCTGCGGTTTTTGGCCGAAGTGTTTTTGGAGATCGCGGCCGCGCATGAGGTTGAATTTTTGGTCGGTGCCACCGAGCTCTACGTCGCACTCGAGGGCGACCGAATCGTAGCCTTGCGCGATGGGGTAGACGAACTCGTGGAGGGCGATGGGCTGCTCGTCCTGGAAGCGCTTATGGAACATCTCGCGCTCGAGCATCTGGGAGACGGTGAACTGGGCCATGAGCTTGACGAGGTCGTAGTAGGAGAGCTTGTCGAGCCACTCGGAGTTGAAGCGGACCTCGGTCTTGTCGCGGTCGAGGATCTTGAAGACCTGGTCCTGGTAGGTCTGGGCGTTGGCGGCGATCTCTTCGCGGGTGAGAGGTTTGCGGGTGACGTCTTTGCCGGTGGGGTCGCCGATGAGGGCGGTGGCGTCGCCGATGAGAAAGATGACGGTGTGGCCGAGCTGCTGGAAGTGCTTGAGCTTGCGCATGAGCACGGTGTGGCCGAGATGAAGGTCGGGGGCGGTGGGGTCGAAGCCGGCTTTGATGCGGAGGGGGATGCCGGTTTTGCGGGACTCTTCTAGACGCGCGGCCAGGGCGTCGGGCGCGGAGGCTGCGGCGGGCGGGATGATCTCGGCGGCGCCTTTGGTGATGAGGTCGAGCTGGTCTGCGACGGAGGGGAAGGCGGTTTGGGATTCGGTGGGCATGGGCTGGTTAAAGTATAGGTCCTGCGTGGACGGCGGGGGCTTCGCATGGTGAGTGAAGCGGGGGACGGTTCTACTTCCCACCCGTCCGCAAAGAGCGCGTACGAATGGGGCACCCGGAGGTTCGGGGTTGTACGAACCTGGGTCTCATAAGGCGAGATCTGGGGTGCCCAGCACCCGACGCGTAGGAATGGGGCAGGCGAAATACAGGGGTCTCTCCACTGCGGCGGCAAAGTGCGCCGCCTCCGGTCGAGATGACGGAGTTTGGAGGAGGCATGAGGTCTGCGTGGATGGAGGGTGCGGTTATACTTTCGCGCATGGATGTCGAGAGAGTTCGAGCGTATTTGCTGGGGTTGCCGCATGCCGTGGAGACGATGCAGTGGGGCGACAATCTGGTGTTCTGGGTGGGAGATAAGGCGATTGGCGGGAAGATGTTTTGCCTGCTGAATCTGGATGCGGGAGCGAGTGGGGTGATTAGCTACTCGGCTGGGGCGGAGAGGTTTGCGGAGCTGGTGGAGCAGGAGGGGATTGTGCCGGCTCCGTATATGGCTCGGATTCATTGGGTGGCCGTGGAGCGGTGGGATGTGTTGCGCAATGCGGAGTGGGAGAGTGAGCTAAGGGCGGCGCATGCGATCACGCTGGCGAAGTTGCCGAAGGGGGTACGCGAGGCGCTGGCGCTGCCGGAGCGGGCGAGGGCGAAGTTGATTGCGGAGAGACGGAAGGTGCTGGCAAAGAGGGCGGAGGAGAAGATTGCGGGGAAGGCGGTCGGGAAGAAGCTTACGGGGAAAAAAGCCAGGAAGCGCGGGGTGTAGGCGCTTTCCTGGCTTGATCGGTTAGGGAGGTTTGTGGAAGCCCGAGGCTTTCCCTCAGGGGCTAAAGCCCTTCTTGCTTGGGGGCTTTAGCGGCGCGGTTGAAGCCGCGCCCTTTCAAAACGCTGGCTGCCCAGAGTGCCAAAGCGGGAGTTGCACAAGTGGTTGCTAGAGCTTTGGGGTTTCGGCTTTGGGGTCTGGGATGAAGAGGCCGGCGAAGCTGCGGTGGTAGGCGACGAGAAGGATGAGTTCCAAGACCGCAACGAGGATCGCGACAGCATAGCCATGCGGCCAGAGTAGTGCGTGATAGAGAAGGATGTTCACGATGACCGGAGCGAGCAGGGCGAGCGCCAGGGGAACGAAGCGACCGACGAGTAGGAGAATGCCGCTGACGATCATGATGACGCCGACGAAGGACATCCAGCCGTGCGCGGCCATGATGCCGTACCAGGTGAGGGCGTCGTCGGTGGGGAGTGGCATGTGCAGGAAGTGCAGGATGTTGTTGGCACCGAAGACCAAAAAGATAAGGCCGAGAAGGAGGCGAGAGGCGAGTAGGACGTACTTCATAGGTGAGCTCCTTGGTAAGCGCGGGTGCGGGAGATTGGCGTTGAGGTCGCTGGCAAATTAGATGCAGAGCGGAGAGACCTGCTACAACTTCGACATGAGTTTCTCACAGCAGGATAGCGGTGTCGCACTGAATCTGAGCGGCAAGGTGGTGTTGGTGACGGGCGGTTCGCGGGGGATTGGCGCGGCTACGGTGCGGCTGCTGCGGCAGGCGGGGGCGAGGGTGGTGTTCAGCTATCGGAGCGCGGAGAGGCAGGCTGCGGAGCTTGTGGAGGCTTGCGGTGGTACGGAGTTTTGTCGCGCGGTGAGGCAGGAGTTGGCTACGGTGGAGGATGGGCAGGCGCTGGTCGCGGCGGCGGTGAGGATGTTTGGGAGGTTGGATTGCCTGGTCGTGAATCATGGGATCTGGCCAGCGCATGATCAGTCGATTGCGACGATGACGGCGGTACAGTGGCGGGGGACGCTGGGGGTGAATCTGGATAGTGTGTTTGGGTTGGTGCAGGCGGCGGTGGCGGTGATGCTGGGGCAGGCGAACCCCACCCATGACGATGGAACTGTCGTGAATGGGGCACCCGGGTTCTCGGGGCGAGGGGTGAGGGGGCATGTGGTGCTGATTGCTTCGACGGCGGCGCAGAGGGGAGAGGCGTTTCATGCGGATTATGCGGCGAGTAAGGGAGCTCTGATTTCGCTGACGAAGAGCTTGTCGAGCGAGCTGGCGCCGCAGGGGATTCTTTGTAACTGTGTGGCTCCGGGGTGGGTGAGGACGGAGATGTCGGAGGCGACGCTGGGGGACCCGGTGGCGTCGAAGAAGGCGCTGGGGTTGATTCCGCTGGGGAGGGCGGGAGAGCCGGAGGAGATCGCGGGACCGGTAGTGTTTCTGTGCTCGAAGTGGGCAGGGTTTGTGTCGGGCGAGGTGTTCAACGTCAACGGCGGGGCCGTGTTGGTGGGGTGAGTTGCTATGCGGTGCGCGCGGTGGGTGTTGGTGGTGGCGATGCTGGGTGGAGGATGCTTGCGGGTGGGGGCGCAGGCTTCGGCGATGCCTAGCGCGCAGGTGTCGGGCGAAGAGGGGAAGAGCGGGCGGGAGCTGATGGAGGCGATGGTGGCGGCGCTGGGGGGTGAGGCTTGGCTGGGTCGGAAGACCTGGGTGATGCAGGGGAGGGTGGCGAAGTTTTATAAGGGGCAGGCGGAGGTGGGGAGCCCGGAGTTTGGGGAATATGGGCGGATGAATCCGTTTGGGGAGCGGTTTGTGGTGGTGTCGCACTATGGGGCGTTGGTGGCGAAGGACCATCGCGATGTGGCGCAGGTGTGGACTGCGGATGGCGGGTGGGAGATTACGTATAAGGGATCGCGGGCGCTGGGGGCGAAGGAGGTGGAGGATTTTGAGCGTGGGAGAGCACACTCGCTGGAGGTGGTGGTGGGACAGTGGCTGGGGCAGAAAGACACGGAGGTGAGGGTTGTGGGGACACAGCTGGTGGAGAGTGAGCTCGTGGATGAGGTGGGTGTGGTGAGCGCGAGTGGGGATTCGGTGGAGGTGAGGATGGATGCTCAGACGCATCTGCCAGTGAGTGTGAGCTGGCGGTATCGGGATGCCGAGTTCAAGGATTGGGATACGGATGAGGTGGAGTTCGCGGATTATCACGCGGTGCAGGGGGTGATGACTCCGTATTCGGTGACGACGTTGCATAACGGGGATAAGACGGGCGAGCGGTTTTTGACGAAGGTGGTTTATAACGTGGCGGTGGCGGAGGGGGTGTTTGATCCGCGTGGGGGTTTGGGGAAGGGGAAGTAGGTAGAGCTAAGAGCAACGGCAAAAGCAACGGCCAATACAGGGGTCTCTCCACTGCGCATCACAGAAACAAGAGCGTGATGCTTCGGTCGAGATGACGGGGTGTGGGTGGATACAAACGCAGAGGCAGATCCCTGCGGGATGACAGCCAGAAAGGCAACAGCAACAACAAAGGCAATGGCAAGGTAAAAACGGCGTCGGGTTTTGGTTGGAACGCTGTGGCAGGGAGCGGTGGGGTGGGTGCAGTGGTATTCTGGGCCTCGTTATGAGTGATTCTCCTTTGAATGCTGGAGCTGAACAGGCCGGGTCTGAAACGGCTGTGGTGGCGCCGGTGAAGACGACGATGGATATCGTCGAGATTATGGCGATTTTGCCGCATCGCTATCCGTTTTTGCTGATCGATCGCGTGATCGAGATGGAGCGCAAGACGCGCATCGTCGCGATCAAGAATGTTACGGCGAATGAGCCTCACTTCATTGGGCACTTTCCGGATTTTCCGATTATGCCGGGCGTGCTGATCGTGGAGGCGATTGCGCAGGCAGGCGGGGCTTTGCTGTTGACCGAGATTCCCGATCGCGATGACAAGCTGATGGTGTTTACCGGCATTGAGGGAGCGAAGTTTCGGCGGGCGGTGGTGCCGGGAGATCAATTGCGTATCGAAGTGACGGTACTGAACTGGCGCAGGACTGCGGTTAAGCTGATTGGCAAGGCGACGGTGGATGGGGTGCTCGCCTGCGAGGCAACGATCATGTGCATGCTGGTGCCGCGCGGAAATAAGAAGGCCGCGGCGGAGGCTCCGGTGGAGGGGCAAGCAAAGTGAGCATACATCCTACGGCGATTGTGGCGGAGGGCGCGGTGATTGCGGCGAGCTGCACGGTGGGGCCGTTCTGCACGGTTGGACCGAACGTGGTGCTGGGCGAGGGGTGCGTGTTGGTGTCGCACGTGGTGCTGGAGGGGCATACGACGTTCGGAGCGAGGAATAAGATCTTTTCGTTCGCGTGCCTTGGGATAGCTCCTCAGGATTTGAAGTATGCCGGCGAGCCGACGCGCGCGGAGTTTGGAGACGACAACACGATTCGGGAGTATGTGACGGTGTCGCGCGGTACGACGGGTGGGGGAGGCGTGACCAGGGTGGGGTCGGGGAATTTGATCATGGCGTATGTGCACATCGGTCATGACTGCCAGGTGGGCAACGAATGCATTTTGCCGAATGGAGCGACGCTGGCTGGGCATGTGACGGTGGAGGACTTTGCGACGCTGAGTGCGAATGCTCCGGTGCACCAGTTCTGCACGGTTGGGCGGTACGCGTACATTGGCGGGGGGACGACGATTACGCAGGATGTGATGCCCTACTCGCTGACGTCGATTGAGCGGAACAATCATGCGTATGGGGTGAACAAGGTGGGGCTGCAGCGGCGAGGATTTTCGGCGGAGGATGTACGCGAGCTGGGAACGGCGATGCGGGTACTGGTGAGCGGGAAGCACAACACGACTCAGGCACTGGAGATCATCCACGAGATGATCGCGCAGGGGGCTGGCGGCGAGCATGTGAAGTACCTTGCGAAGTTTGTGGCGGCTAGCGAACGCGGAGTGATCAAGTAGGTGCAGGGCGCGGAGGCGGGGGCGTTGGGGACGCTGGGGCTGATTGCCGGGAATGGGCGGTTTCCGTTTCTGCTGCTGGATGCGGCTCGGGCGCAGGGGTTGCGCGTGGTGGTGGCCGCGATCAAGGAAGAGACGGACGTAGAGATGAATGAGCGGGCCGCGCATGATCCTGAGGGCGTGCGGGTGCATTGGCTTTCGCTGGGAGAGCTTTCGCGGCTGATTGAGATGTTCAAGCGCGAGGGCGTGTCGCGGGCGGTGATGGCCGGGCAGGTGAAGCATAAGCAGATTTTTTCGAGCATTCGGCCGGACTGGGGGCTGGCGAAGCTGCTGCTGAACTTGCGGACTCGGAATACGGATATGCTGCTGGGGGCGGTTGCCAAGGTTCTTGAGGATGAGGGGATTGTGCTGATGTCGTCTACGGCTTACTTGGAGCCGATGCTGGCTCCGGTGGGCGTGATGACGCGACGGGCTCCGGATGAGGTGGAGTTAGGCGATATTGCGTATGGGATGAAGGTGGCTCGGGGGATTGCGGGGTTCGATTTGGGGCAGACGGTGGTGATCGCTGCCGGGGCCTGCGTGGCGGTGGAGGCGATGGAGGGCACGGATGCGACCATCGCGAGGGCGGGGGAGATTTTTCGGGGAATGGATTCAGGTGGGGAGGCTAGTACGTTGATGCGGCGGTTGACCGTGGTGAAGGTCGCGAAGCCGAATCAGGACATGCGATTTGATGTGCCGGTGGTGGGGGTTCCTACGATTGAGGCGATGGTGGCGGCTGGGGCTACTTGTCTTTGTGTGGAGGCGGGCAGGACGTTGGTGTTCGATCGGGAGCGGATGATTGCGGCGGCGGATGCGGCGGGGATTGTTGTGGTGGGGGAAGATTCCCTCGGCGGCTAAAGCCGCGCGTGATCAGCAGGCTCTATGGCGGGACTGAAGTCCCGCCCCTTCAAAACGGACACGGTGCCGCTTCAAAGAGGACGCGGTGCCCTTTCAAGGAGGACGCCGTGCCGTTTCAAATTCCCCACCCGTCCGCAAAAGCGCGTACGGAGGGGGCACCCGAGCAAGGGTAATAATCCCGTGACAGGTGGCGGGCCTGGTTGTCGTAAGATGGCAGACGGCACGAAGATCGCAGTTAGACCGCGTGCCCAGGAGATCTCCCATGCTTCTTAAGCGGTGGTTTGCAACAGGATGTGCAGTGGCGTTGGCGGGCGGTGTTTTGCTGACGAAGAGTGCGCTGGCGGCCGGCGATACGGCTCCGGTTGGAAGTGCGGCGCCGAGCTTTACGTTGCCTTCGCAGGAGAACCTGCCGGTTTCTCTGAACGACTATAAGGGCAAGTGGGTGGTGCTGTATTTCTATCCCAAGGACCAGACGCAGGGATGCACGATTGAGGCACATAACTTTCAGCGCGACTTGAAGAAGTATGAGGCGTTGAATGCGGTGGTGCTGGGCGTGTCTTTGGATACGGTGGATAGCCACAAGGCGTTTTGCACGAAGGATTCGCTGACGTTCAAGCTGCTGGCTGATCCGGATCGCAAGGTGGTGGAGGCGTATGGCGTTCCAGTGAAGTCGTTTGGGCCGGTGCATTATGCGGAGCGCGACACGTTCCTGATCTCGCCGAAGGGCAAGATTGTGAAGGAGTGGAAGGTGGACGACATCCAGGGCCATAGCGCGGAAGTGCTGGCGGCGATTGAGGCAGAAAAGAAGTAGCGCTAAGGAAGCTCTCCCTCAGGGGCAAAGCCCTGCTGGATGTTGTTCCCTTTTCGGCACGACTGAAGCCATGCCCTTCGAATCGCTGCTTTGAGGCCCGTTCAACTTTGGGTTACAGCGTTCCCTGCAAGGATGATGGTTGTAGACGCAAAAACGCCCGGGCCTCGTGAGAGGAGCCGGGCGCTTTTGCTTGCCTTGTACTGCGGTTGTGGACGCCAAACTACTTCTTGGTGGCCTTCTTGACAGCTTTCTTCGCAGGAGCCTTCTTGACGGCCTTCTTTGCGACAGTCTTCTTCGCGGGAGCCTTCTTGACGGCCTTCTTTACAGCTTTCTTCACAGCTTTCTTCGTTGCCAAGGTCTTACCTCTCATAGTTGGGTTTTTGGTGCTTGTGCTCTTGTTGCCGACTGCCTTTTTAGGGGCAGACTTACCGCCGCGCAGAGCACGTATTGATTTCGCGGCAGAACTTGTAATTTTTTTGCCCGCGGCCTTCTTCTTCGCGGGAGCTTTTTTAGCAGGCGCCTTCGTGGCTGCCTTCTTCGCCGGGGCCTTCGCAGCTTTCTTCGCCGCTTTCTTGGCAGGGGCCTTCACCGCTTTCTTCGCGGGAGCCTTCGTTGCCGGTGCTTTCTTCGCGACAGCTTTCTTGGCCGGTGCTTTCTTTGCAGGAGTCTTTTTCGGTGCTGCGGCCGGTGGCGGAGGCGTGACGGCGGTGGGCTCTACCGAGAGACGCGTGGGCGGCTCATAGGGAGCGGTGGTTGTGGGCGGCGCTGCGAAGATCTCGGCTTCCTCACTGTGATTACTGGAGGTGTTGAACTCTTCTTCTTCATCCTCGTCATCGAGTGTGTCGACATCGATGGCTTCGTCGCTGTCTTCATCTTCATCGTAGCCGGCTGCATGGAGCTTGATTATCTCTTCGTCTTGAAACATATTGCTCTCCCCAACTCCGTGATCGTGTGGCGTTGAATCCATCCTGCTTCGGTGCACTCGTTGAACGTTGAAACTTGTTGAAGCCGTATCTTGCAGTATGAGATGCAGATGCAACCCATCATGCATCAACAGGATTACGCGCGCAGCTATGAAATAGCAAGCACCTTTTTTGGGGCAGTGCATATTTTTCTACTCGCTGGTTCACAGCGGGTAGCTTGGGTGAGCGCGATCACTTTAGTCTCTTCTTGCTTTTCGACTTCTTTTTCTCATGGCTCTCGGTATGTGCATGGCTTCCCGCGCGTGCGGAAGATGTTCGCGAGAAGCTTTTGTGAGAGGTACCGCGGGAGGTGCGCGCCTCGCTGCCGCCGCGGCGATGATGATGTTCGCGCGCGGTGGGAGCGAGTCGAATGGGCTCGACGACGTAGAGCGAACGGCCCGCTGCGACGCGATTCGAAGAGAGGTGATTCCAGGAACGAAGCTGCTCGACGGTAACTCCGAAGCGATCGGCGACGGTGACGAGCGTATCGCTGCGGCGCATGGTGTAGCGCTGGCCGGGAGTGAGGCGACGGCTGGCTGTGATGGGAATGACGAGTTCGTCACCGGGCTCGATGGGGTCCGTCAGACTATTGAATGAAGTGATCTCGGCGGCGTGGGCATGCAGCGATTCGGCAATCTGGTCGAGGGTCTCGCCGTTCTGCACCACGTGGAAGCGCCAGGTGGTTCGGTCTTCCGCCGGAATATTCTTGAGGCGCGCAAGAAACATGTCGCGCGTTCCGGGAGGAAGGTGCAGGTCGTAGGGAATGTCGTCGGGTGTGGAGAGGCGGAGGAGTGCGGGGTTTAGAGTGACAATCTCCTGCAGGGATGAATTGGTGAGGTCGGCGACGAGGCGCATGTCGATGGCGTAGTTGGTGGTGAGATCGTCAGAGAGAACGGGAGCGTCGGGAACGACGTCGCTGAGGCCGTATTGCTGAGGGTTCTTGGCCATGATGGCGGCGGCGATGATGCTGGGGACGTAGGCCTTGGTGGCGGCGGGGAGAGCGTTGAGGCGATAGAGTTCCCAGAAGTCGGCGTAGCCGGTCTTGGCGACGGCGTGCTGCACGCGGCCCGGTCCCCAGTTGTAGGCAGCCATCGCGAGATACCAGTCGCCGAACTGGTTGTAGAGGGACTTCATGTAGCGGGCGTAGGCGAGGGTGGACTGCTCGGGATCGAAGCGCTCGTCGAAGAAGCCATTGCGATCGAGGCCGTAGGCGCCTCGAAAGGGCATGAACTGCCACATGCCTCCGGCACCGGAACCGGCGTTGACGACTTGCGGCTGGAAGCCGGACTCGGCGACCGCGAGATAGATGAGGTCCTGAGGAACTCCCTGGGCTGCGAGGTCCTTGGAGATCATGGCACGATATTTTCCGGCTCGCTCGAGAGACTTCGCGAGGTGGGCGTGACCGCTGGCGTTATTCGTGAAGTAGCTGATCCAACCGGCGACGTAGTCGTTGACGACGAGGGGAAGATCGGACTGGGTAGTCTTCAACTCGGCGGCGATCTTACCGACGAGTTCGGGGTTGGGCTTGAAGGTGACCTCATTGGCGGCCTCGGCGGGGGCCTCATCGATCTGCCCGGAGAAGCCGTTGCCTTGTTTGAGGGCGACCATCTCGAGAGAGTTGATGGCGGAGAGGAGTTGATCGAACTCGTCGGAGAGCTGGGGATCGTCTTTGAGATCCATGCCGGAGGAGAGCATGGTGTCGACGGCGAAGTCGAAGTCCTGGCGGGCGGCATCGAGGCGGTTGGCGTTGTAGTTGGCGACTCCGGATTGATAGCTGGATTCGGCCTTCGCGATGAGAGCTTGTGCTTTCTGTGCGTGCTGGGCGGCGACGACGAGTTGTGCGGACTGCTGCTCCGGGGTCTGGGCCTGCGACTGGTCGGTGTCTTGCGGTCGCAGTGCGGGAGCAGTGGCGTTGGTGGGCGCGCTGCCGGGCGCGGCGGTATGGCTGGTGTCTGCCGGGCAACCGGTGAGCGTGAGCAGCAGCAGGACCAGCGTACAGGTCCTGGCGACACTCTTGGAGCCGGTCTTGAAGCCAGTCTTGGCGAGGGAGGAGCGACCGACGAGGTAGGTAGGTTTCAGGTTCGGCATCAACCTAGACATTGTAAGGGTTGGACGGGGCGGCGGGTTCTTTGTGGACGGTCTGGCGGTCACCGCGCGGGTGTTAAGATGGAGGTTAGGGCTAATCGCACTCTCCAATGGATCCAAAGCATATACGGAACTTCGCGATCATCGCGCACATTGACCACGGCAAATCAACTCTTTCGGACCGGCTGCTGGAGCTGACCGGGAGCCTGACCGCGCGCGAGATGCAGGCGCAGGTGTTGGACGCCATGGACCTGGAACGCGAACGCGGGATCACGATCAAGGCGCACACGGTGCGCATGATGTATACGGCGTCCGATGGCGAGACGTATCAGCTGAACTTGATCGACACGCCGGGGCATGTGGACTTCAGCTACGAGGTGTCGCGGTCGCTGGCTTCGTGCGAGGGAGCTCTGCTGGTGGTGGATGCTTCGCAGGGTGTGGAGGCGCAGACGTTGGCGAATGCGTATCTCGCGATCGCGGGCGGGCTGGAGATACTGCCGATCATCAACAAGATCGATCTGCCGAGCGCGGATATTGAGCGCACGAAGGCGATGATTGAGAAGTCGGTGGGGCTGCCGGCGGACGATGCGGTGTGCGTGAGCGCGAAGACGGGGTTGAACGTGGCGGACATCCTGGAGGCGGTGGTGATGCTGCTTCCTCCTCCAAAGGGCGATGCGGAGGCTCCGCTGCAGGCGCTGATTTTTGATTCGTGGTTCGATGCGTATCGCGGCGTGATTGTGCTGGCTCGGATTATCAATGGGCGGCTGAAGAAGGGCGATCGCATCAAGATCATGTCGAATGGGCGGCAGTTCGATGTGGAGTCGATGGGCGTGATGACGCCGAAACCGGTGGTGCTGAACGAGCTGAGCGCGGGTGAGGTTGGGTTCTTTGTCGCGACGATTAAGAACGTTGCCGATACCAAGGTAGGCGACACGATTACGCATGTGGATCGGCCGTGCGCGGAGGCTCTGCCTGGGTTTGAAGATATTAAGAGCATGGTGTTCGCCGGACTTTATACCGTCGACACGCATGAGCATGGAATGCTCCGCGATGCGTTGGAAAAGCTGCGGCTGAATGATGCGAGCTTTAATTTTGAGCCGGAGAGTTCCGTGGCGCTTGGGTTTGGATTTCGCTGCGGATTTCTTGGGCTGCTGCATCTCGAGATTATTCAGGAGCGGCTGGAGCGCGAGTACAACCTTGACCTGATCATTACGGCTCCGGGCGTGCAGTACAAGATCACGATGACGGATGGGTCGGTGTTGAGCGTGGATAATCCTTCGCGCTGGCCGGATCCTACGGAGATCGAAGAGATTGAAGAGCCGGTGATTCTGGCGAAGATTCTGACGAACGAAGAGTATGTCGGCAACATCTTGAAGCTGGTGGAGGACAAACGCGGACGGCAGCAGAATATCGAGTACGTGAGTGAGACTCGCGTGATGCTGACGTATGAGCTGCCACTGAATGAGATTGTGCTGGATTTCTACGATCGGTTGAAGTCAGTGTCGCGCGGGTATGCGTCGCTGGACTATCACTTATCGGGGACGTGGATTTCGCCGATGGTGAAGATGGATATTCTGATTGGCGGGGATCCTGTGGACGCGCTGTCGATCATCGTGCACAAGGATGCTGCGTATGACCGCGGCAAGCTGTTGGTGGAGAAGATGCGCGAGCTGATTCCGAGGCAGATGTTTGAGGTGGCGATCCAGGCGGCGATTGGGTCGAAGGTGATTGCGCGATCGACGGTGACGGCGATTCGAAAGAACGTGATTGCGAAGTGCTATGGCGGGGATATCAGCCGTAAGAAAAAGCTGCTGGATAAACAGAAGGAAGGCAAGAAGCGGATGAAGCGGATTGGGAAGGTGGATATTCCGCAGGAGGCGTTCCTTGCGGTGTTGAAGGTGGGCGAAGAGTAGGGCGTTCGCACGCCCTTTTACTGCCTTCGGCCAGTCCTCCCGTTGGTCGGGAGGAAGGGATTTGGTTCGCGGCCAACGGGAGCGCCAGGCTGGCAGAACAAGCGTATCGAGGTTTTCAAATAAGGTTCTGAGGGTTATGGAAAATAAGGATGGAGGCCCTGAGGCCTCCATCCTTTTTTGTCTCTGCATTGCGCTACCGCGAGTTACTGGTGGGGTGCGGCTGCGGGGGAGCGACGCGGTGCTGCGGTAGGAGCCTGCGGCGGAGGAGCTGCGACGCCGGAGGCTACGTTGTAGGCATCAATCGCGGCCTGGGTGATGTCGGTTTCACGCTGCCACCAGAGGACGGTGGGAAGCTGTTGCTGTCCGCCGATGTTGAGGAGGAGCGTGAAGCCGTGCTCCTGGGCATACTTGACTGCCGTGCCGCCGAACTTCTGCGCGACCTTGCCGAGGACTTCCTGGACATCGGTGTTGTAGGCGTTCGTGGCATCTTCGACATCGCGCTGGAGAGCCTTGGTCTTGTCATCGATGGTCTTGAGACGTGCGGCACGCTCCTCGTCCGGGATGGTGGTGGGGAGAGCCTGGTACTGCTTCTTGAGGGACTCGAGTTCAGCCGACTGGGAGTCGATGGCGGTCTTCTTGGGCTCGTATTTCTTCTGAACCTCGAGGGTGGCGCGCTGGGCTTCGTTGGTCGCGACGACGCCCTGTTCGAAAGCGATGACGGCAACCTTTGCGGGAATCGCTTCGGGCTTGACTTCGGCCTGTGCGGCAGGAGCTGCAGGGCGGGGGGTGGTTGCCGGGGCTTTGGAGGTTTGAGCCAGGAGGGAGGAGGCTGCGAGGCCGGTTGCCAGCGCAGTAGCAAAGACAAAGGTACGGTTCATGCGGTGTTTGAGACTCCTTACAAGGATCCGGATTCCGGAGAAATCGGCTGGGTCAGTCCCGGCGCAAAGCGCCGCTGGGAAGGCTGCCGCACCTTCCTTCGCCCGTAAGAACACTCGGAGAGTGTTGCCCGCTTGATCTATCTGGTCATCGAAAAAGATGAAGGACAGGGTCGCGGGCGCGAGAGGACAGTCGGCTGACCGCAATTATAGGAGACCGACTGTGTGGGGTCAATTGATCTGGGCAATCAATCGCAGGGAGGAGGCCTGGAGTCTTCCGAAAAGCGGAGGTTGGCAGGCGGAACTTCCGTTTTTTGGTGGCTTCGCCCGAAGCGGCACGAGGTTTTGTGGGGGAATTGATGATTTGAGTTTGGTACGGGGATTGCATATATGACAAGTGTTCGAGATCAGGCTGCTCATCGAAGCGCTTGACTCGCAATGTTTGGAGCCTGAGCAGTTCACGGGTAAGGGAAGTAGAAATCCCCATATAGAGGGATCTCCCCCGACCAAGCAAGGCTTCTCCGGGAGCTTCGGCACCGAGAGAGCTATTCTGGAGGCCAGTGACTGGCTGTTAGGGGCTAGGGCCATCTTTCCGGGGAGGGGGGATGGCCCAAGGGCTTTCAGGGGGCTGGGATTCTGGGCCGGATTTGGGGATCGGCGTCCGGCCGGGTGATGGGGGGCGTGGGTCTGATTTCTTTTCTAGTTGCGCTTCTCGACCTCCGGGCGTAAGATCGTGATGTTCCGCAGGCTTAGGGGTCTATACGGTGCCGTGTGTCGTCCGGTAGTTGCGTTACCCGATGAGTTTTCAGAGCAATGGCGTGGATTCCCGCAGATGCCCGATCGTATAGAGTGAGGCATATGGGTTGCGAGGATCGTAATCGAGCGCTCCAGAATTAGGCTCCGCGATCAGTTCCAGGATCAACCGATAGCATGCTACGGAGATCTGGACCAGGATTCTGGGCAAAATGAGGTTCAATCAAACCTGGCGAACAGAAGAGTCGCTCCGAGAGTGAAACAGAAAGCTGAGCCGTAGGCGAGGACGAGGGCTGAGCAGAGTTGGGATGGAAGTTCCGAGCTTTTTTGATTGAAAGCGCAAGCGAGGGTTTGATCTCCCATAGTGAATTTTGGAATGGACGAGTAGTTCAAAGGCAGCAAGCCGATTGCCGGGCAGGCAGGCGGGCCAGGAATGCAGAGGGGCCGAGCAGGGAACGGGCAGGAAATGGTCCCGGGGGCGCAGGGGTCCAGATGCGGTAATATTCATTGGCAAAGCACGACAAATCATCTTCGAGTCAACGCTTGAGAGAGACTACGATTGACCCGTTTCGGAGACAGTCCCGGTCGAGTCCGATGAGGACCGAAGGACCAAGACAGGGGCATGTCCGATACGCCTCAAGCACCCAATTGCAAGGGGAAACCACAGCACCATGGCAGAGCAGAATGCAGTAGATACTTCGTCGTACAACGCGACGGAGGAGTATAGCGGCGGCGATTATGGCAACGGCGACTTCGAAGGTTCGGAGTCTGAGGGGGCCAATGACGGAGGCCAGCCCGGGCCGGGGATGGGTCAGAGCAAGAGCAGCCGGCGACGTCGTCGCAAGCGGAAGAGCAAGGTTCCGGGGGATGGCCCTGCTGTTGCCGGTGGCGACGGCGAAGCGAGCCCGCAGGCTGTGCCGCTGGTGATGGAGGGCGAGAGCCTGGCGCTGGCAGCATCGGCTGCGCCACAACAGGCTCGCCGGCCACAAAGTGCTGGTCAGGGCGGCGGTCAGCCGCAGGGGCAAGGCCCGGCCGGTAAGCGCTGGAAGAAGAAATTCAGGGATCGCGAACGGCGACCCGGTGGCGGAAGCGGTGGTGGCGGCGCCCGGAACGAGAATCCGGGCAACGACTTCCGTGCGGAGGCGAGCTCGTCGAACGGGAATGGCGGAGGCTACGGCGGTGGCGGAGGCTATCGACCGGATAACTTCGGCAACCAGTCCGGCGGTTTCAAGCGCAAGGGCAAGGGCGGCGGAGGCGGACAACAACGCGAACGCGGTTTCGTAGGTCCCATGGATCACAGTTATCGGGCTTCGGGAGAATTTGGCGATACACCTCCGTCGACGATCCAGCTGCCCGGACAGGGGCGGAGAAGCGGGCATCGACACACAGGAGATTCCCAGCCGATCGATCGCTCGATGCCACGACCGATTCCGATTCCCGAGGGAGCGCAGACGCACATCTACTTCTTTATCGAAGAGCTGTTCTTCCAGGCGAAGATCCAGGAGTCGGCAAAGAAGCTGGGTGTGAAGGTGTCATTCATCAAGAACGAGAAGGAAGCGGTCGCGGCGCTGACGGAGAGCGAAGAGAACAAGCCGGCGCTGATCGTATTCGACCTGAACAATGCGAATGCGAAGCCTCTGACGCTGATTCCGAAGCTGAAGACGAAGTTGAAGCGGTCGGCATCGATCATCGGATTCCTCTCGCATCTGCAGGGCGATCTGAAGGCGAAGGCGGTAGAGGCAGGTTGTGATGTGGTGATGCCGCGTGCGGCGTTCTCGCAGAATCTACCGAACCTGCTGCGGCGATATGGCGTGGAAGAGACTGAGGAAGTCAACTTCAACTGCTAAGAAACAGGGATTAGGGATCCAAGAGGCGCTTGGTTCGATGGCGGAGGTTCGCCGGGAACCGGGCGCCTTTCTCTTTGGGGGATGCGAAGATGCAGGTCTCTCCACTCCGCCACGCAAGAAGCCGCGCGGCTTCGGTCGAGATGACCCGCGATTATGGTTATGACAGGTTCTCAGACACCTAGCTCGCGCGAGGCGATTTCGGTTCCCTCGACTCTGGCGCGAATCTTGCTGAATGCGATGTCGCGGGCTGTGGAGGTGTCGTCGGCAAACGGTGAGAAGCCGCAGTCGTCTGTGGTTCCGAGTTGCGCTATGGGGAGAATGGCGGCTGCTTCCAGAATCCGGGCTTGTACTTCTGCCGGGGTTCCGATGCCGGGGTTGATGGGGTCGATCACACCGATGAAGACGAGGTGATGGGGTTGGAGAACTTGCTTTACGGTTCCGAGGACTCGCTTACGATCGGGCTCGCTGGCCATCTGCAAATAGAAGCGCCCCACATTTAGCTGGAAGAGTTCAGGGAGCAACGCTGCGTAATCAACGTCTGCGCTGTGGGTGGAATCGTGATCTCCACCGGGACAGACGTGGACGCCGATGCTCAGGCGTTCCGTGGGCGTGAAGCTCTCGAGGACCTGGTTGTTGAGCGCTACGAAGCTGCGCAACAGGTTGCCGGAGGGATCGAGCTTGAGGGAGAGCCTGGCTTCGGTGAAGTCGATTTGCACGTTGGCGGCGCCGGCGTCGAGGGCTCCGCGGATATCTTCGGCTGCTTCCGCAATGAGGTCGGCGAGGAAGGCTTCGCGAGGATATCCGGGTATCTCCTGCGGCGGATAGAGCAGGCTCATTGCGGAGGCTGAGATGACCGCTTGTTTGATAGGCCGATGGGTGTAGGCACGGGCGGCGCGCAGATAGCTCGCCGCGTGGACTTCGTAATGAAATGGGGACGCGGTCAGCCGGGGCAACTGACGGGTATGACCGTCGGCAAAGGGAATCACGACTCCGTCGGGTGCGAGGTTCTTGAGACCGGCAAGGGGATAGGTGGCGAAGCTTGGCTTGGTCTGTTCGCCGTCGGTGATGACCGGGGACCCGGTCTGCTCGAGGCGTTGGATCGTATCTCGGAGGGCCTCTGCTTGCTCCTGCTCGAGGGCTTCTTCAGAGAGTTGACCTGTGTGGAAGGCAGCGACAGCGCGGATGAGGGAGGGTGGGCGTGGGATGCGGCCAATCGGTTCAGTCGGGATCGCCATGGAGCGAAGTCTAGAGGGTCAAGCTCCCGATGCGCATCCATCGAAGGGTTGAGGTCGGAAGCGAGTGAGTGCTTGCCGCCGGGTGGGCTTCCTCGAGGGTGGGGATGGCATCTTAGCGTAAAGAGGATTTATCGATATGCCTACTACTCATCACTCGGCGGCTGCCGAACGACATCTTCAAGCGGCGCATGCCCATGAGGCCGCTGCGGCTTCGCACAACATGAATGATCACCTGGGAGCCCATGAGCACTCGCGGCTGGCGATGGAGCACGGGCACGAGGCTCATAAGCTTTCGGAAGAAGTTGCGAAGCTCTCGGCGGAGTTGGAGAAGCGGTAGCTCCGCCGTCCCGGAGAGGTGGGTCTCGGGAGCCATTGCGACGGCCAAGGTGCGGATAAGGCAGAATAGTCGCTATGGCGAAGACGGCGCAAGATCCGGTGCAGCGGTGTAGATGGGCGGAGAGTGATGCGGGCATGCGCTCGTATCACGATGAGGAGTGGGGCGTTCCTCTGCGCGATGGGCGGGCGCTGTGGGAGTTGCTGATGCTGGAAGGCTTCCAGGCGGGGCTCTCGTGGAACATTATTCTGCGCAAGCGTGAGGGGTTTCGGAGGGCGTTCAAGGGATTTGATCCAAAGAAGGTGGCGCGGTTTGGCGAGACGGATATCGCTCGACTAATGGCGGATGAGGGAATTGTGCGCGCTCGGGCGAAGATTGAGGCGACGATTGCCGGAGCTAAGATTTACAACGAGATGGAGAGATCGGGGGAGGGGTTTGCCGAGTGGATCTGGGGATTGGTGGGTGGGCGGCCAGTACAGGATTCGTGGGATCAGACGGGCGGGTCGGAGAAGCGTGTGCGGATTCCGGCGTCGACGGAGTTGTCGGAGAAGGTGTCGAAGGAGCTGAAGATGCGGGAGTTCAAGTTTGTGGGGCCGGTGATTGTGTATGCGTGGATGCAGGCCGCCGGGTTGGTGAATGACCATGCGATGGAGTGTTGGCGGCGGAAGGCCGTAGAGCGGTTGGGGCGGGGTTAGGGCGTGCGACTTGCGTGAGTGCTGCTGCGGCTTCATTCCGGCCTTCGCTGCGTCAGAGCTCTTTATGTGGACAGGATCTCGGCGAAGTTTTTTGCCGCCGCGAGATTGGAGATGAGGTCTGGGGAGAAGCCGTGGCGCTGCTGCAGCCAGGAGGCGTCGTTCCAGGAGACGATCACTTTGCCGTCTGGGGATTCTGCGATCAGCAGGCGTAAAGGGAGGTCGAGGGCTAGGCTTGGGGTCTCGAGCATGAGAGGCGTTCCGGCCTTGGGGTTTCCAAAGATCAGCAGCTTGGTTGGGCGCATGTCGAAACCGGCGGCTTTCGCGTCACCGGAGAAGTCGATGATGCAGAATAGCTTCACTCCCTTTGCTGCAAGCAGAGCCTCGAGGCGGTTGACGGACTCATCGACGGAGTAACGGCT
>Ga0302319_10006788_pt1 | contig 22661 bp, 32 predicted proteins | sample Bog_T0_2_FD_203319 | JGI IMG/M metagenome (GOLD analysis project Ga0302319, IMG submission 203319) | Peat permafrost microbial communities from Stordalen Mire near Abisko, Sweden - Bog_T0_2 | ecosystem: Environmental > Terrestrial > Soil > Wetlands > Peat | place: Sweden: Abisko, Stordalen Mire...
GTCAGTGCGAGCATGACTGTCGCTTCTGGCCAAAAAATAGACAGTTCATTGTCCAGCGTCAAGCTAAATCGTTGTCCAAAGCCACGCTGGGCGGCATTTTCAGCCGGGGTATTAACCCCCCCCCCCAGCAGAATGCTGTCCAAATAATCAACAGGTGTTGCTCATTGCTTTTTCAGATTCTGCGATACCGAACAAAACATTATCCGTTGGCCTTGTATCCGGTTCAAAAGCAAAATTGGAGGGACGCAGAGTCATCCGTTTACAGGCATGGTGAACCTGCATTTGGGATATTAGCCCAGCTCTGTAATTTAGGTCGGGAGTAGGTAGATAACGCAAATTGGAGATCTTTGAGAACTAGTTTGTTTTTGAAAACGGGCAATCGTGTTGATGGACGCGCCCGCCAAAGGGACAGCCAGATTGCCAGCGATAAAACGCCTGCCGCCAGATAAAGACGCAGGCGCATACGGCGGCTGAAATAGCACTTTCTGTCTTGCAAAGTGCTTGCAACATAACAAGCGGTATACCGTCTGCAAGTGGTTTTTACATTTGCGGAGGTTCACCAGTCGCGCTTTTCCAGATGAGATCTTCACGGGGCGCGTGGACAATGTTTCTGAATTCATTGATCCCAACACGCGCACGATTAAAGTGCGCGGCTCGGTGGACAACCTGTTCCTTTCTACGTCGAGCCATTCCAGCCCATCGCACAACGGCACTAAACCCTTCCATTTATGCCGACAAATTTAATAAACAAAGTAAACGACGAATCAGCTTGCTCCCAACGCGGATTCGGGCGAATAACTGTGCTTGTAATAGGGTCATCTCTCCAAAAAAATTTCACCGCCGCAACAAGAATAATGCGGATATCAGCCCTTCGCCCTAGTACCGCCCCTAATTTATAAAATGGGTTCGAGTGCAATCATGCGAGATCCAAGGATGCTATGAAGGTCTTCTTCCGGAATCCGCATCCACCAAAAATTTAGCCACGGCCCGGCTCACCTGCATGCCACTGCCACGCTCGAAATATGAATATGCCGGCGATGGATTCACCTCGTAACAAAACCACTTGTCATCCGGCGTCCGCATCAAATCAATCCCGCTAAAACCCAAACCGAGTTTTTGGTTAAGGGAAATGCATTTTTGAGCCACCTCGACGGGTACGGTATCGGGATACATTTTAGTCTGGCCGTAGCGATAATCCAACTCATCCGACTCGATCCGTACAGCGAAGACCTGGTCGTCCAACACATGCGCCCGATAGTTGATGCCCGGCACAATTTTTTGAAACAACGTCGGGCACCATTGGATGTCCGCTAACGAATCAATTTGAGCGTCCGTAACCTTGCGCACAATGCTACGCACCCCGCTTATTGATTTGCAAATCGTCCCATCGCCCGCGGCAATGAAGTCCCTTGCGGCCTCCGGGTTGTTGGTTATCAACGTCTCCGGAACATGAAAGCCCGCGTTTTGAATGATTTTCAGTTGGAATGGTTTCGACCCATTGGTGGCGGACGGTTCTGATCGGTTTAAAACCAATGCTTTCGACGAGTTTAAGTATCCGATCAACTGCGTTTCAAAGCCGGTCGCTTTAAGGGCAAGGGGATCGTCATAGCCCTTCCCTTGCATTTCTTCGTAGTCCAGAAAATTGTATCCCCTGAAATAGGCGGCCCCTATCTCCGCGAGGTTCAGACTTCTTTGACCATCCGAAAGTGTGCCTTTGATATCCGAACCAAGGCCGGCCTCAAATTCGACCTCGGAGGTGAATATCCTGCGGTGGTCCAGGAAAAAAAATTTCGCGCCGGATTTTTCCAAGGCGTCATGGACTAATCCCGTCGAATCGTCTTCCAATAAACCCCATAAAAGAATCATAACGTCAAAAAACTCACAATGGCTTCGCGATGCCCGGGAGATGAAATGTCGGGGATGAAACTGATGTCCACGAGAAAATACTCCCCGGGTTTTTGGTGAGGCACAAAAAAACAGGACAAATAAGGCATTTCAAAGGTCTTCGACAGCACGGACATATAATGCTGAACGCTTTCAGGGATATCCTTCTCAATCATCCGTTCACCAACCATTGTTGCCCGTAGCGGCTGGCCTAGATTTAGCTGGTCAGCCACCGTCAAAATTCCATTTTTCATGATCACAGGTCTGACAGGCACGTGATGGTCCATCGCAATTTGAGCCCACTCAACAGGATGTAAATAATACCCGGACAAGCTTCTAGGCGAGGGCGGATTAACTTTTTTGCAAGAAAGCTCGGAAAGAAAATATGTGAAAAACGCGTTTGTTTCAGCGCAGACATATTCCCGGTCGGTCGGATCGATGTAAAAAAATTCCTGAGGCAAAAAATTTGAGATCGTCGAAATGACGCCCGTGATCTGGTTCGCGGCTATTTTTGCCCCCTCCAATGCAATTTCAGAAGAGCCAAAACGATCAAAGGACACCGCCGTTTTGAATGTCTTGTTCAATTCAGAAGCGGTCACCACGCAGGCCGAGCCGGCGGGGAACATCTTTTGCAAGTCCTTTCGTTCCTCGCAACCAATATTGCTGACAATCAAAATCAGGGGAAGCCTATTTTTTCTTTTTTGGCGGTTTTCCAACCACCGGTCTATCCGCCTGTTTTATGAAAGCCCTTCCTTTTAACGCCGTTGAAAGTTTGGCCTCCAAAGCATCCGTCTTTTGGATGAGCGCCCGCAACTGCGGATCGCCAGCCCCGGTCGGATTTCCTATTTTATCTTGCTGGCCATGATGGGTGTCAGGCCCCCATTTTCCCGGCCAGTCCAGCGCGTTTTTGATGTCTACGGCAATTTCTTTGTCTTTGAAACTATCTTTATCTTTATTATGTTCCTTATGTCCCGGATTGTCTTTGCCGTCTTTGGTCCCATCTTTGAGCCCATCTTTGAGCCCATCTTTGCCATCTTTGCCATCTTTGCCGTCTTTGCCCTCTTTGCCATCCTTAGTATCTTTGCCCTCTTTGCCATCTTTGGCATCCTTGGCAGCTTTAGCATCTTGTATAAATTCCTTATCTTTACCTGCTTTTTTTATAACGGTTGGCGCCTTATAAATGGCCAACGCGTAATATGACCCTCCTTTTGCCACATTCAGATTGGGAGTAGAGCCGGATGGGGTCGTGGGCGCGCTTGAGCCTGGCAGAATAAGCCATTTCTGAAATATGGCGCTCAAGGGGGCATTTTCAGATGGAGAACCCGAAATGGCTCCAATATTCGGAGCGTCGGCCACTATTTGATATCCGGAATTCGTTGTGTCAACGCAGCCATCCACGTTCGCCGTTACAGCCACCATGCCTGAATCAGGAATAGTTTGTTGGATAAAAGTATTATCAATCAGACTTCCGGTATCGGAATCAAACGCATCAATATTTGCATATGTATCGCCCATGCCCATGCCTGTGGGGCCGCCTGGCGGGGCATAAACAATTAGTATATTTATATCGTCCGTTCCTATGTTTATCGGGGACAGGGGCGGAGTGGTGACTATGCCACCAGTCACGCTCATAAACAGCAATGTGTAATTATTTATATCCGGCCACTGGGCCGCTGACGGGGGGGGAGGTGTAAACGGGTTGGTCGGGGGGTTCGGATATATGGCGGTTAAAAATGTAGCAAAACCGGTGCTTGATCCCATTCTCGGTTGACGCCCGTGTCCGCCGGAGCTGAAAATCGTCGCGTAGGTGATAGTGATCGATGCCATAAGTTGTCCTATTTATAATTTTTTCCGCGCCAAGCCAGCCACCCCATTCACGAAGTTTATCAGGCTTGTGCGTTCACATGGTAATTGTTTTTGCCATTCGATATGGACAAGAGCATCCAGTCCCGACCGAGCTTCCCCCAACGACCTAAAGATTTTGCATGGGCCAAGCAATTCAGAACTTTAAGCTTTCGCACCAATCATAAACCGTAAGACCAGCACTGTTATACGCCTGACTTACCGCTCTGACAACATGAATCGATGACTTTTTTTGCAATCGATTTTAAGCGGCAATTGCTGCGATAACGCTTCCACCTATCTTCGATTATAAAGCACAGTCGGGAGAACGGCGACGTCCGGCGTCGACGAGGATGAGGTCGCTCCCAGCAATAGCTAAGAAATTAGCCACAAACGCCGGCATATTGGCTGAGTTGCCAAGATGATATTGTAGGCTACCGGAAGTAGAATTTGAGCCGGCATTGGAGCCAGCAATTTAACCGTGATGCCGAGACCGTTCTTTTCAACTTCTCGATGGTTGCTGGTTCATCAACTATACCACCTTATTGCGATCAGCATTCAAAAGACCCATGTTTGCGCCAGATATTATGTTATCGATTTGTCCAGATTCCGCCAAGGTGAACCCCATCAATGCCATTAACCATTTCTGGTGGTGGAGAGGTTGCTTGGCCTTGGTTTGTTTTTGCTCGTTGTTGGCAGGTTCCGGCTGTTCGACCTTTTTTCCCACCACTGAATCACAATATCAGAATTTGCAGACCAAGGAGATTAAGGAAGGGACGAATACCAGCAACACGACCACCAGCGGAAAGGATGCGTCTTTTGAAGGTAAGGGCATGCAACCAACTGGGCCGCCTCCGTTTTAAAACTGATTATGCGGCGTGTCGGACGTGTTTGGGGAGTAGATTAACAATTCGCGCGGTCGGATTTAATCGTGCTGCAAACTCGGTTGGCCGGGAGATTTGGCAAAAACACCCGACAATCCACCACTCAAAACGAGCGCGAGGCAGAGGATGAGTTTGGGTTTCATTGAGCAATTGTGACTCTGACACAAAGTTAAACCAGTTCGTTCATTTCAAAATAAGTGGCCTCCGTTGTCTGAGGCCGCTCGCGTTTTTTATTTGCTCACCCCTGAAATGGCTGGTGGGCGGCCCGGAAGAATTCGACGCGGATGCCGGCTAGGCTTTAAAACTCCCAACGAAGTCTATTATTAACCACACCCTTTTTGTCGCACTACAAATGTGAAACTAAACGTCACGACTTTTTGCGAGTCATCCATGTCAAAACAAAAAATAATGCCGAAATGGCAAACAATGCAACCACGATAAACGTGTAGCAAGAAGCGTCTATATCTGGCCCACTCAAAAATGAACTCCTCGCCGCCTGCATGGTGTTCCGGTTTGTGCATCCAAGAATGGCAACTATCGCAAGTGCCAACCAGATGTTCGCTGCTATGAAGTATCGTGTCATAAATATAAATATGGTGCTGACGCCTAACGAAAAAAGCTGAGCCACCGCCGACTCGCGACGTGGTTTGCAACCGCAGCGGCAACGGCGGTTGGCTCCGGCGACTGGTTAGGCCACATCGTCATAAATCTCACTGTTTGCGTCTCCTCAATTCTAGGATGCTTGGCAATGAGCAAGCAACCCAGAAGGCGGCTACAAAACTAAAAACGACTGCTGGCAAAGAAAATCCTCTATCTTGCCAAATAAAGAAACCAGCAACACAGACAAAACACCCCGCAACTATTCCGCAAAACCAAACACCTGAACGAATCTCTTCGCATGACATTTCCTTTAATGGCTTAGGTTTGAATCCAATCATAATGATCAAGTGGCCTAACGAAAAAAGCTGAGCCACCGCCGACTCGCGGCGTGGCTTGCAACCGCAGCGGCAACGGCGGTTGGCTCCGGCGACTGGTTAGGCGTATGTTTCATGGCTCAAGCTCAAATCCACAAATCGTAGCTATCGAATGTAATAACAGCACAGCCAAAGGCAACGGCGAAAGGCTCAAAATCTTGTTTATATTCAACGACTTACGAGTAACCAATCGGACTGACAAAGACTTAACAGGACAACGGCTAGTTGCTTCAAAGCCTCAAATGGACTGTTTTGGCCTCAATTTCAAACGCGCCGGGTACAATATGGGGTGCAATGGCAGGACTAGATTCTGATCTAGTTACGCCTGTCGTTGTTTTCCCGCCCAACTTAACATCCCCAAGAACAAGCCGATCCTGAATGTGGCTGGTGTGGACGTGAATGCAGTTGACGGTAGCGGAGTCGTTTGTCGGTGTCTGAAGTCGGTCAGTTGGTAAAATACGCCCACGGCCGCCTCAAATCTCCGAAATCTGACACCACAAAGGCTCAAGATCGGCGTCGTCCAAAGCCATAAGCAATATCCGTAGTGCACCCATAACCCCGGTGTGAAACCGTGGCATTGAGCAATTGCAGGTGGTGCAGCCAGTCAACCAAACGATCACCACCGCCAACAGGACGATGATTAAAGCCGGAACCCACACACGTTTTATTTTCAAGGCGGCACTCATGAAGTGATTTCTTCTTGTAGCGGACGTTGAATGGCCACGAACCATATCCACGCGATGAACACGCCTTGTAACGGCAATCGCGCCAATAACATCCATGTCGCAAAATGAAACTGTCCGGGATGTTGCAGCATATAAATGTTCGCGGGGAAAACGGCGATCAACAGCGTGATCAATCCCCACCCCGCCGGGCGTCGCCACGGACGAATCAACAGACCGATGCCGCCGGCAATTTCAGCCGCGCCACTGACCGCCACCAGCAATTGCGGGGCAGGGAAATAGGGCGGCATGATTTGCAGATACATTTCCGGCCTTAAAAAATGAAACGTTCCGGCCACGACAAAGAAAATCGCTGCCACCAAGCGCAAAATGGTTCGCATTAGTTTCACATCGGAAGCTAACGCATTTTTTCTTGCGCAGATAATTAAATCCATCCGTCTTTTCAAAAACACCCAAGGATTGGGTGCTGGCAGCTTAAATCCCGACAAGCAGTCTTGATTCGAGATAGGGTAACACCCCATGGCACTCGCGCAATGCCCCCTCTACTGTGAACGCTCTGACAAAAAAACTTCTTTGCGAAACAAACACGGAAAAACCATATGAATCGAAAATTACAAATCATCAGCGCCTCGGCCGCCTCAATTCTGGCGTTCTCGGCTCTGGCCCAAGACACCTCCAATCCTCAGGCGGATTCTACCCGACTGGAAGTCACCCAGACCACCACCAGCAGCCTTAACTAATTCGGCCAACTACAAACAAACATGAAAACACTCAAAATATTATTTCTGGAAGAACTGAAGGATATATATGACGCGGAGCATCGCCTCATCAAGGCACTTCCCAAATTGGCTAACGCCGCGACATTCCCCGATTTAAAAGCGGCGTTCCTGGCGCATTTGGAAGAAACCAAAGGACACGTAACTAAACTAAAGAAAGTGTTCCTGTCTTTCGGCGAAGTCGCAAAGGCAAAAAAATGTGAAGCGACGGTGGGACTTCTGAAAGAAGGCGATGAAATTGCCGCCGAAAATAAAGGCGAACCGACAATCAACGCCGCTTTGATTTCCGCCGGTCAAAAAGTCGAGCATTACGAAATCGCCTCCTACGGCTGCCTGCACGAATGGGCTGGGCTGCTGGGAAACAAAGCAGCCGCCAATCTCATTGAAGAAATTCTCGACGAAGAAAAGGCCGCCAACAAAAAGCTCATGGAATTGGCGCGGGCCAGGAGCAATAACGAAGCATTGTGCGGCTGCGGAAAAAATGAATCAGAGGATGGGGCTGCGGACACAAGACCGGCCATTGTGCGCCGGGGCATCCGACCCGCTGGTATGAATCGAAAGCGCGCTGGAGCTTTGAACTAATACTCGTAGCCCGGCACCATTCGCGAGATGTGTGCCGGGCCAACAATATTTTATTCATTCACACATATGCTGGCACTATTCATAGCGCCGATGTTTGCAGCGGCCGGTTATTCCCTCATTTATCTTCTTTGCGGCGGCGGACTGGGCGGAGCTGTGCTGATTTTCATCGTGGCGAAAATGTTGGGCAAATGAGCTTCTCGACTTAAATCGAACGAACCATGCCAGAAAATCTCATCATGAAAATTTTAATTGTCTTAACCTCGCATAGTGAATTGGGCGACACCGGCAAGAAAACCGGCTTCTGGGTGGAGGAGTTCGCGGCTCCTTATTATGAATTGGCGGATGGCGGCGCGGAAATCACGCTGGCTTCGCCAAAAGGCGGGCAGCCGCCGATTGATCCCAGCAGTGAACTGGCCGCCGCTCAAACCAAATTTACCCAGCGGTTCGACAAAGATAAACCACTTAAACAGAAGCTTGCGCACACTTTGAAATTGAGTGAGGTCAATGCTTCCGATTATGACGCGGTTTTTTATCCGGGCGGACATGGCCCGCTGTGGGATTTGACCAAGGATGCCAAATCCATCGCTTTGCTCGAAGCCTTCCAGCAACAGGGAAAACCCATGGCCTTGGTGTGTCATGCGCCCTGTGCTTTGCTCAATGTCAAGTTGGCTAATGGCAATCCGTTGATTAAGGGGAAGAATGTGACCGGATTTTCCGACACCGAGGAAGCCGCCGTGAAACTGACGAAAGTGGTGCCGTTTTTGTTGGAAGATGAATTAAAAAAAGCGGGCGGCCATTACAGCAAAGGGCCTGATTGGGGCGTTTACGTGCAAACTGACGGATTGCTGATCACGGGCCAAAATCCTGCCTCCTCTGCCGCTGCGGCCAAGGCATTGCTGAAACTGCTGAGAAATTAAGAGTCCGAAGAAATCATGCAAGTTTGCCGGTTAATTTTCCCAATCCCATGAAAGGGAAATCAGTATCGGCACGCCGATTGACCAAGCCGGCTCAAGGTATGAGTTTGGAATTCCCGGTGGCGTCGGTGAGTCATTCGTTCCCCGTCATCGCCATGGCTGCGTCGGTTGGCGGCTTGAAGGCTTTGTCGATCATTCTGGGCGGTTTGCCGGCGAATTTCTCGGCAGCGATTGCCATCGTGATGCACCTTGAGCCCCAGCATAAAAGTATTCTCGCCGAGATTTTAAACAGTCGCACTCATTTGGCGGTCAAGCAGGCTCATACGGGCGACGTGTTAAGTCGCGGGAGCGTTTTTGTCGCCCCACCCAATCACCACCTTTCTTTGGTCAAAGATGGACGACTTAAACTTTCTTCATCCGCTGCGGAAAAATTTCATTTTGCTCGTCCGTCCGCCGAACCGCTGTTTGCTTCGGTGGCAGAAATATTCAAAAGGCGCGCCATTGCCGTGGTGCTCACCGGTGGCGACGGTGACGGCTCATTCGGGGTGCAGATCATCAAGGAGCACGGCGGCACAGTCATCGCGCAAGACCGGGCCACGTCGCAGGATTTCAGCATGCCGGAGAATTCCATCAAGACCGGGGACGTTGATTTTATCCTGCCTTTGAATGCAATCGCTCCCAAGTTAATCAAGCTGGTTGGTGAGGGCCAAGGATAAAAAATGACCGGACGACCGCTGACCGGAAAGCATACGCGTAAGCTGTTAAAATACTTGTGATGACGCACTGTTCAACCGGAACCAAATGCTCCAAAAGATTTACGGCAATGCGCCGGAAGGCAGGGAAGTTCGCTATTCGCCAGCATAGTGCATGGGTGCTCGCAAAGTGATCATTTCCGGCCAGCCTGATTTTCAGCACGTTTCCACCAGCCACACGGAATGCCAGAATCTTCAATGCGAATGGGGATGCGGCGTTTTACACGCCTGACAAATGCGTTTAGCAAAAAGTTGAGAATCACGAACACATGGTTACGCTGTATTTCATGCACTACAATTTTTGCCGCATTCACCAGACGTTGCGCGTGGCGTCAGCGATGGAAGCCGGAATTTCAAATCACGTTTGGACGCTGGAGGAGATGGTAGAACTGATTGTGCTGTGATTGTGAATTTATTTGTTAATAACTAAAACTGGCCTTTCGTGGAAATGGGTTTAATCCTTGCCTGCTTGCAGCCCAAAGAAAAATTAGGGGGCGGAAAAGAGGCATGGCAGATTTTAGTGGTGGATGACGAACCCGCTGTGTCCAGAGCCATCAAGATGATGCTCGAATATTGCGGGCACAAAGTCCAAACGGCCAGCAGCGGCAGGGAAGCTCTGGCCATGCTTGAACAGGGCAGGTTCGACCTCGTCACCACGGATTTTTCCATGCCGGAAATGAATGGCGACGCGCTGGCCATCGCCATCAAAGAGCGTTTGCCCAACCAGCCAGTCCTGATGATTTCGGGCAATGCCTTAATGTCGCAGTCTTCCGGCAATCCGCTTACGGGCGTGGATTTGGTGATCGGCAAACCATTTTTGTTGGATGATCTGCGCAAAGCCATTGCCACAATTTTACCGGAAAGCTGAAAGTCTTTGGCAATTTCAAACTATACCACACCCAATTTTCCATTGCATCCCGCCTGAATGGGCGCAAAGTTGCCATATGTGATATGAACCGGCACGAACATTTCCATTTTAGCGTCACTGTTCAAACCTGTGAGCTGTTTATGGTCTCGGCCATGCGAAGACTTGCGCGGCAGTGTCAACCACAAATCAACCGCCAAATTGCTGCCGCCGGAACGAGCAATGACAAATGGAAACACAATCAAGGCAAGGTAACATTTTATTTCACAAGCATTGCCAATCGAACAGAGTTCCTTAACGAAATATCCCTGATATTTCCTAAGGGATGGGAAAAAATTAGTCACGACGAAAAGAGAACCGCGCCTTGCCAAAATTCAAACTGACCCACTAGCCGCGTCTCTTTCAAAATCCGCTTGCGGACCCACACCGGACGGCCTTTTTGATTGGCACATTGAAGTCCCAGCCAGTCCGCGCAATCAGAAGTCCGGTTCCAGATTTCGCCTGGATCAAAAACCTCATAGCCAAAATTCGGATTTCGATTTCAAACCCCAACACCCCCACCGCAGCCCCAGTCCGAAGACCAAGGCTACGGTGAGGGTGCAGGGTGAAATGGATGTTCAATTTCCCCGACGATCAGCACGACAAGCCACACTACAAGCTCAGACTTTGGTCTGCGGATTAACCGGTTTAAATCGGCCACTTCATCACCTCTTAAACCTTCCTTGATTTCCCAATTTGATCATCTTCCCTTGTTTCATTTTGAGCATTGTTTGAGCGAGCAACTTTCCCTGTTCATCTGGAACTTTGGGCGAAAGAATTTGTGCAAACCGGCCTTGAATATTGTCCATCACTGGCATGGTTGATTCGCCGAGGTTGAAAAATCTCCCGTTGTCAGAGCGGATAATGGGCAGTAATTGTTGCCGCTGCCCGGTGCGATCTTCACCCATGAGCACAATCACTTCTTCCCGGTCAATCGCCTCGGAAGGTGGCTCGGTCATGTCCAGAGTCTCATTTGGCTTCGCCGCTTTCATCCATGCCTCCAACGCCATCACACAGCACGTAGCTGCATGGGCGATACAGACGAGTCGAGCAGCGTTGGCAAAATTGTCTTTTTCTGTATCACTGGCCATCTTGCCGGGCAGGAACATCATCGGCCCAGCATCACCAATCAAAAAGAGCGTGGGCGGCATTGACCCGGAATTACGCAGGCAGAATTCAGCGTAGTGGCCGGCCTGCGCCATCAAATCGTCGAGTGTCTTGAGTTGGGCCGGCTCCTTCATGATCCGCCCCCATGCTTCTGCTGGTAAATCTGCAACGCGGCGAGAAACGGTTCGTGCAAATCCATCTGCAAATCATGTTCCGGGGCAAAACGCTTGAAGCCGGCGAACATCAGGCACATCAGTTGCAAACCGCTGAACCTTTCGTCGGCCAGTGACTTCAAGGTGTATTTCTGATCAGGCGAGGAATAGTCCAGCCCATTGCGACCGACCATGGCAATTTCATAGGCAACCTCACGCACCTGTTCCGGGGTCATGGCATCGAACCGTTTGAATGCAGCGAGAAAATACATCACTGCCGCCTGATCCTTGGTTTTGAGCAGCGGGGAGTTGGTGGTGCCTTCCTTGAGCGGTTCAGCGGTGATTTCATGATTGCCGGAATCCGACTGCCACTCAAACCAACCGCGCAATCCCACCATTTCAGCGAATTCATCCACCAAATCATATTCGTCACTGGGAGCGAGTTGACTGGCTCGGGTTTGCCAGTGCTGCCAAATTCTTTGAGACAGGCCAAAAGTTTCTTCACGGCGATAGCTGGCGGCAAACTCAGCGGCCCCGTGAAACAAATCTTCCAGGAACAGCGCATACGTCCCGTTCAAGGCGAGGCTGGCGTTGAGGATTTTCCGGGGAGTGAATTTTCGGACGTCGGCATGGGTGTTGGTCTTCAATGCCTCGCCAAACAGAATGCCTGACGAGATGAATTGCGCCGGTCTAATCAGGGGAAAGCGGTTGAACAATTCCCGTTCAATGATCATGTCGAGCGGGCAGTTGTAGAGAAAGCCGCACAGACCGCTGATGAGATCCAAGGACACCTCTTGGATTTTGCTTTCTGTAAATCCCAGCTTCTCCCAGCGCCGGATGTCGTTGCCCAGAGAACGCAGCGCCGTCTCTCGCGTAGCTGCGGATACGGAAAAGAATTTGTTCCTGCTTTGTTTACGCGCCAAAGATTCCAGCTTGAGGTGCGTCAATTCGTGGCTTTGCAGATGGCCGGTCAGGGGCTGAGGATAATCCTCGCGCAGCTTGAGCAGATGGAAGTCGCGGTTATATTTCCAAGCCATCTGAATCGTCGCACCAACCTTGGCTTCCAGTTCCCCGGTCTGGATGCGGACCGGATAACCTGAAAGTGCCTCCACCTCAATCTGGTAACTTTGCACCAGCTTGAACACTTCCGACTCGTTGCGTTCAGCCAGCTCACCCTGAAGTTTCAAATACATCTGACGCGCGCCTTCATACACCGGCTTGGAACGGGCATCCTGCACCTTGGCCCGACCGAAGAGGCGTTCCAATACAACCACTGCTTTTTCAGGCTGGCTGGATTTGTTGAGGGCGATGGCTTCACCGTAATATGAGTTGGCGAAGTCAGGGTTGGAAGCGATGGACTGCTCAAACAGTTCAATCGCCTTTTCAAATTCACCGCGCTCCACGCTCATTGCGGCGAGGCTGTTCAAGGCCCAGGCGTCGTCCGGCTTAATCTCCAGCGCTTTGCGGATGAATTTTTCACCCGTCTCCTTGTCATGCTTCTCGCGGATATAAAGATTGGCCAGCACCACCCAGCTCCAAACGTCCGAGGGATTGAGCCGCAGCACCTCGATCAAATGGTTCACCGCATTCTCCACGTCACCCGTCTCGACATAAGCCATGGCGAGATCACGGCGGGCGAGGTGCAGGGAGGGCATTAGTTCGAGCACGCGCTTGAATATGTTGATGGCTTTTTCGTAACTGCCTTCACCGGCGCGTTGTGAAGCACGCTTGGCGAGCCGGACGGCCTCGGCTTCGGCGGCCTCGGATTCTTTTGGAAAAGACAGGCTCACGTTGTCACCCTCGACCAGCACGGTGAGGGGCTGGGGCAGAAACGAAAATTGTTTGCGGGCAAGCGCAGCGATGGCATCAGGCTCCGGGTTTGAATCCGGCGTCCTGCCTTCAAAGGCATACAGGTCGGCAACTTTGAGTTGAATGACGCGCACAAACCCATTTTGGCAGAACCGTGGAAGCCTGTAAAACATTCAGCGCAATTTCCGGATCAGGGCTAAAAAAAGGATTCAAGCATTAGCCCGAATCCTTTTGTGATTTTCAGCCCAATTCCAACATTGATTGTGACAGACCGTGGAGCAGCGATTCGGGCGTGACCTGGTTTTTGATGCAAGCCGCCAAAATGACCTGGGCCACCTCATTGCCGGCCAGATGTTGCAGATCCGCCATCCATTCCCCCTCACCCACAGACATCGCCGAGCATTGATGGTGGATGTCTTCCAACGCCTCATCCACCCTCGTCATCATGGGAACTCGGAATTCATCTTCCTCCCAACGCCGGATTGGTAAAGATGACCGATATTCTTGAACCGCCTCGACCAGATTTTCCCGCCAAACGTCCGGAAAATCCTTCACCACCTTTTCCGCCATCTGATACGAGGCAAGGTGATGATGAAGTCCTTTTGGGATGCGGTCAGCCAAATCAGGTTCGATCTGCCAAAAACTGCCCAGGTCCGGTTCATAGCCATTCCCAGCCAGATAAAACCGGGCGTGCAGGTCGTGGCGTTCCTGGTCCATTCTACCTACCGTGATGTGCAGACCATCCTGATTCCATTCGTTCTGTTCATCGGTCGAGGATTGAAAGGCACTGGCGGAACAATGATGATGAACGGTTCCGAAATAGAGCCAATCATCACTGGGCTCCGATTCCCAGACCTTGAACCGTTCCCTGGCCTTTTCCTCCGTCTCTTGAACTGGCAATTCTCTCGCCGTCATCCCCGTTCTAGCCGCTTGTGGAAACGCCCAAGCAGCCCAACGTCCCAGCTTCACATTGACGTAAAGCCTGACCTGACATTCGCTTTGATGTTCTTTATACGTCCACCTGAAGAACGACAGGATTTGATGCCACAGTTCAGGATTCAGCTTTGGTCCGGTATATTCCAGCCTCCCTTTCGCCTCCTCCACCGCATACTCGATCTTAGCCGTGACCAGACCCATTACCGCTTTTTCTTCCACCAACTTTTCTTGTTTTAATTTGATCAGTTTCATAGTTCAGAGTTGTTGTGCCAGTTCAGGGTGATGGTTTTGCAGAAAGGCCAAAACCCGAGCCTGGATTTGTTCGCGTGAGTAGTTGATTTCACCGTTCCCAGAGTCATTGGAATCGTGCTCGTCGTAATCGTAATCCCCGTAACTTTCCATACTGGGATCACATTCATTCCAAGCATCGTCATCAATTCGGGTAGCGATTTGATCCACCACTTCACTCAAACCACCACCCGCATCAATGGCTTCTTGAACCAATGCCAACAGTTCATCTTGTCCTACTTGAAACGTGTCTTCGCCAGATCGATCCACTGTATAGTTTGCCCTGCCATATTCGGTCTCGCTGAAGTGGACCAAAATGCCAATGCCGTCATCTGCTTGGGAGTTGGTTTTGGTTTTGGGTCTGGTTCGCTTAACACAATTGAACTCGACCCAATCCTTCAACAGTTCAAACGTCACGCAATCTTCGGGTGGCAATTTTCCTGTGAACTTTAAAACCCAAGCCCTGACGAATGGGTTTGTGGGAACCAATTCCAGCAATTCGATGAAGCTGGCGTCGAATACCTGATCAATGGCGCACTTCCGTTCAGGAGCTTCGAGGATGGCTTCACTCATGGCGGCCTCCACGGTAAGTTTCCAGCCGGCTCAAGTTTGCAGCGAACTTGTGAGGCAAAAGCTCGACCGTTTCACTGTCCATGCGCGGAGCTTTCATGCACCACAACACATACAGATGTTCGGCCAAAGCTGCGGCCATGAAGTTGGCGGACACCAGCTGCCGGTTCCGCTCCTGCACTTCTCCCGTGCACCCGATAGCCGCGACCCTCGGATCACCTGTCCTGTCCGTCGCAATCTCCGGATAATAAACCCGGGGATCACGCTCTGTTCCTTGCCAAGCTCGCCGATAATAATACGCCTCCGAACTGTGCATTTCGTTAGCGGCAAAGATGGCCTGACAACCGGTCTCATCGCACACCTCCAACACTTCGAGACGGGAACGGTGATTGTCGACCAGACACAACAGCCAGTCATGGCGATAGTGCCTGACCTTGCCCTTCGCATACCATTCTGCAACAAACCGGCAGCCATACTTTTGACCGAGCGCCTGCGCCTTGTTTTGGCCAATGTTGCTGGCATCAAACAGCTGGCGGTTCAGGTTCTTTTTCTCCAACCGATCCCCGTCAATCAAGGTGACCTCGGAGGGATCGCGTAACAGACAGAAGGAGGGGACGATGGCTGAACCAACGCCCCCGCAACCGATGATGTAGTTCATGTTTTTTCACTTTCTTTGAGGGTCGTAGCCAAAAGCTGGCCGACCTGGTTTTTGGGTTTGATGGCCGCTTCGTAGTTCTGCATCACCTGGCCCGCGATGATGTGCAGTTGATTGAGCTGATCGTCTGTGAGGAGATCCGCAAACGATTCCTCGTCATACAAGACGAGCGCCACCAGCATCGCCGAGGTCACTTCATCACCCTGTTGCGGTTTGATGTCCCGCATACAGTCCCAGATCTCTTGCACCAGTTTCGGAGTGATGCCGGTTTCGAGCGTAGGGCTGGCTTTGAGGGTCTGAACGAGCAGCTGGAATGAACCTTTCACCTTCATATGACGACCCTTTCATACAAAGCTGTCGAGACCTTGTTGCAGAGGGATGTCCATTCGCCTTGAACTGGTAACGGCTCGAAGGTGTCTTTGGTTGGCAAAAACCGGAAGAACTTCTGGCTCTGCTCAATGGTGCGCATCAAGTCCGAGTTCCATTTTGAAACCGCAAACTGATCGAGACTCGCCTTCACACACTCCAATGCCGTTTCCTGCTCTCCCTCAAACTGACCGGTGCAGATCCGGCAGTCGTCATGGAGATTGGGGAGGGGCAGACGAAAACCGCGCTTGTCCTGGTCACAGGCGAACAGCCAGTTGCCTTCCACACTCACAAAGCCGTCTTCGGCCTTGGTCAGGACACCGAAGACCACCTTGACACTCACCGGCACTTTCCAAACCAGCGGCATTTCAATATCCGTGCTGGAGGCGAACATCGGCACCATGACCTGATTGATGAGCTTGAACCGGGCGTGCAGCGGGATGCGATCCAACGGGACCGACCAGAGCGTGTCATTGAGCCCGACGTTCGCGTGAACCGTGCCCCAGTTCGGCAGGTTGAAGACATCATGGACTGGCCGGCACACATTCTCGGTCAGCGTGTCCAAAACACTTTGACCGACGTTCAAAGTCCGTTCGCTGACCAGCCGCTCGACGAAAGAGCCGTCGTTTTGCAGGACAATTTCAGTTTTTTCCATAGGCAGGGCGAACGCCCGTCCGCCCGGTGAAAGGCAGACGGGCGTTCAATGGGGTTGTTGGTTCAGGCTCTGGCGCAGGCTTTGGTGTTTGCGGCCGTTTCGATGCGGACCGTGGCACCCTCCGGGATGCTCGTCTCGCGGTTCTGTTCAATGCCGTCCACGAGCGCCTTGGTGTTGTCGCCAAAGCCCAGGGCCGCCTTGAAGCTGTCGCTCTCCCGCAAATCGCCGAAGGTGAAGTCCGCCTCGACCTGTTTGCTGATCTGATCCACGCCGTATTTGACTGTGATGGTTTTCATCTTGGTTTTTCTTTCGTTGTTGGTTTGACTGCTCCCGGCCGGGACTGGCTGCGCACTCACGCAGACACTGGCCGGGTAAATGGAAAAAGGCGCAGAGAGCCATGCCCTGCGCCTTGAGGTTGGGGTTGGGTTTATTCTGATTGCCGGGTTTCGATTTCGATTTCGTCCGGGTGGACGATGAGCTGTGCGCCGAGGCCGTCCGGGTTCCGTTGCAAAACCAGGTTGATGAGTTCAATGGCCTGGTCTGCCTGTTGACCGTTTGTCCCGTGCGTGATTTGATCCGCATCGAACTGAATTTCAACGCGGTGGAGGGTGATGATTTTCATCTGGTGCAGAGGGTGTTTTCCACCAAGTCATCATCCGCGTGAAGGCCGCATTTGATGCAGAGTTGGGTGTCCGGGCTGAAGACATGCTTGCGTGTCCCTGTGACTTCCGCCAGCCACTCCGAGGTGGTGAACCTTTCAATGTCGTTGGCCGTCACCAAGGCCGCCCCGCCACCAAAGGCGTCGGTGCGTGGCTGGCTGCAATCGTGGCTCCATTCAAACGTCACACCGCCTGCGAACGAAAACTTCTGCAACAGATGCTGGATGAAGGCACACGCGCTTCCCTGGCCGCCATATTGGGAATGGAGCCAGACGCCCTCATCATCCGCTTCCGTTTCAAAATACCAGTCCTCAATCCCGTCCTTGAGGCCGGGTGGAAATGATTCGGGGAGCGGTGCCTCTTCATGCTTGTGCGCTTCGACCTGGGCGGCCAGTTGCATTGCGTATTCCCGCTGTTCCTTGGTCAGCGGCAGAACCACTGAAAAATTAGTGTAGTAATCAGCCATGAGATTCCTTTCATTTGTGTTTTTGGTAGGTGAGATAAACGCGCCAGACCACCAGGCCGATCACGCCGTAAATGAGATACGGGACGATGAACTGGAGGACGAAGTAGGCGATGATGGCCATGACCATGTAGCCAATGATTTTGTTGAACTGCTTTTCATCCATGCGGCCTCCTTTTATTTAAAACGGCCAGGCACCCTGGAGGATGCCTGGCCGTCATTGGTGCTTCGGGTTTAGAGCGTCACTTGCTGGAGCTTCTTCAGGGTCGTGCGGACCGATTGCACCTCCTTCTCGCTCGCACGCTTCTCCTTCTCCGCCAGCTTCACCGAGTCAACCAAGGTGTTCAGATCACGAATCACGTTCTTGAGCGTGTCCCTGATCGTTTCAATTTGGCCGATGAGTGAGGTGGTGGGTGACGGTTCCGGGGTTTGGGTTGGTTCGATTTTGGCAGCAGTTCTGGGCATTTGGGTTTTCCTTTCTTCGGCCGGTTTGGTTTCCGGCGGGGTTGATGAGGTTTGCGTGGCCGATGGTTTGACTGGCGGGGTTGGCACTGGCGGGCTGGGTTTCTGCTCGACCGGCTTTTCATAGACCGGCATCACCACGAATTTACGGCCTGCGTTGGTGAACACGATCGGCGTGCCGTCGCTTTCAACGGCACATTCATCCAGCCCGAACCTCAGGGCCTGCAACAGATAATTGCGGTTGAGCTGGATCAATTGCGGCTTGCCTGTGATGGTGACCTCCGCGACCGCCACCTGCGTCCAGTCCTGGTCGTTTTTGTTCCGGCCTTCCACCCAGAGACCCTTCTCAATCCGCAGCCTCACTGGATGATTGTTGTTATCATCGCCGGGCAGCCTCGGCACGACCTGCAACAACTGGCTGACGGCCGAGGGGCCCAGCTTGAGGTGCGTCCACTTGGGTGAAGGGGTCGGGATGTTTTTCTTCCAGACCGGGAACTGGCCTTCCACCTCCCGCGTGATGAACTGCCAGCGCGGGGTTTGCAGGCAGATGTGCTTGACGACGTTGCGGCCTTTGCCTGCTGACTGCACCGCCATCAAGCACGGCCCCTGGTCCAGCAGATCGCTCCCGCCCAAAAACTTTGAGCCGGGAATGATGACGGATTCCTTGAGCGGGAAGGTGAACGAGTTGGCGGCAAAGAGGCTGCGACCATCCGAGCCGACGACGTAGTGCAGGGCCTGGTCCGTGACATCGAGGCAGGCACCACGCAGCGTCGAACGCCCCTGAAACTCACCGCAGCTTGCCAGCGCCTGCTTCAGCGCCAGACCAAAGGCCGGGGCCAGCTCGAAACTCTCGGTCTTGATTTGGGGAGCGGGCGGCCATTCATTTACGGGCGTGACCGTGACCGGTTGGGAAACGGGATTGCCGCCGATGTAATAGCGCAGCTTCGTCTCGTTGCCTTCGCAGAGCAAGGTCACGTCGTTCTTTGAGCCGCAGCACTTGAACGCGTGGTTGAGCTGTTCCATCGGCACCAGCAGTTCAACCGGCTGTCCGGGTTGGGTGCCCGTGATGGTATAAGTGGCAAAGGCGTCGAGGTCGGTGGCCTGCAACGTGACCAGGCCGTTGCGCTGACGGCTGACCTTGATGTTTTGCAGAACCGGGAGTCCAGATTTGCGGGAGACGACTTTGGAGAGGCCGGGCAGAGCCGCTTTGAGTTCTGACGCCGGCAGGGTGATTTCGGTATTCATGTTTTTCCTTTGGTTGAGGTTTGAAATGAGGCCGCCAGCCACGTTTTTAAGCATGACTGGCGGCGGTTTGGTTTTCTGACAATCGGACCAATTGGTCTGATTCTTACTTTAGTGTTTTACCTTTCGAGGGATGGCTGTGAACCTGACTGCGAATGAAGTTTTTCAAGCTGACTTCGCATTTGTCGTAGAACTCCTGGCCCACCCGCGTGAACTTGTGCGCCCTGGACTTGGCCATCTCCAGGGCGAACAGTTTCACCTTGCGCCGGTTGATCATCATTCGCTGTCCTCCGGCTTGAACTTGAGTTGAGGCAGCAGACCGGACGGCTGTTTGTCAGTGTGCTGGCAAGGTGTGCCGCTTTCTCCGACGGTATATCCTTTGGCCGTCTTCTCCTTCACCAGCTGGTCGAAGATGCGTTTGGCGTCTTCGAAGTTCACAGGCACGTTGGTCTTGGTGCCGGTATTCAACGTCGAGCCTCTGCGTCCGTAGGCGAAGTTGACGACGAAGCGTTCACCCGCCGGCTCGATGGCGCACTGATAAACCTTGTCGCTGCCGCCTTTACGGTGATAGAGCGTGATGTTTTCCAGTTTTGGTTGTTCGAGGGTTTGCATGTTTTTGTTTGATGGTTTGGTGTTGCATAAAAATGGCCGGACACCTGTGAAGATGTCCGGCCATGGTTGGTTGATTTGGTTTAACGCTGGATCGTGAGCCGGTCGTTTTTCACGAACTGCTCCACTTCGCGTTGGGTTAATTTCCGGCCCAGCACATACGCTTCGATGTGACCAGTCAGGTCTTCCCAGCGCAGTCCGAGCTGTGGGTTGTGTTGACGGTGCAGGGTTTCCAGAACCGTCATGGCCTCCTTTTCGGTCAAGGCCAGCTTCAGTTCATTGGCCGCCCGATGCACATTTTCCGTCGTCCAAATGATCGCAATCTTGTCCCGCCAATACCGTTTCAGGATGCTTAACGCCTTGGGTTTGTCCTTTAGCACGGACTTTAACTTCCGCACCAGGTCTTCCGTGATGTTGTCTTGCATAATCTCAATGGCGTCCTCCATTCCACTTCCGGCACTCGTGCAGGAATTCACAGCCCAGGCACCCAAAGCCAGGTGAGGGAATGAAATCACCTCTGTCCAAGCCGTCCACATAATCTTCCATCAGCCGGAACAACCGGTTGCGCTGATATTCCAGCATCGGCCCCGCTTCCGTGATGACGACCTTGGGGACTTTGGTTTTGATGAGGTGATGCAGTTCCCGGCCAGCTTCACGTTTACCGGTGCCTTCCCTATACAAGACGGAATAGCAGTCAAGCTGAACGCCGTTGGTATGCAGCGCCATCTCGTTGTCCGGGGTCTTGGCCGCGCTCTTGAAGTCAACAATCCGACCACCCGACCGAACCAGATCCAGCACACCGATCAATACCGGCAGACCATGTTTCGAGAGATCTGCTTCGACCGCCACTTCCACGGCTTCGGGCAGCTCGTTGGCTTTGATCGGCGTGTCGGTGAAGTATTTTTCCAACACATTCCACGCCGAGGTCTTTTGTTCCGGCTCTTCACCCTCCCAATCAATCTGCCCTTGATCCGCCCAGCCCGTGTCGAATACCTCCTTCAGCTTGCCGATCTCAAATGGCTGTCGTTGCCATCTCGCCATGTTCCACTGCTGCAAGACCAGATGCACCACCGAACCAAAATGCAGGGCGGCGGTCTTGGGCTTGGTGATTTTGAGCACATACCGGAAGTAGAATTTGAGCCGGCATTGGAGCCAGCAATTTAACCGTGATGCCGAGACCGTGCTTTTCAACTTCTCGATGGTTGCTGGTTCATCAACTATACCAGCACCATTCTCAACAGACGCTATCATCTGGCACCTCCGGCCTTCTGAAACCGTTGACTGCGCGGTTTGCTTTGGCCAGTTTGAACCAGCAGTTCGTCAATGAGTCCGCTGGCTTGTAATTTATTGAGCTTCTTCACGCCGACCCCGAACCGATCAATGGCCAGCTGATCGACCTGGTTCTTGTCCAGCTTGTGCTCGTCGGTGAGCTTGATGATTAATTCCTGCTGGTTCACCGAGCAGTTCCACCTGTCAGTTTCGGGGGACGGGGCTTGATGACCATTGCCGGGTTTGCTGCCATTGCCATTGCCGTTGCCGTTATTGCCGGGGAGAAATCCGACTTGCTGGATGCTGTTGTCCACGCTTTGCTGCAACAGGCCATACAGACGCGTGCTCTCCTGCTGAACCTGCGATACATCTGTCAGTTCCGTTTTGAGGCTGACGCTGAATTGGTGTGAGGAATAACCGGGCAGTCCGATCTTTTTGCTGTAATTCGTTTCGAGGGTGATCATGTTTGTTTTCCTTTCTTGGTTGAGGGTGGTGGTTGACTGATGGTTAAGCGGATGGAGGAATGGGATTTTGTGATGAGAGAGGGGGGCGGGCCATTGACTACATTTAAGCAATCAACAACCCGTCCCCACCTCTCCCATCCAGAATTGAGAATGAACCCCGGCCTTAAAGACCAAGGCCCGGATTCATATTATTATACCAGAAATTGACTGAATCTATTGGGAGGGGGCAGGGAGGTGGGGTTCGTCGGGAGAAAAATGTAAAAGCAGAAAAAATCAATACTCGTCCGGGAACACATCTTTCAGCCTCACCTTGAGCTTGCCCATGATCGTCTCCAGTTTGTAAAGCGTCAGATGATGTTCGCCCCGTTCAAGCCGGTGCAAGGTCATATGTGAAACCCCGGTCTTCTTGCTGAACTGGGCATACGAAAGTTCACCCCTCGCCTTGCGCAGGAATTTTGCCAGCTGAAGATCCATTTTTTGCTTCACCCCTCCAAGTTGGCAAATTTATTGTAACGTATGTGTTATGATTTGGCTTGACCCGTTTTGGAGGCGGGAGCAGCATCAGGACATGAAACGAGCGGGCCTGATTTTCAAGCTGCCACTGGTGTTCACCGCAAGCACGATCATCATTAACCCATATTTCCCAAATAGACTTCACAAGCCGGAGTTAGTGACATACAATAAAGCCGCATAAACAAAGGCATTCCTCTATGTCCAACCATCAAAAAACGGAAAATCCAACGGGTGCAGGCAAAAAAGC
>Ga0302319_10006796_pt1 | contig 22645 bp, 20 predicted proteins | sample Bog_T0_2_FD_203319 | JGI IMG/M metagenome (GOLD analysis project Ga0302319, IMG submission 203319) | Peat permafrost microbial communities from Stordalen Mire near Abisko, Sweden - Bog_T0_2 | ecosystem: Environmental > Terrestrial > Soil > Wetlands > Peat | place: Sweden: Abisko, Stordalen Mire...
CGGCGACCTACACGGCAGAACGACGCCGATGCCGCCGGGAAGGCGGGCGGGTAGGTGCGGTTTGGCCAGCCGTTGCGGATGAGTTTGTCGACGAGGTCGCGCTCTTCGGGCGTGGCCGGGGCGTGGGAGTTGGAGTGTTTGGCGGCCAGTGCGGAGAGGCCGGCGGGCGAGGTGGGGCCTTTGCAGAGTTGCGCGTTGCGGCGGCTGGCGGCGATTTGGCGGCGGGTGGCCATGGTTGCGATTTTCTGGTTGGAATGTAGCACGCGGGGTGGGCGGGTTCGGGGCGGTTTTTTTGTAAGTTATTGAGGGGGTGGGAAATAAAGATTGAAGATTGGTTGCAACGGCGGTGGCGGTGGCCTGGACTGCGACCGGTTTGTGCGCGATTCGGGAGAGGAACGTTAATGGGCAATATCGGGAGCCACACATGGACATTAGCTCTCACCCTCGCCTGCATCAAGTGGATTTCGCGAGAACCCTGGCGTGTGTCAAACGCAATTTCCGGCTTTCCACCGAACGCTTGACAAGGAATCCCTCAGCGGAAAGAGATCGGATGCCAGACCTGGTCAGCGTCAGGTTGAACCCTGCGCGGCGGAGCCGATTGCAGCAGAAAGAGCGATCGACTTGCGGCCACAGGCGCGTATTCGATCCTCCATTTCTTCACGCCAGAATTCAACCTCCTATAGACTTCTTCCCGTCCGGACTGCCCGCCGCCTGCGGACTCGACGATCGGATGCAGTGCGCTGTCCAGACTGGCAATTGATCCGCTGTTCCATCCGGACATCGATGGCGGAGTTAAATGCATCCCGGCTCATCTGCGCCGTCTCGGCGAGCACTTCCGCAGGCACGGGGTTCGGGCACAACGCCAAAATATTGAGCTCTTGCAGGAAGGGTAAGTCTCGTTAATTAATGACGTGCCGGGGAAGCTCGGCGCCGGAAGCAGCGAAGGTTGCGCGGCCGAAAAAGGCAGCGGAGCGTCCGTTACCCTCTGTTGACCCTGGGTTTGGACTGTCGCGGCGGGGCGGCGGGGCGGCGGGAAAACGCCCGACAAAAGCGGGCCGTACTTGGTATAGTCATTTGTTAAGGAGTTTGCGGTTTTGCGCATCGCGCTGGTTTTGGCAACGCTCTTGCCGGCTCTTGCTTTACCGCAGGCATCCTCCCTGCCCGAGCTGACGCCGGGTATGAATGCGCAAATCACAGTACCGCTTCAGGTGGCGGTCTCGGGCCCGGGCATCACACAGACACTGGCGGGGATGGCAGTGAATCTGACCTTCACGATCGCCAACTCGGGAGCGCAGAACGACCGCTACACGCTGACGCCGGGCTCGAACGTAGCGTGGGGCGATCTGCGGGGCGCGACATCGCCGGTATCGCTGAAGGCCGGCGCCAGCATGCGGGTTGTCATCCCGGTGACCGTGCCCCCAGGCACCGCGACCGGGACAACCGGATTGTTCTATGTGAAGGCGGTCAGCCTTACGAGTGCGGCGATCACGGATACCGGCACCGCCTCTGTCACGGTTGCAGCCATGGCGATCACGACGCCGCCAGCCGACGGCAGAGCCGGTGTTGCTTACGGACCCCTGCAACTGACCGCGTCGGGCGCGCGGCCGCCTTACAAATGGACGGCGACCGGGCTGCCGGGCGGTATTCAGCTTTCCACGAACGGCATTCTCAGCGGAGTGCCGGTGGCTGCGGGAGTGTTTCAGACGGCGATTACAGTAACCGATTCCACAGCTTCGGTGAGAACTTCGCAGGTGTATGCCATGACAATCGCAATGGCCGCGAGCGTAGCCATTACCAGCCGTTCGCTACGGCCGGGCGCTGTGGGAGCGGCATACGGGCCGGTGACGATGAATGCGGCGGGCGGCACCGCGCCATACGTGTGGGGGGCGGTTGATTTACCGCCGGGCCTCAGCATGGATCCGAAAAACGGCGCGATCGGCGGGACGCCGATCGCCACCGGCCAGTATTCGGTTCTCATCACCGCGACGGATTCAACGGGTGTTGCAACGTCGAAAAACTTTGCCGTGACGATCGCAGCGGGAACTCCACGCCGGTAACGTCGCCGTCGACAATCGTCATGCATCCCCCAAAACCATTATATTTAATTGATGTTTTTTGGCTCCAAACGAGAGGTTTAATCCCGGGCAGTTTTGGGGTATACTGAGTCGCTAAGCACGTCGGAGACGTGTTGAGGTGTTCGTCCGGTTTCCCGTTCGCACAGACGGAAACGGGCGACGCGATTCCGTTGATGAGCGACGCGGCCCGATTTAGTCCTGACCGCGCACTCGGGGGGGCACTGATGAAAAACGTAAAGCTGCTGACCGCGCTTCTTTTCGCTCTGGTATCCGGGGCGGCCCAGGCGCAGAATCCCAGCCCGCCATTCACTGAATGCGCGGCAGCCGGACTTGACCCCACCTGCAGACTACTGATCGTAATCGGGGCCAACGGCTCACAGACCGTGCTGACCGACAACAATGTGTCGCAGACCTACGACGGTTCGGACGACACTCTTATCGGTGTGCTGAATCTGTCGAACCAGCCTGTCAGTTCCATTCCGCTGACGGGCACGCTGCAGCTTTTTGCGTTCGACGGCGACGGGATCTGCGCGATCGGGACTATCACGCCGAATCCCGCCGGCTGTCCGTTCGGACCAACCGGATACGAGGGCCCCGGCGTATCGTTCACCAACATCAGCGCAGATCAGAATTCCGGACTTGTGGTGTTCAGCCCCGCGATCCCGGCCAACGGCGGTACAGCCTATTTCGGTCTGGAGAATGCCGTCCCCAGCGCCTGCACCGATACCGACGGAGACGGGCTCTGCGACGACTGGGAGATCAACGGTCTGACCGTTTACGTGAACGGCCAGTATGTGTTCGTCGACCTGCCGTCCATGGGAGCCAATCCCAATCATAAGGACATCTTCATTCAGGCCGACTACATGCAGACCTCGAATTACTTCTGCCTGCCGATTGTGGGCTGCATTTTCGGCCATACCCATCAGCTCGACGCGGCCGCGCTGGCGTTGGTCACCACTGCATTTGCCAACGCACCGGTGAGCAATCCCGACGGGACCAACGGCATCACGCTTCATGTGGACTGCGGCCCCGCCTGCATCATGAACCCGAAAACCGGACAGACGTGGGGTTCCTTGTCGATGGCCAACGTCATTCCGGAACAGGTAAACCTCGGCACAGCGCCGGGGAATAATTACAACTGGACGGCGTTCGACGCGCTGAAAACGCCGTACTTCATTCCCACCGGGCGCCAGCAGGCGTTTCACTATGTCGTGTTCGCGCATAACCTGGGCGGTCTGGACGGGACGAGCGGCATCTCGCGCGGCATCGGTGCGTCCGATTTTATTGTGTCTCTGGGGTCGTGGAATAACCAGACCGGCACGGTGATGCAGAAGGCCGGGACTCTCATGCATGAGCTGGGACACAACCTTGGTCTTCAGCACGGCGGCTCCGACGGGGTCAATTACAAGCCCAATTTCCTCAGCATCATGAATTATCTGTTCCAGATGAACGGTCTGATCGTCAACGGAACTCAGGGCACTCTGGATTATTCGCGCTTTGCGCTCCCGAGCCTGAACGAAAACTCGCTGAACGAAAACGTGGGCCTGAACGGAGGCGCCGCATCCGCGAATTACGGGACCTCGTACTACTGCCAGGGGTCCGCCATGAGCACGTTTGTGGCTCATGGCAATAATGCGATCGACTGGAACTGCAATGGCGCGAGCAACCAGGCGAGTGTCGCAACCGACATCAATCGCGACGGCGCGCTGACCACGCTGACAAGCTTCAACGACTGGCCCGCTGTTTCGTTCATGGGCGGCGGGGTGGGCGGCCTGGGCCTTTCGCTGGCGCCGCCTGCACTAACGGTCCTGGTGCCGGAGTCGTCTCCCACCATCGACGCGCAGGTCGCCAAACCGCTTCAGGTGATGGTCTCGGGCCCGGGCATCACTCGGACATTCGCCGGCATGTCGGTGAATCTCCCCTTTACGATCTCCAACTCAGGCACGCAGAACGACAGCTACACGCTGACCCCGACCTCCACGGTGACGTGGGGCAATGCGGGCGGCGTGCCGGCTTCGGTCTCTTTGAATGCGGGAGCGAGTACGCAGGTGACCATTGCGGTGACAGTCCCCGCGGGGACCTCCGTCGGAACAACGGGTGCGTTTAGTCTCAAGGCCGTCAGTGTCACCGGTTCGAACATCATGGATGTGGGCACGGCATCGGTGATGGCGACCGCGATGGCGATCACCACTCCTCCAGCCAATGGAAAAGTGGGAACCGCGTACGGACCCCTTCAGTTAACCGCCTCCGGCGGCGCCGTGCCCTACACATGGACTGCAACCGGATTGCCGGCGAATATTCAGATTTCTTCGGGCGGCGTGCTCAGCGGAACGCCGACGGTTGCGGGACCCGCGAACGCGACAATTACCGTCACGGATTCGACGGGTCGTGTCAGTACTTCGCAGGCCTACGCGATCACCGTCGCGCCCGCGGCGACCGTCACCATTGCCGACCCGAGCATACCTCCGGGCGAGGTCGGCCTGGCCTACGGGCCGGTGAACATGGTTGCGACCGGCGGCACGGCGCCTTACATGTGGGGGGCTGTGAACCTGCCGCCCGGTCTCAGCATCAATCTGAACAGCGGCCGCATCAGCGGCGCGCCAACCGCGGCCGGACAATACACCATCGGGATTACGGCCACCGATTCCAACGGCGTTTCGGCGTCGCAGAATTTTACCGTGACAATCGCCACCGGAACGCGACCCGTCACGATCGGCCTCACTCCCGGTTCACTGCCGAACGGTACGGTGGGCGTTGCTTATGGTCCTGTGAACATGGTGGCCAGCGGCGGTACGGCGCCTTACCTCTGGTCGGCAACCGGCCTGCCGGCCGGAGTCGCGATCAACGCCAGTTCGGGCGCCATCAGCGGCGTGCCGACGACGGCGGCCTCGTACACGCCCGCCATTACGGCCACCGATGCCAACCTGGTGACCGGTTCACTGAATTATGCGGTAACCATCGTAACCGCAGTCGCCCGGACCCAGCAAGCCATTACGTTCGGTCCCCTGGCCAACCAGGCCATCCTCACGACGCCCGCGGCGCTCAGCGCGTCCGCCAGTTCGGGCCTGACCGTCACGTTCACTTCCGAGACGCCGACCATCTGCCAGGTCTCCGGAACGTCGGTCACGTTCTTCACAGTCGGCACTTGTTCGATAGAGGCGAGTCAGGCGGGGAATGCGGTCTACGCCCCGGCGACCCCGGTCACACAGGCGTTCGCCATTACGCCGTACGGTCCCGCCGAAGTGGGCGTCTTCCGGCAGAACTTCGCGTGGCTGCTCGACGCCAACGGCAACCGCACGTACGATGGCACCGGTCCGGGTCTTGATTACTTCTATGCCAACTTCATTCCCGCCCATACCGGCGACATCCCCGTCGTCGGCGACTGGAGCGGATCGGGCACCACGAAGATCGGCATCTACCGGCCGTCGACGGGCCAGTGGTTCCTCGATGTCAACGGCGACGGCGTTTACGATGCCGGCGACGTAACCTATAACTTTGGCGGGATCGCGGGCGACAAACCGGTCGTCGGCGACTGGAGCGGCACGGGGACATCCAAGATCGGCATCTTCCGCTCGGGATACTTCTGGCTGCTCGATTACAATGGCGACGGCACTTTCGATGCCGGCGATCAGGCCTTCGCTTTCGGTGGTGTAGCGGGCGACGTGCCCGTTGCCGGCGACTGGAACGGCGACGGGAAGGCGAAAGTCGGCGTCGTCCGCGTGTTCTTCCCGGGCGGGACTCCGGCCTTCTGGATTCTCGACGCCAACAACGACCACTCCATCGGCGCGGGCGACCTGGTCTTCGCCTTCGGTGGCATTACAGGAGATGTCCCGGTGGTGGGCGACTGGAATGGTACAGGCTACGCCAAGGCCGGGATGTTCCGCTCCGGCTTCTTCTGGGTCGTCGACAACAACGGCAGCGCACCCACAGTGCTGGGCGGGAACCAGATCGTTGCGTTCGGCTACGGCGGTGTCGCCGGTGACGTGCCGATTACCGGCAAGTGGTGATCGCCAACGCGCTTTGACCTTCGCATTCGACCCACAGCGTGGATTGATCGTTGTACGTGCGGAAGCGACTGGACCAAGCGGTGGCGGCGCCCTGCAACTGGCTCTCGACACGGGAGCCAGTTGCACGTTAATTGACGTTGCGATGCTCGTCGCCATCGGTTACGATCCCGCGCTCACGACAGCACGAGTCCAGGTTACAACCGCGAGCGGTGTGGAATTTGCGCCTCGCGTCGAATGGCAGAGACTGACCACCCTCGGGCAGGAGCGCCATGGTCTCCAGGTTCTTGCCCACACCTTACCGCCGAGCACGGGAATCGATGGGTTGCCGGGGCTGGACTTTTTTCGTGGCTTGCGCCTGACCGTCGATTTCCGCGCCGGTTACCTGCGCATCGATTAATCTGCAATTCCCGGTCTATCCCGCAAACCGCCGGCACGCGGCGTCAGCCCAGGTGCCCGATTCCCCGGAAGCACCGAGCCGGGAGAGACCGCTTTACGAAGTAACAGAGTTCTGCCCGGTATAATCCTGATGGACGGACCGCGTCCATTCCATGAGACGCCGTAAGGTTCTGCTGGTCGGCTGGGATGCCGCCGACTGGAAGGTCATCCATCCGCTGATGGACGCCGGCAAGATGCCGAACGTCCAGCGCCTTGTCGAAAACGGGGCGATGGGGCAGATCGCCACGCTGCATCCGCCGCTTTCGCCGATGCTGTGGACCTCGATCGCCACTGGCAAGCGGCCGTTTAAGCACGGAATTCACGGCTTCTCCGAGCCCGCGCCGGACGGGCGCGGCGTGCAGCCGGTGACCAACCTCTCGCGGAAATCGAAGGCCATCTGGAACATTCTGAATCAGCAAGGTCTGCGCAGCGTGGTCATCGGCTGGTGGCCGAGCCATCCGGCCGAGCCGATTAACGGCGTGATGGTGTCCGACCATTATCACCGCGCTCATCAACCGCTCGACAAGGGCTGGCCGCTGATGAAGAATGCGGTTCATCCGCCGGAACTGGCCGGGACGCTGGCCGATCTGCGCATGCATCCCGACCTGCTGACGCCGGAAATGGTGGAGCCGTTTATTCCGCTCGCGAGAGAGATCGATCAGAACAAGGACAAACGGCTGGCCGGCATGATGCGCACGCTGTGCGAGTGCGTGAGCATCCATGCAGCCGCCACCTGGCTGCTGGACCATCCGCTTCCCGGCGGTCAGCCATGGGATTTCTTCGCGGTCTATTACGACGCCATCGATCATTTCTGCCACGGGTTCATGAAGTACCATGCGCCGCGACAATCGTGGATCGGCGAGCGCGACTTCGAGCTTTACGGGAACGTGGTCAATATGGCGTACCAGTTCCACGACCAGATGCTGGGAACCCTCCTGCAGAAGGCGGGTGAAGACGTTACGGTGATTCTCATGTCGGATCACGGGTTTCACCCGGATCATCTGCGCCCAGCGTCGATTCCCGATATTCCGGCCGGGCCGGCGATCGAACATCGCGACTTCGGTATCCTCGCGATCGGCGGGCCGGGGATTAAGAAGGACGAGCTGCTGCACGGGCCATCGGTACTCGACATCGCGCCGACGATTCTGACGATGTACGGGCTGCCCGTCGGCGAAGACATGGACGGCAAGGTGTTGTCTCAGGTTTTTGTGGAGGCGCCGGAGACCAGATTCATTCCGAGCTGGGAAGATGTGCCGGCGATCCCGCCAAACGGCGATGGCCGCCATCCTCCGCACACCCGGCTCGATCCGGTGGCGGCGCACGAAGCGATGGAGCAGATGATCGCGCTGGGATACATCGAGCGCCCGGACGAGAACCGCGAGGTGGCGGTGGAGAAGACGGTTCGCGAGCTGCGCTACAACCTGGGCGAAGCTTATCAGGACGACGACCGGCACCTGGAGGCGCACGAGATTTTCCGCGAGTTGTATGCGAAGGATCGCGACGAGCAGCGGTATGCGGTGCGGCTTTTCGTTTCCTGCCAGGCGCTGGGGATGACGGGGGAAATGCGCGAGATTGTCGACGACCTGGATGTTCGGCGGCGCGCGCTGTATGAGGAGGCGCTCGGCAAGGTGGCGGAGTTGCGGCAGATCGCCATCGGGCGCGCCCGCGAACGCAGGGAATCGCGTGAGGCGGATGAGGCGAGAGCCGAAGACACCAGGCATGAGGCGAGAGCCGAAGACACCGGGGCCGAGGCGAGAGCCGAAGATAGTAACAAAGAGCCCGAGTCGCTGCTCGACGACGACCAGAAGAAAGAACTGGCCCGTTATAAGAATCTGGCCCGCTATCAGCCCCCCGTTATCGATTATCTGAAAGCGCAGGTCCTGACCGCCGAGAAACGATATTCCGAGGCGCTGGGCGCGCTCGAAAAAGTAACGGCGGCGCATCTGGTCCGGCCCGGCCTGTTTCTCCAGTCGGCCGATCTCTACCTCCGGCTGCGGCGCTGGCGCGATGCGGATGCCGTCTATAAGAAGGCGCTGGCGATCGATCCCGATAACGCACATGCCCATCTCGGCTTGTGCAGGATGGCTCTGCGGCGGCGGCAGTTCAGCGCGGCTGCACAGTCGGCTCTCGATGCCTTGCAGAGGATCTATCATTATCCGCTCGCGCACTATCTGCTCGGGCTGGCGCTCGTGGGCCTGAAGGAATACGAACGGGCGGCGGCGGCCTTTGGCGCGGCGATCTCGTTCAACCCGAATTTTCCGGAGGCGCATATGCGGCTGGCGGCGGTGCTGGAGAAGCGCCTGGGCGACCCGGATGCCGCACGGGAACACCGGCAGCTCGCTCAGAAAATGCGGCGGCGCAGGAACGTGCGGCGAGCGCCGGTTTCGGCCGCGGAACGCGTGGAGAGGATCACGGCCGAGTCGACGGCGCCTGCCACCTCCGAGGCGCCGGTGGAAGTTGCGCCGCTGGAAGAATCGCTGGTCGTGGTGACGGGATTGCCGCGATCGGGCACGTCGATGTTCATGCAGATGCTGGCGGCAGGCGGAATGAACGTTCTCACCGATGGCCTGCGCGAACCGGACGAGGATAATCCGCGCGGCTATCTGGAGTTCGAACCGGTGAAGAATCTGCTGAAGGATTCGAAGTGGCTCCTTGAAGGGCGCGGAAAGGCGGTGAAGATCGTGGCGCCTCTGTTGGCGGCGCTTCCGCCGGGGCTGCCCTGCCGGATCATCTATACGGAGCGCGATCTGGATGAGGTTCTCGATTCGCAGGACCGCATGCTGGCACGGCGGAAACAGGATATCCCGACCACGCAGGAGCGCCGGCAGATGCTGAAGAACGAGTATGCGCGCACCACGGTGCGGGTGAAGGCGATGCTCGCGCGCCGGCCGGGGACGCAGGTGCTGAGCGTGGGATATCGCGATGCGATTTCCGATGCGCGGGCCGTGGCCGAAAGGGTGAGCCGGTTTCTGGGGGGCGGACTGGACGTGCCGAAGATGGTCGCGGCGGTGGACCCGGGGCTGCACCGGAATCGCGCGTAGTTACGCGGCCGGACCCGGCTGAGCGGGTGGTTTGTCCGATGTGCGGCGCCCGCGCCGGCGCCTCCTGCGCGCCCTCGCAGCCTCGGCTCAGTAGAATGGGAGTTCATGCAACAGACCATTCGCCCCGCGGGGCGCCTCTCCGGCGTGCTGTCTCTGCCCGGCGATAAATCCATCTCTCATCGCTTCGCCATGATCGCCTCGCTCGCCGAGGGAACGACGCGGATCTCCAATTTCTCCACCGGCGCCGACTGCCATTCCACCCTCGGCTGCGTTCAGGCGCTCGGCATCGACGCCTCGGAAGAAGGCACTACGGTGACGATTCACGGCAAAGGCCTGCACGGCTGGAAACAGCCCGCGGGCGATCTCGATGCCGGGAATTCCGGGTCGACAATCCGCATGATGTCCGGCCTGCTGGCCGCGCAACCGTTTACCAGCCGCATCTTCGGCGACGAGTCGCTGTCGCGGCGGCCGATGGGCCGCGTGATGAAGCCTTTGGCGGAAATGGGCGCGAGAATTGAGGCGCGCGACGGCCAGTTCCCGCCGCTGACGATTCATGGCGGCGAACTGCACGCGATCGAATACACGCTTCCCGTGCCCAGCGCGCAGGTGAAGACGTGCGTGCTGTTTGGCGGATTGTTCGCGGAAGGCCGGACGATCGTGCATGAGCCGATCCGGTCGCGCGACCATACCGAGATTGCGCTTCGCGAGTTCGGCGCGGAGATCCAGGTCCGAAAGCGCGCGATTACGCTGCAGGGCCGTCCGCATCTGACGGGGCGGGATGTGGTGGTGCCGAGCGATCTCTCGTCCGCCGCGTTCTTCCTTGTGGCCGGCCTGCTGGTGCCGGATTCGAACCTGGTGATTCAGGGCGTGGGACTGAACCCGTCGCGCTCGGCGCTGCTCGACTTTCTGCTTTCGACCGGCGCGAATATCAAAGTGCTGAAGATCGAGTCGGTGAACGGCGAGCCGATCGGCGACATTCAGGTGCGTTCCGCGCCCATTCGGGGCGGCGTGATCGAGAAGGATATGGCCGCGGCGCTGATCGACGAGATCCCCGTGCTGGCGGTGCTGGGCGCGGCGTCGGAAGAAGGATTCGTAGTGCGCGACGCCGCGGAGTTGCGGATCAAAGAAACCGACCGCATCGCAACCGTCGCGGAGAATTTCAAGCGCATGGGAATCGAGATTGAAGTGACGCCGGACGGGATGCGCGTGCCGGGACGGCAGAAATTCCGCGCGGCCGCGTTCGATTCTTTTGGCGATCACCGGATCGCGATGGCGTTCGCGGTAGCGGCGCTGCGGGGCGATGGTGAATCGACAATCGACAACGCCGAGGCGTCGTCGGTGTCGTTCCCGGAGTTCTGGGGGATTTTAGAAAAGGCAGCGGCAGGGTAGTAACGCAGGCTTGCCGCCGACCGACCGGGACCCCGCTATAAGCCGCGCTCAAGCTAGAAATTCTTCAGAAGGGAAAGCACAGCCTGCGGTGCGGAGTTGGCCTGAGAAAGCGCGGCCAGGGACGTCTGTTGCAGCACCTGCGCTTTGGTCAGGTTGGCCGCTGCGGCCGCGACGTCGGCGTCGCGAAGACCGGACTCGGCGGCCGAGTAGTTGGTGATCTGCGACTGCGCCAGATTCGTCGCGTACTGCAGCTTGTTCTCGCCGGCGCCCACCGTGCCCTGCACAATGCCCAGATTGCTGATCGCCGTTGTCAGCGCGGCGAGCGCCGCCAATGCGCTGCCTGTGCTGGTGGCGGTGGCCGAGGCCGCCGTAACCGGGTTGGAGCCCGGAGTGGTGAAAACACTTCCCGTTGCGGACTGCGTCTGATTGACACTGAACACGCTGTCGCTTTGCAGGGAGATACCCGTACCGGCGGTGTCCGCGACGGCCAGGATGCCCGATCCGGCGAGCTGGCTGTTGATATCGGCGAGGGCGAGCGGAACGGTGTTATCCGCCGACGTCAGGGAGAGAGTATAAGTGCCCCCGGAGTTCTGGATGACGTCCTTTTCGGTGCCTGCGGTGATGGGAGAACCGGAGAATGCACCGGTGTCGACATTGTAATTCGCGCTGTTGACGGCCGTACCTGCGCTGGTCACCGCGTTCGGGCTTACACCTCCGACCGGAGCTGCCGCCGAAACGGTGAACGCGGTCGATCCGCCAAACTGCAGGTACCCGCTGCTGGAGATCGAAGCGGTAATGCCATAGGCGGCGAGCGATGTATTGAGGCTGGCGATCACTCCCGCACCGGTCAGACCGGCCGCGGCCGACGTCGGGTTTACCACGACATTCACGGTCTGGTTGCCGGTACCCGTATTCAGATTGAAGGTGAAAGTCTGACTGGCACTGACGAGAAAAGTCGTCGCCGTGTTGTTGAGATTGACGATGTTGCCGCCGATTCCCGTCCCGCCACCGGCTACGCTGGTTGCCGCGATGCCAAGCGCCGTTGTATCGACGGCATTGTTGGTCCCGCTCAGATCGACGGAAATCTGCGAATTCGCCTGCGAACTCCCGCCGCCCGTGTACACCGTCAGATTGGCGTTGTTCACGCCACCCGTATTCAGTCCGATGTTCGCCGCCTGGCGATTGATTTCAGCCAGCAGCCCCTGATACTCGTTGTCGACGGTTGTGCGGCTTCCCTGAAAAGTCCCCGACGCCGATTCCGACGCGAGGGTCTGCAGGCGGCCGAGGATCTGGGAGATATTGCTGAGGCCGCCATCGGCGATCTGCAGAGTGCTGATGCCATCGGTTGCATTCTGCACGCCCGTCGTGAGCCCGGTAATATCGCCCGCATACTGATTGGCCACGGAGAGGCCGGCCGGATCGTCGGCCGAGGAATTGATTTTGTAGCCGGACGACAACTGCTCGATAGCCTTACTCTGGAAAGCCTGATTGATTCCGATGTAATACTGCGCGTTCAGCGAGGCAACGTTGGTCTGAATGGATATCGACATCTTTGGGTCCTTTACTTGTGCGGTCCGGCGTCATGCCGTGTGCGGCGGCTGCGAATCTCCGCCAGCCGCAGGGGCGCTGACGCAGCAATGGTCCCGGTCGTTGTTCTTTTCTCCGGGCGTTGAAATACCGGCATCACGAACGCCTGGCCCGGAACCGAGTCGGCACGGAAAGGCGGTGCCGATGGAGGCGGCGTGAAACCTGAGGTGTCAGCTTTCTGACTCACGCGCAAGGCTTTGCAGCCAGGATGCCAATTCGGCGATGCCGGTATTTCAATGAGTTAGGAGATGGCCCGGTGTCAGAATTACGTCGTTTCCGGTGCAATGGCCAGGATTTTGCCGCCCCCGGACCGGGTTGCCAGCGGTGAATCCGCAGATCAGGCCCGCCGCCGGAAATTCGCGGGAGGGATCTGCGGCCATGACTTGCGCGAGATCCTTAGAAGCCGAGTTCGCGATCCCAGTGCAGATCGAGCGCCGCTTTGTGCATGTGTTCGAGCGCCAGATCGATGTGCCGGAACGCCGCATCGCGCCAGCCGCGGGCACGGCCATTGTCCTCTTCGCGCCCCAGATCGGCACGGGCGCTTCTCATCAGTTCGACGATCTTACGGAAGCGGCCCTGGCGATCCACGTGCAGGTCCACGCGCGGGTGGTCCTCGAAGTCCTTGTGGTCGATGACGGCCGCTCGGTCGATTTCACCGATGGCAGCTTCTACCTCATGATCGGCCTCAAGGAGGCGGCGAGTCACGTTCGGCTCCTCTCTGACACGCAGCAGGAACTGGGCGGCGCGCAGGTCGCTGCGGGCGCGCAGATAGGCGGGATGGCGGCCGGGTGTGTCCGCGCTGACGACCGCGGGTGCTATGACAGCGGCCAGACTGAGCAGGCTCAGAGCGAGAGTTCGTAGTTTCATCTTTTATTCCTCCGCCATTACAAACGCAGTGTACCAATGCCACGTTGCGCGCCGGCGCAGTCTTGAAGACTTTTTAATTCAGAACCAGCCGCTGCGATATGCCAGCCACCAGCTCAGGATGAAGATCGGAATGGTTGCGCCCAGTGCCCACAGGAGCGGGAGAACGAAATCCGCCGCAAGACTCAGGACGGTGAAGATCAGCCAGAACATCTTGCGTTCCATGCGCCAAGTCTACATGGTTCGACGCGGATCGGGATTTCGATGCGGGTGCGAGACGATGCAGCTGCGAGATGGAGATGCGGGATCAGTCGGCGCGGCGTCAGCGGGAGGGCGACGGCGCGGCTCAGCCCGCGACGACAGCGGCGGCAATCGCGGTCAGGTTCCAGCCGACCACCAGACAGTAGACCGCATTCGCCATGCGGAGCGCCGCGGTCCGCCCGTTGCGGTAGCAGTAAAACCCGATCAGCGTCGCAATTGTCTTGGCCGCGACCAGACCGACCCATGGCGCATGAGCATAAGGCAGCGCCCAGACCAGGAGAGGGTTTCCCTCCAGGACACCTTTGCGGAGGAACACGAGCGTCGTCAGAACGTCCAGGCACTGCAAAACCACAAAGATTGGCAAAACCTTCGATTTCGTCCAGGCTGCTGTGGTCAAGCCCTATCATGGGCTCCGGGTGCGCTCCTTGTATAGTGCCAGAGCCCGGTTTTGGCGTTTTGCGGTACCGGTACGACGAGTCCGCGATCCGAGGAGTTGTTATGCTCACAACAGGCAAGCTATGGCCTACGCGAAACACGGGTTGGCAATGTGCGTGGCCGGCGTCGTTCTGGTGGGGACACTCTGCGCCTTTGAATTGCCGCCGTTCCGCGAGTACCCGGGCGTCGAATACCGGTTAGGCGAAATCACACTGCCGCCGGACTATCGGGAGAAAACGGAGTGGACTTTCGCCCGTCTGATGTATCCGCAGGCGCCTGGCGGAAGATACGGACGTGGCCGCGGTTTCGGCGGCCGTGGCGGCGGAGGCCTCTGGACCGAAGGCAACTCCATCTGGACGCAGGATTACCCGCGCGCCGACCGGCATTTCTCCGAGGCTCTGCGCCGCCTGACCCGCATCCACGGCCGCTCGGTGGAACAGCCCGTCAATCTGGACGACGGCGCGGTTTACGACTGGCCCTGGCTTTACGCCGTGCAGCCCGGCCACTGGCAGCTGACCGATTCCCAGGCGAAAACACTGCGCGAGTATCTCCTGCGCGGCGGATTTTTCATGGCCGACGATTTCTGGGGAGACAACGAATGGGAGATCTTCATGGCCACCATGCGGAAGGTTCTGCCCGGCCGCGAGCCCGTGGAACTCGCCAACGACGATCCGATTTTTCACACGGTCTATAATCTGGCCGAACGCTACCAGGTGGCCAGCGAGGGCTCGGCGCAGCGGGGCGTCAGCTACAAATGCGCGAACTGCCCCGACCGCTGGCTCGGAATCCGCGACGACCAGGGCCGCGTCATGGTCGCCATTACTTTTCAGTCGGACGTCGGCGATTCGTGGGAGTGGGCGGATGCGCCTTATTACCCGGAAATGTATTCCAGGCTGGGGATCCGGATCGGCGTGAACTACATTACCTACGCCATGACCCACTGACAGCGGCGGCCTGGTCCGCGCGTATCATAATCCTATGAAACATCCCGGCGCCGCAATGCTCATGTTGGTGGTCGTGGCCGCACTCCATGGCCAGTCGACTCGCAAGGCTCCAGCCGATATCAAACCGGGGAGCATCACGTACGAAGACATCGCGTATCCGTACCCGGTCAGCTTCCTGCCGCTTACGCTTTACGGGCAGGATGTGCGCATGGCGTACATGGACGTTCCGCCGGCCGGCCAGCCGAACGGCCGTACCGTGGTTCTGCTCCACGGCATGAATTTCGGCGGCTTTTACTTCGGCGGGCCCATCGAAGCGCTGCGAAACACCGGCTTTCGGGTTGTGGTGCCGGACCAGATCGGCTTCGGGCGGTCCTCCAAGCCAATCATTCCGTATAACTTTCACGATATGGCGCTGAACACGCGGACGCTGTTGCAGTCCCTGGGCATCGCCAGGGCGGCGATCGTCGGCCACTCGATGGGTGGAAAGCTGGCCGCGCGTTTCGCCGCATCGTATCCGGATATGACCGAACGCGCGGTCCTCTACGATCCCATCGGACTGACCGACACGCGGTGGGAGCAGCCCTGGCACAGTGCCGAGGAAGCGTACAAAGCCACGATGGCGAGAACTCCCGACCAGACCTGGCAGGCGTCGTACGCGAATATCGAACGCTACTTCCCCGATGCCTGGAAGCCGGAATATGAGCAGTATGTGCGCATCCTCTATGCGCCGACGCTGAGCAGCGACTGGCCGCGGCTCGCCATGGTTCGGTCGATCTATCAACAGATCACGTATCTGGATCCGGTTGTTCACGACTGGGAGCACATCAAAGCGAAGACGCTCGTGCTGGGCGGCGAGCGGGACGGGCAGAATTTTCCGGCGCTGGCCCGGCACATCGCCGATGCCATTCCCGGCGCGCAACTGGTGCTGATTCCGAACGTGGGTCACGTTCCGCACATCCAGGTGCCGGAGGTTTTCAACCGGGAACTGTTGAAGTTCCTGATGTCGTAGCCTTGTGCCGAGGGGACCAGGCCGACGTGGGCGTCCGCCCCACACGCGGTGATTAGCGCGGGGGCCGAATCGTAACCGTAGCGGACGCGCATTCGCCCACGCTGGCCGTGCAGGCCCGCGCTTTCAGGTCCTTATCGAAGCACGCCCGCACTTCCGTCAGCGCGGCGCCCCGGCAGGCGGTGCGAAACGCGCCCTTCGGGAACGAAGGATTGGATCCCGCGAATTGCTCTTCGATCTGGGCCGGACTCTCCGTCTCCGTCTGTCCGATGGCGGTGATCTGCACCGGTATCTGCACGGCCGCGCGCGCCAGAATGATCTTCGTGAAAAACTCGTCCTGAGACCAGCCGGTGCAGGTTCCGTGCGTCGCCCATTCGTGCTGAATCAGCCCGGGACTCGGCATGTAGGGCAGGATGTCGTTCACCAGACCTCCGGAGACCTTCTTCACCGGCCCGCAGGATTCCGGGCTTCGTCCCGAGTTCGCCTCCGGCCACAGCCCGTGAACCACGAACCTTACTCCCGGAACGCATTCCCGCGGATTCGAGGCGGCTTCGCCCGGCTGTGCGCAGAATTCCGGCGCCCAGGAGAGCGAAAGTACGAAGTAATCGAATTGCCCGGCAGCGCCGCGAACCTGCGCGGAGAGCGAGCAGGACAACGCAAGGATCACCAACCCTCCGAGCAAGCCGACTGGTGCTAAGTTCCGGAAGTTCACGTTACCGCTCCTTCACAGTCGCGGCTCGGGAGTGGTTTCGGGGTCGTTCGGGGTCGTTCCACTGGAAGACTCATCATATCGCTGAACCGGCTGCCAACCGTTGTTTCAGAACCCAGCTTTCAGAAACCGGCTATGCGGACAACCATCGCGGCCAGTGTTCCACCCAGGAATGGTCCGAAGATCGGAATCGGGGCGTATGCCCAGTCCGACGTTCCTTTATTCGCGATCGGCAGGATGGCGTGCGCGATGCGCGGCCCCAGATCGCGCGCCGGATTGATCGCGTAACCCGTCGTTCCGCCCAGACCCAGTCCGATGGCCCACACCAGGCTGCCCACCAGCCAGGGTCCAAGCCCTGCCACCGGTCCCGACGCCGCCACGGCCTTCGAGAAAATCGCTCCTGCCACCAGCACGAGCACGAACGTGCCGATGATCTCGCTCACCAGGTTTGCCAGCGGACGGCGGATCGCCGGAGAAGTGCCGAAGCAGGCGAACTTCAGATCCGCCTCGGGGGTAGCTCGCCAATGAGGCAGATAGTGCAGCCAGACCAGGCAGGCTCCCGTGAACGCTCCGGCCAATTGCGCCGCTGTGTACCAGACGAGCTTGCCGTAGTCGCCGGAAACGATCGCGGCCGCCAGCGTCACGGCGGGATTCAGATGACCTTCACTCCCGCACGCGATCGCGGTGAACACGCCCGCCATCACCGCGAGCCCCCAACCCGTGGCGATGACCATCCATCCGGCCCCTTCGCCTTTGGATTTTTTCAGCAGCACGTTGGCGACGACGCCGTTGCCGAGGAGGATCAGCACCATCGTCCCCATGAATTCTCCGAAAGCACCGTGCGGCATTAATCCTCCAGCCAGTCGAACGACCGCGTGACGGCCTTCTTCCAGAACCCGAACATCTTTTCGCGCCGTTCCGCATCCATTTGCGGTTCCCACGTCCGATCCACCGACCACTGCGCGCGCAGATCGTCCAGGCTCGTGTAAAAACCGGTGGCGAGGCCGGCCGCGCAGGCGGCACCCAAGGCAGTTGTTTCTTTCACCGCCGGACGAACCACGGTTCGGCCGAGGATATCCGCCTGAAACTGCATCAGGAGTTCGTTCTCCACCATGCCGCCGTCGGTCCGCAGCACGCTGACGGGAACGCCCGAATCCTTCTCCATGGCTTCCGCGACTTCGCGCGTCTGGAAGGCCGCGGCTTCCAGCACGGCACGCGCCAGATGACTCTTGTTGGAATAGCGGGTCAGGCCGGCAATCACGCCGCGCGCATTGTGCTTCCAGTAAGGCGCGTACAATCCGGAAAAGGCCGGAACGAAGTAGACGCCGCCGTTGTCGTCCACTTGCCGGGCGAGCGTCTCGATCTCCGAACTTTTCGAGATGAGTCCGAGATTATCCCGCAGCCATTGCACCAGCGCGCCGGTGATTGCCACGCTTCCTTCGAGCGCGTAGTATGCCGGCTGTCCTTTGAACTGAAACGCCACCGTAGTGAGCAGTCCGTGCCGCGATTGCACAATGTCGAGACCGGTGTTCATCAGCAGGAAGCAGCCGGTGCCGTAGGTGTTCTTGGCTTCGCCGGCGCGGAAGCAGGTCTGTCCCACGAGCGCCGCTTGCTGGTCGCCCAGAATTCCGGCGACCGGAACGCCGCGAACCGGTTCCAGCATGGCCTCACCGTAAACTTCGCTGCTGGATCGGATCTCCGGCAGGATCGCGCGCGGGATCCCGAACGCGCTCAGCAATTCCCGATCCCAGTCCAGAGTTTTCAGATTCATCAGCTGCGTGCGGCTGGCGTTGGTGCAGTCGGTGATGTGCAGTCCGGTGAGTTGCCAGACCAGGAAGGTATCGATGGTGCCGAACAGAAGCTCGCCTGCTTCGGCTTGCTCGCGCGCTTGGGGAACGTGGTCCAGCAGCCAGCGAATTTTCAACGCGCTGAAGTAAGTCGCCAGCGGCAGGCCAGTCTTTGCGCGGAAGCGGTCTGGCCCGCCATCGCGGGAGAACTCGGGAATGTAGTCCGCGACGCGCGTATCCTGCCAGACGAGGGCGTTGGCTACGGGCCGGCCGGTCGTTCGATTCCACAGCACCGTGGTTTCGCGCTGGTTGGTGATGCCGATAGCGGCCAGGTCGCCGGGACGGAGATCCAGCTGCACCATGGCTTCCGCGATCACCTCGCGCGTGCGGAGCCAGATCTCATCGGGATCGTGCTCCACCCATCCGGCCTGCGGATAGACCTGCTGGTGCTCTTTTTGCGCCGCCGCCACGATTCGCCCCGCGCGATCGAATACCAGGAATCGCGTGCTGGTGGTGCCCTGGTCCAATGCTCCAATGAATTCCGGCATGCTCCCTCGCTTTTGGGATTCTCCAGTCTATCTCTATCGAGGCACCCGCTCTTATGAGATCCTCGCGCAGAACCCGCTGAACCGATTGACCCGCCTGAATTGCCCGAAGGCGGCCGATCTCCTATCATGGAAGTGATGACGGCAGAGCAAAGGAGCGCGCTGGCGGGTGTGGTGACCATCGACCAAGAGGTCATGCACGGAACGCCCTGCTTTGCACAAACGCGAGTGCCGGTGCAGACTCTCATCGACTTTCTGGAGACGGGCGAAACCATCGACGATTTTCTGGCCGTCTATCCTGCCATCCGCCGGCAACACGTTTTCTCATTTCTGGAACTCAGCCGCGATATCGCTATCGATCAACTGGCATGCGCGTCGTTATAGACGCCTCCATCGATCCGCGGCTGGTTGAAGCGTTCCCGGAACATCGCGTCCAGACCCTTTTTGATCTCGGGTGGCAACAACTGAAAGACCATGTCCTGGTGAAGCGACTGGACTGTGACGTATTCATCACGGCCGATCGGGGATTTGAGCACGAGCACAATCTCAAGTCGCTGTCATACGGCGTCGTCATTGTTCATGTGGCCCGGAACAAAATCACTTTCTATCGGCCGCTCTTCCCGCAGTTGCTGAAGGCGGTGGCAACGGTCGGGGCTGGCGATGTAGTTCATGTTTACGGTCCTCCATTGGACTAAGGGCCGTCTCGGAATAACCCGACGAGGGACCGTGGGGCGCCGTCGCTCATGACGCTCCACAGGCTAACGCCTCGTCCGGCGGGGATTGCAACTGCGTTGCCGCGAAGATCGCGAGACCAATCCCTCGCATCCGTAGTATCATGACCTTGGTTTTTACAAAGGTCCGACAAATGAAGATCCTGAATTCCGCCGCCAGTCTCGCCGCCGTCGCGCTCTGTCTGTCGATGACGCCACAACATCTGCCCGCAGCAGCGGAGCAGCATTATCTCTACGTCGCCAGCCCCGGTACCCGCAATTACGTCGAATACGGCGGCGTCGGCATCCTGGTCTTCGATATCGACCACGGCTACAAGTTCGTCAAACGCATTCCGACCTGGAAAACGCCCGAAGGCAAGGAACCAGAGAACGTCAAGGGCATCGCCGCCAGCGCGCAGACAGGCCGCGTTTACGTCACCTCGCTGAATCGCATGATCGCCATCGACGCGGTCTCCGGCAAGACCATCTGGGACAAGACCTACGAAGGAGGTTGCGACCGCATGGCCATCTCACCCGATGGCAAGACGCTCTACGTTCCGCAACTGGAGGGGCCGTCGTGGCACGTCGTCAATGCCGCGACCGGCGCGGTGATCGCGACCATCGAAACCAAGTCCGGTTCGCACAACACGATCTACTCAGCCGACGGCCAGCACGTCTATCTTGCCGGCCTTCATTCGCCGGTGCTGTCCATCGCCGACGCCAAAACGAATACGGTGAGCAGCACCGTCGGACCGTTCGCCGACGTGATTCGCCCCTTCACGGTCAACGGCGCCAACTCGCTCGTCTATGTCAACGTCAACAATCTGCTCGGTTTTGAGATCGGCGATCTGAAGACCGGCAAGAAGCTCTATCACGTCGAAGTGCAGGGTTTCGAGAAGGGCGACGTGAAACGCCACGGCTGCCCCGCGCACGGAATCGCCCTCACGCAGGACGAAAAAGAACTCTGGCTCGCCGATTGCCACAACAGCGCGATCCATATCTTCGATAACACCGTGACGCCGCCGAAACAGACGACCGATCTCAAAATGCGCGATTGCGTCGGCTGGGTCAGCATGAGCCTCGACGGCCGTTTCGCATATTCGTCGACCGGCGAAGTGATCGACGTCGGGGCAAAGAAGATCGTCGCCGCGCTCACCGACGAGGTCGGCCGCCAGGTACAAAGCGAAAAGCTGCTGGATGTCGTAATCTCGAACGGCAAAGTGGTCCGCGTTGGCAATCAGTTCGGCGTGGGCATGAAGCAGTAGATGGGTCGGCTGACCGTATGTTTCCTGTTGGCGGTGGCCTACGGGCTCGCGCAGACGCGCGACGCACGTTTCTTCGATGAACGGGTCGCGCCGATCATCGAGAAGCACTGCCTCGGCTGTCACAACGAGGAGCTGAAGAACGCCAACATATCTTTTCTCGATCGCGAAAGCTTGTTGCACGGCGGCACGCGCGGCCCGGCCATCATCCCGGGCGACCCGGCCAAAAGCCTGCTGATGGCCGCTCTTCGTCACGAAGGCGAACTGCAGATGCCACCCGGCCCGCCGTTATCGTCAAAAGAGATCTCAGTGCTGACGACGTGGGTCAAGCGCGGCGCCATTTGGGGCACGAAGCTTCAAAAGCAATCAGCAATCGGCAGGTAACGCCGCTTCGTTGCCGCGATGCTGCCAGTGATGCCCGGCAAACGCCGCCACAAGAAGCAGAACGACCGCGAAACCGCCATTGGCAACCGCGTCCGTCCACATCAGTCCGCTCGCCCCCCAGTGTTTGTAGCCGACGCCATCGAGCCACGTCATGTAAGAAATCGGAATGTTTCCGGTAGCGTTGAGCGTGGAATACGCGGCTGCCGCGGCGTGCTCGCGTCGCCCGACGACATCGAGCAGCAGCGCCGTGTACACCGCGTAAGCGACTCCCGACGAGACGGAGTAAGCGGAGTAACCTGCGCCGTAAGTGAATGGCGTGTGCGGCGCAACGGCCAGGTAAATCCCGAAGATCGCAGCCAGCCAGCCCGCCTAGATCTAGCAGCCCGTAGCGCAATGGCTTTTGAGAATTCTCGCCCAAGCGATGCGGACGAAAGAAGAGCGATGTGAAAAGGCGTTACTCCAACTGTCGGAGTTACACGAAACTGCAAGAATACTTGAGGGATATTGAACGCGCCTGGACTTCTCAATGTTGACCACGATACCCGTAGCGCCGAAACAAGCAAGTTGAGCAGGTTGAGGCTTTCGTGCAGCCCCCGTGGCGTTCCATGTCCGGTCATTTTCCGCATCGCAAGCCCCAGATTGAACGCACAGCCGTGGATCAGCAGCCGCTTGATGATGTTGTCGTGATGTCTAAGATGGGTTCGCCGCATGGCCCCCGTTTCGTACATATGCGCGAAGCTTCGCTCGACTCGTTCTCCACGTTGCCGGAGAAGTCGTAGTCCGCGCTCACCGCGAATCCGCCGCCGATTCGCATAAACAGCCGCCTTCTCTTCGGCTTTGCCTTTCCAGTTCCGGCGACCCCGCTTCGGCTCCGAACAGTAGGTCCGAACATCGCTCCGTTTAATACTCACCATCACATCGTTACTGTGATAACCCTTATCCAGTACCAGCTCGGCCGGGCCTTCCGGATTCACCCGCTCACCCACCGTCTCGTTATTGGTTTCCGCCGCCACCTCGCAGATGTTCTCGCCGCATTGCGCCAGCGTTTCATGCACGGTTTTGGTATCGCCGTCGGCAGCCGATTGCAGCGTCACAGCCAGCAGCGCGCCGCTTTCCAGATCCACTGCATGCTCGGCCTTGTGGGCCAGATGCGTGCGGCCATCTTTCATCTTCGTAATGCGCGCATCCGGATCATGCGGATTTT
>Ga0302319_10006798_pt1 | contig 22642 bp, 15 predicted proteins | sample Bog_T0_2_FD_203319 | JGI IMG/M metagenome (GOLD analysis project Ga0302319, IMG submission 203319) | Peat permafrost microbial communities from Stordalen Mire near Abisko, Sweden - Bog_T0_2 | ecosystem: Environmental > Terrestrial > Soil > Wetlands > Peat | place: Sweden: Abisko, Stordalen Mire...
GCCGCCGTGGTGCGGATCGCCGGCTGGAGCGGCTTTCTTCTCGGGCAGCTCGGTGATCACCGCTTCGGTGGTCAGGAGGAGGCCGGAGATGGAAGCGGCGTGCTGGAGCGCGCTGCGAGTCACCTTGGCAGGGTCAACGACGCCGGCCTTGATGAGGTCTTCATAGACGCCGGTGGCCACATTGTAGCCTTCGTTGCCTTTGCGTTTCTTGACTTCCTGCACGATGAGGGCGCCTTCCTGGCCCGCGTTGTCGGCGAGCTGACGGAGAGGAGCTTCGATGGCGCGGCGCACGATCTGGAGACCGATCGCTTCGTCGCCTTCCAATTGGAGGCTATCGAGGGCTTTCTGGGCGCGGATGAGGGCCACGCCGCCGCCGGCGACGATGCCTTCTTCCACGGCCGCACGGGTGGCGTGCAGAGCGTCTTCGACGCGGGCCTTCTTTTCCTTCATCTCGGTTTCGGTAGCGGCGCCGACATTGATGACGGCCACGCCGCCCGCGAGCTTCGCGAGACGCTCCTGGAGCTTCTCACGGTCGTAGTCGGAGGTGGTCTCTTCGATCTGGCGGCGCATCTGGGCCACACGGCCCTGGATATCGGCCTGCTTGCCGGAACCTTCGACGATGGTCGTGTTCTCCTTGTCGATCGTGACGCGCTTGGTGCGGCCAAGATCGTCGAGGGTGATGTTCTCCAGCTTGATGCCGAGGTCTTCGGTGATGCAACGCCCGCCGGTGAGGATGGCGATGTCTTCGAGCATGGCCTTGCGGCGGTCGCCGAAGCCGGGCGCCTTAACGGCGGCCACCTGGATGGTGCCGCGCAGCTTGTTCACCACGAGAGTCGCGAGGGCTTCGCCTTCGACGTCTTCAGCGATGATCAGGAGGGGCTTGCCGGTCTTCGCGGTCTTCTCGAGCACGGGGAGCAGGTCCTTCAGGGAGCTGATCTTCTTCTCGTGGATGAGGATGTAGGGATTCTCGAGGATGGTCTCCATCGACTCCGCGTTGGTCACGAAGTAAGGCGAGAGATAGCCCTTGTCGAACTGCATGCCTTCGACGACGTCGAGGGTGGTTTCAATCGACTTGGCTTCTTCAACCGTGATGGTGCCGTCTTTGCCGACCTTGTCCATCGCGTCGGCGATGATCTCGCCGATCGTGGTGTCCCAGTTGGCGGAAACGGTCGCAACCTGAGCGATTTCCGTGCGGTCCTTGACCTTCTTGGAGATCTTGGCGATTTCGGCGACGAGCGCTTCCACGGCCTTATTGATGCCGCGCTGGAGCGAGGTGGGGTTGGCGCCGGCCGTCACGTTCTTGAGGCCTTCTTTGTAGATGGCTTCGGCAAGAACTGTAGCGGTGGTGGTGCCGTCACCCGCCATGTCGCTGGTCTTGCTGGCGACTTCGCGGACGAGCTGGGCGCCCATGTTTTCGTAAGGATCTTCGAGCTCGATCTCCTTGGCGACGGTAACGCCGTCCTTGGTGATGGTCGGGCTGCCGAATTTCTTGTCGAGGATGACGTTGCGGCCGCTTGGCCCGAGGGTCGCCTTGACCGCTTTCGCGAGTTTCTCAATGCCGCGGAGCAGAGCGTGCCGGGCGGATTCATCGAATTGCAATTGTTTAGCTGCCATGTGGATTAGTAGTAGTGGTGAGTGTTAAGTTGGTGGAAGAATCAGCTTGCGGACGCGCCGCCTCCCGGCCCGAATAGAAGGCTGGATGCAGGCCGTCGCGCAGGAGCTATGTTTTAGCCGATGATGCCCAGGATATCGTCTTCGCGCATGATCAGATAGCCTTCGCCATCGATCTTAATTTCGGTGCCGCCGTACTTGCTGATCAGCACTTTGTCACCCTTCTTGACGGTGAACGCGATGAGTTTGCCGTCTTCGTCGCGCTTGCCGGTGCCGAGAGCTACGACTTCACCTTCCTGCGGCTTTTCTTTGTGAGCGTCGGGGATGATGATCCCGCCTTTTTTGACTTCAGTAGCCTCGAGCGGTTTCACGAGAACCCGATCTGCGAGGGGTCGAACATTGACTGCCATAGTTGGTTGTGTGGTTTGCTTGTTTGTTGTTTGCTTTGGTTATTACGGAGACGCCGGAGGGATCCATCGTGCCTCGAAAGGCGGGTGGACGGCCCTGGCGGATTCGGTAAAGGTTTTAAAGGGTGGGCGGACGATCCTCGTTATTTCTTCTTGTCCTCGTCCACGACCTCGAATTCCGCGTCCACGACGTCGCCATCGGGTTTTTTGGAAGACGGAGCGGGCTCTTCGGCTTCCGCGGAAGCCTGCGGGGTTGGCCCAGCCTGGCTGGCGGCGGCCGCGGCCTGCTTGTAAAGGTCCTCGCTGGCGCTCTGGAACTTGGATTGGAGCTCGTCGTAGGCGGTCTTGATGGCCTCGGAGTCGTCGCCCTTGAGAGCTTCGCGCACCGCGGTGATCTTTGCCTCGATTTCGGTCTTCTTGTCCGCGGGAACCTTGTCCCCGAGATCCTTCAACTGCTTTTCACACTGGTAGGCCAGGTTATCGGCGTTGTTGCGAATTTCGATGGCTTCCTTCGCCTTCTTGTCCTCTTCGGCGTGGACCTCGGCCTCGCGCTGCATTCTTTCGACTTCCTCCTTGCTAAGGCCGGAGCTGCCGGTGATCGAGATCTTCTGCTCCTTGCCGGTGCCGAGATCCTTGGCGCTCACGTGCAGAATGCCGTTCGCATCGATGTCAAAGGTGACCTCGATTTGCGGCACGCCGCGCGGGGCCGGCGGGATCCCGTCGAGATGGAAGGTGCCGAGATTCTTGTTATCGCGGCTCAGCGGGCGTTCGCCTTGCAGAACCTTGATCTCCACGCCGGGCTGACTGTCGCTATAAGTCGAGAAGATCTGGGATTTGCGGGTAGGAATAGTGGTATTTCGCGGGATCATCGGCGTGGCAACGCCGCCCGCGGTCTCGATGGCCAGCGTCAAAGGCGTCACGTCCAGGAGGAGAACATCCTTCACGTCGCCGCGGAGCACACCGCCTTGAATGGCCGCGCCGACTGCCACGACTTCATCGGGATTCACTCCCTTGTGCGGCTCCTTGCCCACGAGTTTGCGAGCCGTCTCGATGACTCGCGGCATGCGGGTCATGCCTCCCACAAGCACCAGTTCGTCAATTTCCTTTTCCGTAAGACCGGCGTCCTTGAGACAGGCTTTCACCGGTCCGATCGTGCGCTCGAACAGGGCATCCGTGAGCTGCTCCAGTTTGGAGCGGGTCAGCTTTTTCTGGATGTGCTTCGGTCCGGTCTGGTCGGCCGTAACGAAGGGAAGATTGATCTCGTATTCCTGCGCGGAAGAAAGGGCGATCTTCGCCTTCTCGGCCTCTTCCTTGATGCGCTGCACGGCGTCCGGCTGCTTGGTCAGTTCGATGCCGCTCTCCGTTTTGAATTCCTTGAAGATCCAATCCATGATGGCGTTGTCCCAGTCGTCGCCGCCGAGGTGGGTATCGCCGTTCGTGGCCTTCACTTCGAACACGCCGTCGCCGATTTCGAGCACTGAAATGTCGAAGGTGCCGCCGCCCAGATCATAAACCGCGATCTTTTCGTCGGACTTCTTATCGAGCCCGTAAGCGAGGGAAGCCGCGGTTGGCTCGTTCACGATGCGCATCACTTCGAGGCCGGCAATCTTGCCGGCGTCCTTGGTCGCATTGCGCTGCGAGTCGTTAAAATAAGCCGGCACGGTGATGACCGCCTGGGTGATCTTTTCGCCGAGCTTCGATTCCGCATCGGCCTTGAGTTTCGCCAGGATCATCCCGCTAATTTCGGGCGGGGAATAGGTCTTGGTTTCACCATTTGTGGTGATGGAAATATGGGCGTCGCCGTTCGCGGCTTTGACGACCTTGTAAGGAACGCGATGAAGCTCTTGCTGCACTTCGTCGAACTTCCGGCCCATGAAACGCTTGACCGAGAAGATCGTGTTTTGAGGATTCGTTACGGCCTGCCGTTTTGCGGCCTGTCCGACGAGGCGCTCGCCGGTTTTCGAAAATGCCACTACCGAGGGCGTCGTGCGCGCTCCTTCCGAGTTTTCGAGAACGACAGGCTCGCCTCCCTCCATGACGGACATACAGGAATTGGTAGTGCCGAGATCGATACCGAGGATTTTAGCCATTGGATTTTAAGGTTGCCCTTCTTTAAAAGGGAAATTTGGGGTTGCCGAACACGACCAAGCAGGGACTGCGCCGCGAGTGATGATGCGGCATAAGCCACACACTATGAGCAGGATGTGGATATCGCTCCGGGGACGCGAGCTGTGCCATGTCACAGCCCCTGTCACACCGTGGGCGGCGCAGTTGTGACATGCTGGCGCACATGGACAAAATGAAACCCTCCTCGGAACCCTGCGGGGACTTGCCTTCCGCGCGAAGACGGCGCACCTTCGCCCCGCTTTGAAAATCACCGCAGGATTTGCGATTCTCGCCACCGCACTGATTGTCTTCCCCGCCAGCGCCGCGGAGATTCCCCCGCTGGACTACCAAGAGAGGACGCTGCCGAATGGGTTGCATCTCATTGCGCTGGAGGATCATACCGCTCCCACCGCCGCCATTCAGGTTTGGTATCGCGTGGGATCCGAGGATGATCCCTCGGGGCGTAGCGGATTCGCGCATCTTTTCGAGCACATCATGTTCAAGAGCACGAAGCGAATGCCCTCAGAGTTTTTCGACCGGCTCACGGAGGATGTCGGCGGCGAAAACAATGCCTACACGGCGAACGATGTCACCGTGTTTTACGAGACTGTGCCTTCGAATTATCTGGAGCGGCTGCTCTTTGCCGAAGCCGAGCGCCTCACGGGACTCACCGTGGACGTCCGCAACTTCACGCTCGAGCGGGAAGTGGTCAAAGAGGAGTACCGCCAACGCGTCCTCGCTGAGCCTTACGGGGAGTTCGGGGAATTCATTGAGAAGAAATCGTTCACCACGCACCCCTACCGATTTCCCACGATTGGAAGTATCGAGGCGCTGGATGCGGCCGACCTTGGCGAGGTGCGCGCCTTTCACGCCACCTACTATCGACCGGACAATGCCGTGCTGGTGGTCGCGGGCGACTTCGATCCTGCGCAACTCAATGCCTGGGTGGACAAGTATTTTGGCCCGATCAATCACCCTGCGGAGCCCATCCCGCGCGTGACCATCAAGGAGCCGCCCCGCACGGAAGCGCACACCATCCGGGAATACGACCCGAAAGTGCCGCTGCCTGCTCTGGCGGTGACTTACCTGGGGCCATCGGTGAGCGACCCGGATTCCGCTCCGCTCCGCGTTGCCCAGCAGGCGCTCGCCGGGGGCGAATCCTCCCGGCTCTATCAATCGCTGGTCTATCGGCAGGAACTCGCGCAGAGCGCGGAGTTCGCCGCCGATCTGCGCGCCGGCCTGGGTCTGCTGAATTTCCAACTCATCCTCTCCAGCGGCGTCACCGTCGAAAAAGCCGAAACGGCCCTGCTCGCCGAAATTCAAAAATTTGTGGATGCCCCCATGAGCGACGCCGAACTGGCCACGGCGAAAAACCAGCTCCTTGCGGCCAAGCTGCTGGATCGCGAGACAAACGGGGGCAAAGCGGGCGCCCTTGCCGAAGCAGCGGCGATCCTGGGGGACCCGGCGCGCGCGAACAGCGATCTCAAGGAGCTCCAAGCTGTCACCGCCGCGCAGGTGCAAGCGGCTGCGCGAAAATGGCTTACCGATCCGAATCAGCTTATCATCGAGTATCTGCCCGAAAGTATGAAACCGCAACCAAAGGAACCCAAAGAGAAGGAGAATAAATGAGCGCGCGTCCTTGGGCGCTCGCGACACTCCCCCGCTTCGCGCTGTTCGGCGCGCTCCTGCTGAGCGCCGCGCTCTCCGCGTCAGCCGTGGATCTTCCCGGCCTTCCTCCCGCTGGACCTCCCCATCACGCGACGCTCGCTCCGGCAAAAGAGAAAACGCTGGAAAACGGTTTGCGCGTGATTGCGGTCCTGCGCACCGGTCTGCCGGTATTCACCGCCGACGTATTGATCAAAAGCGGCGCCGAGGCCGATCCCCCCAAGTTGGCCGGCCTCGCGCATCTCACCGCCGATATCCTGAATCAGGGCACTGCGACCCGCACCGCGCCGGAGATCGCCAGCGCCATCGAAGCTCTCGGGGCCAAGCTGGAGATTGAGGCCCACTGGGACGCTGTCAGCATCAAGCTGATCGGCCTTTCCGACTACGCGCCGGAGGCCCTCGCCATCCTGGCCGACGTGATCCGGAATCCCTCCTTTAAGATAGAGGAAGTGGAGCGGGTCCGGCGTCAGACCCTCGATCAGTTGCGCCTCGCCCTGGAAGCGCCGGGGACGGTTGCGCGCCTGGCCGCAGGCCGCGCCGCGCTCGGCCTCTCCCCTTACGCCCATCCGGATTCCGGCACGCTGGCCTCCGTGACGCGGATGACGCGAAAGGACATCATGGAGTTGCACCACAACGCCTACCGGCCGGGGAATGCGATCCTCGTGATCTCCGGTCCCATGCCCGCCGATAACGTCTTCGCCATGGCGGGAAAAGTTTTCGGCGATTGGACGGAACCGCCCCCGACCCACGCCGCCGCCGCTCCCTCCCCGGCGTCCCGTTCCGCTGGCCCGGCGAAATCGCGCGTGTTACTAATCGATATGCCGAATGCCGGCCAGGCTGCCGTCTTCCTCGCGTGCCCATCGATTCCCCGCACCGCCGCGGACTATTTCGCCGGGAAAGTGGCGAACGCGCTCCTGGGGGGCGGCTACTCCTCGTGGTTGAATCAGGAGATCCGGGTAAAAAGGGGCCTGAGCTATGGCGCCGGGAGCGGAATTGAGACGCACCGGACCACCGGCCTTTTTCTCGCCTCCGCACAAACCAAGAACGAATCGGCCGCCGAGGTCGCGCAGGTGATGGAGGCGCAGGTCACGCGACTGGCCACGGAAACGGCGACACCCGATTACCTGCGCTCGCGGCAAACCGTGCTCATTGGCTCATTTTCCCGCGACCTCGAAACCAACGAGGGTTACGTCAAACGCCTCGGTGAGATCGCCGTCTATGGCCTGCCGCTGGATACGATGGAGCATACAGTCGACGACATTGGCGCAGTGGATGCCGAGGCCCTGCGCTTATTTGCCGAGCATCATCTCCCGCTCTCGGGCATGAGCGTGGTGATCGCGGGCGAGGCGAAACTGGCCGCCGCCCCCCTGAAAAAGCTTTTCCCGCAACTCGAAATCATCCCTCAGAACGCCCTCGATTTCGACGCCGGCTCCCTCCGAAAAGCCGCGCGGCGCTAGCTTTTCCCTTCCTAAAAGCGGCGTTCGCGCCTACGTAAATCGCCGCATGCTCAACTACGTATGGCTTGCGTTCCTTGTCGTGGCGGTGCTCGTCGGGGGATTTACGGGAAAACTGCCCGATCTGACCGGCGGCGCCTTCGAAGGGGCGGAGAAGGCAGTGATGAAGGTGGTCCTGCCGCTGCTCGGCATCTGGGCGATCTGGCTGGGCATGATGCGGCTGGCGGAACGGGCGGGGCTGGTGCAGGCACTCGCCCGGGCGCTTCGCCCGCTGATGAGCAGGCTTTTCCCGGACGTGCCGCGCGATCATCCCGCTGTGGGCGCCATGGTGATGAATATGGCCGCCAATATGCTGGGGCTCGGCAATGCCGCCACCCCGCTCGGTTTGCGCGCCATGCGGCTGCTGGAATCGCTCAATCCCAACCCAGGCGTGGCGACGAATGCCATGTGCACCTTTCTGGCGCTGAATACCGCTTCGATCCAGATCCTCCCGCTCACTGCCATCGGCATCCTCGTCACGGCGGGGGCAAAGAGCGCCACTTCCATCGTCATCACCGCGTTTCTGGCGACCCTTTGCGCCGCCAGCGCCGGCGTGCTGGCGGCGAAATTCCTCGAAAAGCTTCCGCGCTTCCGCGCGGAAACGACCCCAAGTCGTGCGGCGCCCGAGCCTGGCGCGCCATGGGAGGCCCTGGAAGCGACCGAATTGGAAAAGATCGCGCTGCCGGCCCTCACGGGCAGACGGCGGATCGGGATCGGGATCTATCTCGCGGCCTTTGCGGCGATGTTTCTGCTCCTCCTATTTCCAGGGATTTTCTCCGGCGCGCTGGGGCAGTTGCACGCCGGGTGGTCCGCACCGTCTCCGCCCGCGGATTTTGAGGGAAAGAGCCTCGGCGTTCGCGCGCTCATGGCAATCTCGCTGCTGGCGATACCCTTCCTGCTCTCGTTTCTTCCGCTTTATGCGGCGCTCCGCGGGGTAAAAGTGTATGAGGAGTTTGTCGAAGGCGCCAAGGAGGCTTGGGGCACGGCGCAACGCACCATTCCCTACCTTGTCGCCATGCTCGTCGCCATCGGGATGCTGCAAAAAGCGGGCGTCATCGATTTGGTGACCCATGGGATTTCACCGCTGCTTGGCGCGGTGGGATTTCCGGCGGATTTACTACCGATGGTCCTGATGCGCCCGCTCAGCGGCAGCGCCACGAATGGGCTCTTCGTGGAATTGGTGCAAAGACTACACGACCCGGATGGCTTCGTCAGCCGCCTGGCGGGCACGATTTACGGAAGCACGGAAACGACATTCTACGTGCTCACGGTTTATTTTGGCAGCGTCTCCATTCGCCAGACGCGGCACGCGGTGATCACCGGTCTCACCGCCGATACCGTCGCCGTGGTCGCGTCGGTTTTCTTCTGCCGGTTGCTATTTCGTTGAGCCGCCTTTGCCCGCCAAATCCGCGGCGGGAATGATGTCGTGGTGGAGCAGGATCTCGCGGCTGGCTGGCCCAGTGAAAAAATCGATCACCCGGCGGCGATTGCCCAGCGGCTTTCCCGCAACAGTCAGATGGATCGACCGGGTCAACGGATATTTCCCCGAGGCGATGTTTTCGAAATTCGGTTCAATGAGCGCGCCGGTATCATCCTTGATCGGCAGCGCGAAGACATCCTTCTGGTTGGCCCACCGGACGTAAGCCACAGACAGCCCGCCGGAATTGACTTGCACCTCGGCGGCGGCGTTTTCGCTGTTTTCCACGAGTGGAAAATGGGCGGCGGCCGCCCTGGCAGGGTCCCCGTAGAGCCAAGCAGCGAACATTTCCCAGATACTGTCTCCAGGCGGGGGGCTGAAGAACCGGATGGACCGGTTCGGACCGCCGAGTTGATTCCAATTGGTATGCTGCTTTTCGTAGATGGCCTCCGTTTGGTCGCGCGTGAGGGATTTAATTCCGTTGTTCCAGAGGATCTCGGGAATAATGAGCGCGACGGCTTGCTTGCCGATCTCGAACTCCTGAAAGGCCTTTTCCGGATAAGCGGCGCGTTCTTCGCCCGAAATGGGCCGAAGCGTCAGCACCAGGTCGGCCATGTTTGCGCCGAGCGCCGCAAATGCATCGGAGCTGCCGCCGCCCGCGATCGGCTTCAATTTAACCCCGTCTTCGACCATCTTGGAAGCCGCGTCGGAAAGCAGATTTTTCAGCGGCGCCACGCATTGGATTTTCAGCGGCGCGGGCGCCGGGTCGCTAGCCTCCGCCAAGGCTGCGCAGGAAACGAGCGCCGACAGGATCAAGCGGAATTGGATGGGGACGCGGGGCACAGTGAGGCCTTTATATGCGTCAGCCCCTGGGAGCGGGCAAGGGTCAAGTCCGCGCGCGCCTCCTCGATCCGCGGGGTGCGCCGATATCGCCCATAGCCCGGTCGCAGGCGGGGAAATAAAAAACCCGCGCTGCGCGCAAATTTTGGGGGGCGCGCAGCGCGGGTCTCCGAGGAGGAAAGCGATAAAGCTTCCGAAAAAAATTAGCGTTTGCTGAATTGGAAGCGCTTGCGGGCGCCGGGCTGGCCGGCCTTTTTCCGCTCGCGCATCCGCGGATCGCGCGTCAACAGTCCTTCCGCTTTCAGCGGGGCGCGGAGTTCGATATTCGATTCCGTCAATGCCCGGGCCACCGCGAGTCTCACAGCGCCGGCTTGTCCGTTCGGTCCGCCGCCCAGGGCATTGACGAACACATCAAACTGATTCACCACCTTGGCGACTTCGAAGGGCTGGAGCACCGTATTCTGGAGCGCCGTCGTCTTAAAGTAATCTTCAAACGCCTTTCCGTTGACTTCAATTTTGCCCGTGCCGGGCGTCATGCGAATGCGTGCAACAGCGGTTTTGCGGCGGCCGGTGGCGATAAATTCCTGGGACATGGAGGAGATAAGAAGGAAGAGGGATGCTTAGACGATGTTGGTGACGGCTGTCGGCTGTTGCGCGGCGTGCGGATGATCCGCGCCGGCATAGACTTTCAGCTTCGTATAAACCGCGCGGCCAAGCTTGTTGTGAGGGATCATGCCTTTCACGGCGCGTTCGACCAGCAGTTCCGGGCGGCGCGCGCGGCGCTGCTTGACGGATTCGCTCTTATGGCCGCCCACGAAGCCGGAGAAACTCATGTAGCTCTTCTGCTCCTCTTTCTTGCCGGTCACCCGCACTTTCTTCGCATTGATGACGATAACGAAATCGCCGGTGTCACAATGAGGCGTGTAAATCGCCTTTTCCTTGCCGCGAAGGAGGTTGGCGGCTTTGACGGCGACACGGCCGAGCACCTGGTCGGCGGCGTCGATGACCCACCACTGGCGCTTCACTTCGTTGGCTTTGGCTGAAAATGTCCTCATGGCTCTTTGTTTGGAAAAGGGCGAGCAAGCTAGGCGGCCCTCTTTTCCCTGTCAACGACATTTCCACAAGAAACGCGAAGACGCAATTCCCGCCGCAAATTGCGAGTCCTCTCTTGACCTGGCTTCTCCGCACACGGACTCTCCCCGCCGACATGGCGACCGATGTCCCGTCTCACCGCTCCGCCGCCGCTTCCGGCCCTGTTCCATGGCATGAAATCTACGCCGCGGATTCCTCGATTCGCCCCCTATACGCGAAAATCCTGAAAGACCTCAAGGACATGCGACCGAACAACCTCCGCGCTCTGGACGATCGCATGGTCGCGACCCTGCGCGAAATGGGCGTCAATTTCGATATCATTCGCAACGATCCCTGGGGACGCCAGCCGTGGACGTGCGACCTGCTCCCCCATGTATTCCCCAGCGAAGACTGGGAACTCATCGTGCGCGGATTTCGCCAGAGGCTAAGCGCCTTCGAACAATTCCTGGCGGACGCCTACGGGAAACGGGAAATCCTGCGCGCCGGCGCGGTTCCCATCCAGGCGGTGCTTGGCAGCCCCCATTTCCAACATGCCTCGATCCGCCTGCCACTTCCACGCAACGCCTACCTGCACCTGAGCGGTCTCTGCATAGCACGCGATTCCAAGGGCGCCATTCAGGTAAAGCATCACCACTTCGGCCATGCCACCGGCATCTCCTATATGATGCAGAATCGCCGGGCGCTGGCTCGTGTGATACCCGAGATTTTTCAAGACAGCCCGGTGCGTTCCCTGGCCGAGACGCCCCTCATCATCATGGAGCGCCTGCGCGAAACCGCGACCGGCGCCTCAAGCGATCCCACGGTCGTCCTTCTTTCGCCGGGCGCCGGCAGCGCAGTCTCCTCAGAACAGAGCTTCCTGGCGAGGCGCATGGGCATTCCCGTGGTGCAAGGCGGAGATCTTCTTGTCCTCGACGATAATCTCTGCCTGAAAACCGTGCGCGGGCTTGAGCGCGTGGAGGTGATTTACAACCGCGTGGCCGATGCCTGGCTCGATCCGCTGGTATTTCGGTCGGATTCCTACCTCGGCGTGCCCGGCCTCGTGCACTGTCTGCGAAAGGGCACGGTCACACTCGTCAATGCCGTCGGCTCGCAACTTGCGGACGACCGTTCCCTGCTCGCATTTTCGACCGCCATCATCCGCTTCTACCTCAATGAAGCGCCGATCCTTCCGACCGTTCCCACCTTTTGGCTGGGCGATATCGACCAGTGCGAACTGGTCCTGGAGAATCTCGACGCTTACCGGATCCGCCCGATTTCCCGCGAAAACACGTCCGGCTCCTGGGAGCGTTCGTCTCCCAGGGAGGACGCGTTGCTCCGCCAGGAAATCCGGAAACGCCCCGGCCACTATGTAGCGCAGCCCCGGGAAGAAGGCGCGCCGACGATCTGCTTTGCCGATGGCCAGCAGGTCGAGCATCGGCAGGATCACATCGTCTTTGCGGTTCGCGGCGGCGGAGATTTCGAAGTGCTCCCCGGCGCGCTTACCCGCGTGTATTCGCGCGCGGATCCGCACGGCGAATTTGGCTTTGGCTGGACCAGCAAAGACTCCTGGGTGCTCAATGACGAGCCCGCCTCCGCGCAAATTCCCAAGCTTTCGCGGCGCGTGCCCGAGATCGGCGTGGCCCAGCGCCAGGTCACCAGCCGCGTCGCCGAGTCATTCTATTGGATGGGCCGATACCTCGAGCGCGCGCATCACCAGGCCTACCTGATCCAGGTCATCGAGACGCTCGAGACCGAGGAACTCAATTCCGCCGAGCGGAAATTCTATCGCCCGATGTGGAACCGGCTCCTGCCTCCGCTGGAGAAAAGCGCGGGCGCCTCGCGCCGCAGCATCGCAAACCGGCTGGATCGCTACCGGCTCGTCCTCGTGCCGGATCCCGGCACGGTTTTGAGCACCTTTCTGCGCGCCATGTACAATGCCGAGAGCGTGCAGGATTCCCTCAGCCCGGAGGCCTGGGCCGCCCTCATCGAACTGCGTTCCCGCTTCCAACGCTCCCGCTACAAAGAGGGTCTCAGCGAGACGGACGCCGCGCGGGTCACCCGGCGGCTTTGCGAATCCGCCACACAATTAATCCCGCAATTCTTCGCCGTGGCGAATGACACCATGCTCGCGGACGACGGATGGCGCTTCTGCGAAATCGGGCAGTCCATCGAGCGGGCGACCATCACCGCCAATTCCGTGGCTTCCATCTCCAGGACGCTCGCCGGCCAGCCCGGCCCCTCCGGGGTTCACGCCTCCGAGATCGAGCTCAGCGCCTTCCTTCGGCTTCTCGGCTGCCGGGATGCCTATCGGCGCATCTTCCAGATGCGCGCCGAGCCGATCCCCGTTCTCGAACTCCTCTGGCAGCATCCGCAGGTCCCGCGCAGCGTCCTTCGTTGCATCACCAAATGCGGGGCGCTGCTGCGGGAGAGCATCGTTCCCGATATGCTCGACACGGCCATCGCGCCCGCGGCCATCGATTCGCTCATCCACGATATTCGGCGCATTGATTGGCCGGCATTCGTTCGCCCCGCCGGCGACGAAGACCAGCCTCAGTCCATCCTGGCGGCGACGTCGATCGCGCGATCCCACGAACTCGACCCACTGCTCCAGCGCCTCATCGCCCGAACATTCGCAATCCACACGCTCGTCGCCGACGGCTTCCTCAATCATCAGGCCCGCATTGCGCAAGTCGCGCAGCCACTGTTGCGGGGATTTTAGCTAATGCGTCAATAAGGCGAACGAGCCGGTCAGCACGAAAAAGTGCGCCCAAACCAGGAAGACCTGGATCCGGGTATAAGCGCGTGAGCTTCCGGTTTCGCTGGGCATGTCCGGATCGACTCCGAAGAGTTTTTGGAAGTTTTTCACGAGATAGGCGCCGGCGAGCAGCGTCACAACGAACATTCCGGCGAAGACCAATCGGATGAAGAGAAGGGCGTCGTTATTCATGAGGCAAGCCTGCCATCGGCGGAAAACGCCGCCAGATACAGAGCGCACGATTTCCCGCCTGCACAGTTTGCGTCCTTTCGCTCGCGGAGGAGCGGGTTAGGACATCTTCCTCACGATGCGGCCCAGCGTTCCCACGGCTTGCTCCAGGCGGCTGGTCCACGCGTGGCCGCAGTTGATCCGGATGAAGTTCCGGAAGTCTTGTTTTGCGGAAAACATGGGCCCGGGGGCGATGCTGATTTTCTGAGCCAGAGCGCGCTCGTGCAGTTCCAGCGCGGAGACCTTCGCCGGCAATTCGATCCATAACACGAATCCGCCGCTCGGGCGTGTTAGCTTGATGTCCGGCGGAAAGGCCGCCGCGATGGCTTCGCGCATGGTGTGGATCTGCGCCGCGAAATTCCGGCGCAGCGCGCGCAAGTGATGATCGAATCCGCCGTTGGCCATGAACTCCGCGATCGCGAGTTGCGGCAGAGAACCCGTGGCGAGGGTGCTGGTGATCTTGAGAGCCTTGACCTTGTCGTAATAGCGGCCAGGGGCGACCCATCCCACGCGATATCCGGGAGCGAGGGTCTTCGAGATCGATCCGCAGAGCAGCACGAAGCCGCCCCTATCATAGGACTGCGCGACGCGGGGCCGGTTTCCGCTGTGCGCGAGCGATCCGTTAATGTCGTCCTCGATAAGCGGGATTTCGCGCTTCGCGAGCATCTCGACAAGCCGCCGCTTGGTCGCGTCCGGCATCAGCGAACCGAGCGGATTATTGAAATTCGGCGTCGCCAGGCACGCGGCGATGCGCCGGCTCTTTACCGCCCGCTCCAGGGCGTCGAGATCCATTCCGTCGCGCGGATGCATCGGGATTTCGAGCGCCCTCAGGCGCTGCTCCTCGACGGCCTGCAGCACCCCGAAATACGTGGGCGATTCGACAGCGACGACATCGCCCGGCTTCGTCACCGCGCGCAGGCACAGCGCGAGAGCCTCGGTGCCGCCGCAGGTGGTGATGATTTCGTCGGGCGAGAGATTCGAGCCCCAATCGAGCGAACGTCTCGAGATCTGCCGGCGCAACGGTTCGCAGCCCGGAGGCATGTCGTAGGCGACGCCGCGCGCTCCCGCGCTCCGGGCGACCGATGCCATGATCTGGCTCAGCCTGGCCACCGGGAGATTCTCCGGCCCAGGATACGCCGCGCCGAAAGCGACAACATCCGGTAGGCGCGCCGCATCGAAAACGCGCGTCTGCAGATTCCCGACCCCGACGAGCGCCGCCGGTTTCGCGGGGCGCGAAATCTTCGGCTCGGAGACGTCCATGCGGAACTGTGGACGCACGAAAAACCCGGACTTCGGCCGCGCCTCGATCAGCCTCCGATTCTCCAGCGAGATATAAGCCTGGACCGCGGTCGCCACGCTGACGCCATGCTGGGCGCTGGCCCGCCGCACGGAAGGAATTCGGTCGCCGGCGCGCAAGGCTCCGGAGCGGATGAGTTTCTCGATCTTGTCCGCGACTTGCTCGTAAAGCGCGGAAGGTCCGTCAGGTGGAGGCATTCCCGGAGCAAACGTTTTGACGCCAATTGTCTGCCGCCGCCCTCTCACGCCAGGATGTCCCGGACCACTTCTCCATGCACGTCGGTGAGGCGGAAGTCGCGGCCCTGAAAGCGGTAGGTGAGCTTTTCGTGGTCGAAGCCCAGGATATGCAGCAGCGTGGCGTGCAGATCATGCACGTGAACTTTGTTTTCCACCACGCCGAAGCCCAATTCGTCGGTGGCGCCGAAGATCATGCCCTTCTTCACGCCGCCCCCTGCAATCCACAGCGTGAAGGCGTCGATGTGATGATCGCGTCCGATGGTGACACGCTTTTCTCCCATCGGCGTGCGACCGAACTCGCCGCCCCAGATGACCAGCGTGTCTTCGAGCATGCCGCGCCGTTTCAGATCGAGCAGGAGGCCGGTCGATGCGCGGTCCACCTCCTGGCACCGGTGTTCGATGGCTTCGCTAAGGTTGTTCGTCTTGTCGCCGTGGTGATCCCAATCGGTGTGGTAAAGCTGAACGAAACGCACGCCGCGTTCGATAAGGCGCCGGGCCAGGAGGCAATTGTTGGCAAAGGAAGGCTTGCCGGGTTCGGCGCCGTAGAGCGCAAGCGTCTCCGGGGTTTCCCTCTTGAGGTCCATCAATTCCGGGGAGCTGGTCTGCATGCGGCACGCCATTTCATAGGCGTTGATCCGGGTCATGATTTCCGGGTCGCCGACCTCTTCAAGCCGGGCCTGGTTCAAGCTCGAAACGGTGTCGTAGAAATCCCGCTCCCGTTTCGGCGTGATTCCATCCGGACTGTGGAGGTTCAAAATCGGATCGCCGCTGCTTCGGAAAGGCACGCCTTGAAACGATGTGGGCAGGAATCCACTGGCCCAAAGCGCGCTGCCGCCGCGCGGACCGCGCGGGCCGGATTGCAGCACGACGAACCCGGGCAGATTGCGCGATTCGCTGCCGAGGCCGTAAGTGATCCAGGAACCCATGCTGGGCCTGCCGGGCGCCTGGAAACCGGTGTTCATGAATAGTTTCGCCGGACCGTGATTGAACACGTCCGTAGTCATGCCCTGCAGCCAGCAAACTTCGTCGGCGATTTCCTTGTGATGCGGCAGCAGTTCGCTGATCGTCATTCCGCACTGGCCCGCGCGCTCAAATTTCCGCGCGCTGCCGAGCAGCGTCTCGTTGCCTTTGAGAAACGCAAAACGCCTTCCCTGTATCATGCTGGGCGGCGGAGTCTGTCCGCTGAATTCCCTCAGCTTCGGTTTATCGTCGAAAAGCTCGAGCTGGCTGGGGCCGCCCGCCATGAAGAGATAGATGACATTTTTGGCGCGCGCCGGAAGCTGCGGCGAGCGGGGCGCCATCGGCGCCGCGGGATCCACCTTGACCGCGCCGAAGCCGTCTTCGGAGAGGAGCTGATTCAGCGCAAGCGCGCCGAGGCCCATCGTGCAACGGCTGAAGAAATGCCTGCGCGTGGTGTCGTGGGCGAGCCGCCATTCCGTTTCGTGAAACTGCCGGGGAGTCAAGGTTTTCATTCGCGGTTGACGAAGCTGTCGGTATTAAAGATGGCGCGCGCGGCGCACACCATGGCGGCGGCGCGTTCCGGAGGAATGCCGGTTTTGCGGAGTTCGTCGGTCAGGAGGGCGTTGGCGGCTGGGGAATCATCACGGAAGTCCTCTTCCTGCCTGACGCAGTAGCCTCGAAGAATCGTCAATTCCTTCGTCGATGGCTCCCGGCTCAGACACAGCATGAACGCACGCCGCAGACGCGGGGTCGGATCGTCTGAGGAATCCTCCCGGAGAAGACGCGCGGCGAGGCCCTGCGCGATTTCCACGAATGCGGCGTCGTTCGCCACAGTCAGCGCCTGGAGCGGCGTGTCCGAGCGCGCGCGCCTCGTGCAGGCCGATTGGAAATCGGGCGCGTCGAAGGTGGTGAAAAGCGGATAGGGCGCGGCCCGATAGAACATGGTATATAATGCGCGCCGAAAACGATTGGGCCCCGTGTCCGCGGTCCATTTCTTGGTGTTCTGGGTGAAGGCATAGACACCCGCGGCTTGCGGCGGATGCACGCTTGGCCCGCCGATCGCGGGATCGAGCAAACCGCTCGCGGAGAGCGCGGCGTCCCGCAGGATTTCCGCGTCCAGACGCACGCGATCCTGCCGCGCCAGCAGCAGATTCCGCGGATCCTTCTCCGCGAGATCCGGACGCGCCTTGGACGACTGCCGGTAGGCGGCGCTCGTGGCGATCAAGCGATGCATGGCTTTCATCGACCAGCCGCGCTGGATGAATTCGCGCGCCAGCCAGTCCAGCAGTTCCGGATGCGTCGGCGCCGAACCCTGGGCGCCGAAGTCGTCATCGGTCTCCACCAGTCCACGCCCAAAATACCGCATCCATAGGCGGTTCATCGCCACCCGCGGGGTGAGGGGATTGTCGGAATTTACGATCCATTTCGCGAAGTCGAGCCGATTACGGAAGCCAGACTGCGGCTTGCGGAAAGCGGAATTGACCGCAGCGATCACGCCCGGCTCCAGCGGCCCCGTCTTCTCGTCGTTGCGCAGGAAGTCCCCCCGCAAATGAATGAACGTTGCGCGCGGCTGCTCGAGATCCTGCATCACCATCAGTTCCCCGTCGCCCGCGGAGTTCGCCTTTTTCGCGAGGCGCGCCCTGGGCTCGGCGCGCTCGAAGGCTTCGCGAACCAGTTTCTTTTGGACCGCGGCGCGCCTGTCAGGATCGACTTGCAGGGCGGCAAGCAGGGCGTCGCCGGTCTTTCCCAAAGGCGGCGCCGAGGCGGAGAAATCGAGTGCGAACCGGCCAATCAGGTAGTTTTGATTCAGGTCGTGATGGAGCTTGATCTCGATCGGCTGACCCTGGAGGACGATCGGTTTTGCGAAGACGAAGACAATTTCGTGATCGCTGTTCATGTGCCCCTCGCCTCCCTTGCCGGGATTGATGGCCCAGCCCGTTTTCGCCTGATCATCGATCGCGGCGGCCGCGGGAAAACCCGGCTGCTCGAGGTCGGCGGCCGCGCGCACAATTTCCTGCGCGACCCCGCCAACGTTCACTTCGAACTGGGTGAGCACGAAATTGCCATTGCCCGCCAGGCCGGGGCCGCGATGCGGCAGCGAGTCGTGGACGAGCACGCGCATCCGCACTGCCGCGATTTGCTTCAACGGCGTATTCGCGACGATCCGGTAGGTATCGTTGAAGGCGCCGCGTCCATCCGCGAGAAGCGAGTGGTCATCCAGCAATTGAAATCCCGCGCCCGACGAGGTGTCGTATTCCAAATACTCGGCGGGCGTCCACTCCGCCCGCGGTGTGTTCGCGGGCGCCGCGTATTTCGCCAGTTCCCGCTTTTCCCAATCCGCCTGCCACCGCGCGATTTCGGCATTGCTGGGAGAAGGCGGCGCCGGCACGGCGGGAGGTCCCCCGAAAACTTCGCCGCGCGCCACGGGAATCGTGGCGCCCTTATTATTCACATCCGTGCCTTGGTTGAAGAACGCGAACATCTCATAATACTCGCGATGGGAAATCGGGTCGAACTTATGCGAGTGGCACTGGGCGCATCCGACTGTGAGGCCGAGCCAGACGACGCCTGTGGTATTCACGCGATCCACCACGGCTTCGTTTCGGAATTGTTCCTTGTCCGCGCCGCCTTCTTCATTGATCAGCGTATTGCGATGGAACGCCGTCGCAATGATCTGGCTTTTGGTGGGATTTGGAAGGAGATCGCCGGCCAGTTGTTCGATGGTGAACCGGTTGAAAGGCATATCGTCGTTCAATGCCTTGATCACCCAATCGCGATACGGCCACATCGCGCGTTCGCTATCAATCGTATAGCCATTCGAGTCCGCGTAGCGCGCCTGATCGAGCCAATGGCGTCCCCAGCGCTCGCCGTAGTGAGGGCTGGCGAGGAGTTGGTCCACGAGATGTTCGACCGCGGGTTGGTTTAGCCCGCTGGCCTGGCCTTTTGGGAGTTTCGTGGAGGACTCGACGAACGCCCGCGTTTCCTCTGGGGAAGGAAGCAGGCCGATGAGATCGAGATAAAGCCGCCGGCAGAGCGTGGCGGCATCGGCCTCCGGGGAAGGCGCGATCCCCTCGGCCTCCAGCCGCGCCAGGATGAATTGATCGATCGGATTCTTCAACCACGCTTTGTTTTTCACCTGGGGCGGCGGTTCGCGCCGGAGCGGCAGGAAAGACCAGTGGTTCTCATACTCCGCCCCTTGCGCGATCCATTTGCGAAGCGTCGCAATCTGATCCGCCGAGAGCGGTGGCCGCTTGGTCTTGGGCGGCGGCATGGCGTCGTCCTTATCATGCGAAAGCACGCGCGCCAGGAGTTCGCTTTGGTCCGGCTGTCCAGGGACGATCGCGCGCGAGCCATCGTGATCCGCGAGCGCGCTTTCCCGCACATCGAGGCGGAGTTTCGCCTCGCGCTTCTTCTCGTCAGGCCCGTGGCAGAAGAAGCAATTGCCCGAAAGAATCGGACGAACGTCGCGATTGAACTCCACCTTCCCGGCGGGTTCTGCGCGCGCCGGCATCGAGAGACTCGCGACCAGCGTCGAGACGCAGACGAAAGCAATGTGGGAGGAAGGAAAACGGTGCTTCATTTTTGCAGAGGCGCGGGAGGATTTCCGAGAGTGTAATGGCTGGCGATGTCCGCCGGCGAGAGGGTGTGTTCGTAAAATGCGAGTTCATCCATTCTCCCGACAAAAGGGCGCGTGGCGTCGCCGCCGCCCCGGACCGATTGTTTGAGGCGGCCCACCAGCAGGTGGTAAAGACCCGGCGCCTGATCGGGATCGACGGGCGCGTGGCCCACGAGCCGGCCATTGAGATAAAGTTCCATGCGATCTCCGGAATTCTGGGCGACCACGTGCTGCCAGACGCCCGGGAGATAGGCGCGTTGCGCGAAGGCATTGACGCCGCCGCCCAAGCCAGGCGGGGACCGCTGCAGGAAGCGCACAGAGCCATTCGGATGCAGCCACCGCTGGCTCTGGTCCATGAGTTGAAGGAGAAAGTAATGCTCTTCCGGCGCCCCCTCTCGAGAGCCGTCAATGAGCGAGACGAGCGCCGATTCACGGATCGCCGCGGACATCATCCAAAGTTCGACCGCGTAACCCGGCTTCGCCGGCTGCTGCCAGAGCCCATCCATCAGAAGGTACTGCCCCTCTTTCCGGTCTCCTTCTTCCGGCCCCCGGTCCCGGCTAAACTCCATCGTGTTATTTCCGCCCGGCTCGGCGCTCAGCCGCAGCGCGCCGACCGCGCGGAGAGAAAGGCCGCCGGGAATTTCATTGGGCGTGAGGCCGTTTTCAAGGGATTCGAAGCGCCAGTAGCCCCACGGCTTCGATGCGAGCACGGCAACCGCGTAACCGCGATCCAGGCGCAGGACTGGCGTGGGGGCCGTCGGCGCGCTGGCAAAGGCATCCGCCGGCTGGTCGGTGCGGGCGATCCGTCCGCTCCCAGGCTGGATGGACGCGGACTCATCCTTCTGAACCAATTCGCTCCGCAAAGTGTATCCCTCACGGTTTAAAACTGAAGCTTCCACTTTCCCATCGAATACGTGCAGAGCCGCGGCGCCATCCCCAGTAACATTGAGCGCGAACTCGGTGCCGAGATCCACGACCGCCATGCCCGGGCTCGTGACGGTGAAACCGCTCGCGCCCTCCTCCATACGCACACGCAGACGCCCTCGGTAGCAGAGCACGCGATCCAGGGCGAGCAGATCGAGATCCGCCTCCCCTTCCACAAAAACCACGGCGCCATCGAAAAATCGCAGGGTCGCCGCGCCTGCGGGCATCCGAAAACGCCCGGCGGAAACGACATCGCCTTCGTGCACCGCCCGGCCGCGCGGCTCGGCGGTGGCGGTCCCTTCAAGATGGCTGACGATGGCGAATCCTCCCGCATCGCGAGTCTTGTCCAAACCGGCGACTGCCGCGGGACGATCGCCGCCAAGCCGCAGGCCCCAAAACGCCGCGACCCCGGCGAAAACGAGCACAGCGGCGGCGATGAGCCAGCGGTTCGCCTTGAGAAAGCCGGCAGGCTCCGTCCGCGAGAGTTCGCTCATGATGCTTGTGGAAAACGCTTCCTCATCCCAGGGCTCCGCCGGTTTCGATCCCAGTTCGTCCTCCAGACGCAGCCACCGCGGCTCCGCCGATTGCGTGGCTTTGAGCATGCCGAGCATCCGCAATTCCTCCACGAAAGCGCGGCGAAAAACGGCATCTTCACGCAGTTTCGAGAGCAGTGCGGTCTTTCGATTCGCGTCCATTTCGGCGCCATTCCACGCAAGCAGGAGGTCGTTCAGGTCGGGTTCCATCAGGAAGCTTCCTCGCGCAGGCATTGGCGCAGCAATTGATTGGCGCGGTAATGCAGTTGATAGATGGCGCCGACACTGGTGGACAGCTCCTCCGCCATGGCCGCGGGCTTAAGTTCCTCGAGCCCCGCGTGGACGACACGCCGCAGTTTTACCGGAAGCTTCGCGATGCAACGGAGCAAACGCTCCATGACTTCCGCCGGATCGCCCGACGCTCCCGCTTCCAGATCGGCTTCAACGCATTCCACCACCTCCTGCCGAAACCGCTCCAGCGCGCTATCCCGGCGCGCGGAACTTCGAAAGTAGGCGAGCAGCTTGTGACGGGCGATTCCCCGCAGCCACGCGCCGAAATCTTCCCCGCGCCGAAATGCGGACAAGCTCCGGAAGGCCGTGATGAAAACCTCTTGCGCCAAATCGTCCACCGCGTCGAGGTGATGCAACTGGCTCCCCAGATAACCGCGGATCGAAAGGCTCCATTCGCGGACGATCCATCGGAACGCGTCACGGCGGCCGCCTTCGATTTCGTCAAGAATGGAATCAATGTCTGCGGGAGAGAGCATACCGGTTCTACCCTTCAATGTGCCGGGTTGGCGAAAATCTCACAAAAGAATTGCGGATTTCGGAGGCGCGCTGATGGCGAACGTTTGAACAGCGCTCCATTTCCTTCGAGCGCTGGGGGGCCGCGGAATCCGATCCGCCTTCTGCAATCCGCTATCCGCAATCGGGATTGGCGCCTGACACAATCATCGCAGGGCGCGGGCCACCAGCTCCGCGGCCCGGAAACCAAGGGCGCGATAGACGAGTTGGTAGGTTTGCGGCGCGGCGGGGCCAGCCAGCCGAATATCGCGCCTGCGCGCGGCGTGATAGCGGGCGGCGAAATCGATATCCTGACCGGCGAGGCTGCGCGCCATTTCGAGAAATGCCCGGCCGAGCGCCTCCTCGTGCGCCGGCGCCCACGCGTCGCTCGCTCTGAGCCATTCGCGCAATCCCTCGCAGAGGGCGGTGCGGCTGGCGATGACCCGGCGCTGATTGCCCCGAGACCGGGTCTCCTCGGACCAGATGCGATAGACCGCGTTAGGCGTCGGGGCCAAGACGAACCGGCAGCCGGTTTTCAGGGCGCGGTAGTAGCAGTCGTGTTCATCGCAAAGCTGCGTGGGGTCCTCGTCCCAGCGGCCAATCGCCTCGAGAGCGCTCTTCCGCCAGAGCGCGCCGCTGGTCTGCGGGAGCTGCCACCGGAGCAATTGGGTGTAAATGTCGGCAGCGGAATCGAGCGGCT
>Ga0302319_10006800_pt1 | contig 22635 bp, 21 predicted proteins | sample Bog_T0_2_FD_203319 | JGI IMG/M metagenome (GOLD analysis project Ga0302319, IMG submission 203319) | Peat permafrost microbial communities from Stordalen Mire near Abisko, Sweden - Bog_T0_2 | ecosystem: Environmental > Terrestrial > Soil > Wetlands > Peat | place: Sweden: Abisko, Stordalen Mire...
ATGCAATACATTGCGCCCTACTCCGGCACCGCGATTGCCGAGTACTTCCGCGACACCAAGCGCCATGCCTTGGTCATCTATGACGATTTGTCGAAGCACGCCGTGGCTTATCGCGAAATATCCCTACTGCTCCGCCGTCCACCGGGACGCGAAGCTTATCCTGGGGACGTGTTTTATCTTCACTCCCGCTTGCTGGAACGCTCCTGCAAACTCAATGACAAGCTCGGTGGCGGTTCGATTACCTCGCTGCCCATCATTGAAACGCAGGCTGGGGACGTCTCGGCTTACATTCCGACTAACGTCATCTCTATCACCGACGGGCAGATTTTCCTCGAAGCCGATCTATTCAACTCCGGCGTACGTCCGGCGGTAAACGTTGGCATCTCGGTTTCGCGCGTCGGATTCTCTGCGGCGGTTAAAGCCATGAAGCAGGTTGGTTCCAGCCTCAAGCTGGAGCTTGCGCAGTATCGCGAGCTGGCTGCTTTCGCGCAATTCGGTTCCGACCTTGACAAGGCCACGCAGGCGCAGTTGAATCGCGGCGCGCGTCTTGTCGAACTGCTCAAGCAGGGACAATTTGAACCGCTTCCGTTCACTCACCAGGTCCTCGCGATCTATGCCGGCACCAACGGCTTCCTGGATGATCTGGCGGTGAGTGACGTGCGCCCATTTGAGAAGGCTCTCTATTCTTACGTCGATACGGCCAATCCAGCGCTGTTCAAGAATATTGCGGAGAAGAAGGCTCTTACCGACGACATTAAGGCCGATATTGCCAAGACTATCAAGGAAGCAAAAGAGCGCTTCATCGCCGAGCGCGGCGCAGAGCGCAAAACAGCCGTGGCTGCTCAGTAAAGGCAACAGCAGAGTAAACGAATATGCCTAGCGTTCTCGATATCCGGCGCCGTATCCGCAGTGTGACAAGCACACGGCAGATTACCAAGGCCATGAAGATGGTCTCTGCCGCCAAGCTCCGTCGCGCCCAGGACCGCGCCCTGGCTGCCCGCCCCTATGCGCAGATGCTGACCAACGTGCTTCGTTCGCTGGTGCAGCGCGCCGATGTGATCGATTCCGATACGGGCAAGGCCAAGCATCCGTTGCTGGAGACTCGCGAGGAGCGCAACATCGTTCTCGTGGTTGTCACCGGTGATCGTGGATTGGCCGGGGGCTTCAACTCCAACTTGCTGAAGGCTGCCCAGCGCTTCCTTGAGACCAAGCAGAACATCAACGTGGATGTGGAGTGCGTGGGCCGCAAGGGCCGCGACTACTTCCGCCGCCGCTATCCCGCGCAGCTGGCGGATGAAGCGCGCGATGCGTCCTCGGCCGTTCGGGTCACGGGCGAGCACGTGGGTATCCTCAAGGCCCCGCAATTCAGCCATGTTTCGCCCATTGCGGAAGACATTATCGAGCGCTATGCCAATGCGGAAATCGATGCCGTCTATGTACTCTTCAATGAGTTCAAGTCGGTGATTGCGCAGCGCCTCGTGGTGGAGCAGGTTCTGCCAGTTGGCTCCATCGGTGAGCGCGACATCGAAGCCACGATCGATCTTTCCGTCGAAGAGCGCGAGCGCATTGGCGAGGCCGCTACCTCCGCCGGGGTCGGACTCGAGCCGCGGGATACCAGCGAGATTTACCGTCAAGCCGCCGGATTTGGAACGTCGCAGGTGGATTACATCTACGAGCAGCCCGCCGCAACGTTGTTTCGCGCGCTGCTTCCCAAGTATGTCATCGCGCAGATCTATCGCGCCATGCTGGAGTCGGTGGCTGCTGAACACGCCGCGCGCATGACCGCAATGGATTCTGCAACGAATAACGCTGGTGACCTGATCGACTCGTTGACCCTCACGATGAACCGCGCCCGTCAGGCCGCGATCACCAAGGAACTCATCGAGATTGTCAGCGGAGCCGCAGCGCTGTAAATGAATATTCGCGCAATTCAGCGAAGGAATTAGCTCCACCGGTTTCTGCTTTCAAGGTTCAACCTTGAAACTCTGAAACCCTGAAACTTTGAAACTAGGTTCTGCTCATATGCCAGAAAATATCGGTCACGTCATCAAGATCTCCGGTCCCGCCGTGGACGTGCAGTTCGCCGAGACGGCGATTCCGCTCATCTACACCGCGCTTCGCGTGGTCAGCGAGGGCTTCACGGTTCCCAAGCCAGTCGACGTCATTCTCGAGGTGCAACAGCATCTCGGAGAAGGCCGCGTCCGCTGCGTTGCCATGCAGCCCACCGAAGGCATGGTCCGCGGCATGAAGGCCATCGATCTCGGGGGCCCCATCAGCGTTCCCGTAGGCCGTCAGACTCTGGGCCGCGTGATGAACGTGATCGGCGAGCCTGTCGATAACCTCGGCCCCATTGGTTCCGATACGCGCATGCCGATTCATCGCCTGGCTCCGGCCTTCGATGAACAGTCTACCCGCGCCGAGATGTTTGAGACCGGGATCAAGGTCATCGATCTCATCCAGCCCTTTTTGAAGGGCGGCAAAATCGGACTCTTCGGTGGCGCTGGAGTCGGCAAGACGGTTGTCATTCAGGAACTCATCAACAACGTTGCCAAGCAGCACGGCGGCTATTCCGTCTTTGCCGGAGTCGGCGAGCGCACCCGCGAGGGCAACGATCTGTGGCTTGAATTCCAGGAGTCCGGCGTCATTGTTGCGGGCGATCCCTCCAAGTCCAAGGCCGCGCTTATTTACGGCCAGATGACCGAGCCTCCAGGGGCGCGTCTCCGCGTGGCTCTTACTGGGCTTACTGTCGCCGAGTATTTCCGCGACGCCGAGGGCGCCGATACGCTGCTCTTCATTGACAACATATTCCGCTTCACTCAGGCCGGTTCGGAGGTTTCAACCCTCCTCGGACGTATGCCGTCGGCCGTGGGATACCAGCCCAACCTTGCGAGCGAAATGGGCGAATTGCAGGAGCGCATCACCTCGACCAAGAAGGGTTCCGTCACCTCGGTGCAGGCCATTTACGTGCCTGCCGACGATTTGACCGATCCTGCCCCGGCCACTACATTTGCGCACCTCGATGCCACCACGGTGCTCAACCGCGCCCTGACCGAAATCGGAATCTACCCCGCCGTCGATCCATTGGCTTCCACTTCGCGCATTCTCGATCCGCGCATCGTTGGCCAGGATCATTACGACGTGGCACAAAGCGTCAAGCAGACACTACAGACCTACAAGGATCTTCAGGACATCATCGCCATTCTTGGCATTGACGAACTTTCGGAGGACCAGAAGCTCACGGTCTCGCGTGCCCGCAAGGTTCAGCGCTTCCTCTCGCAACCGTTCCACGTTGCCGAGCAATTCACCGGATTCCCTGGCAAGTACGTAAAGGTCGCGGACACCGTCCGCAGCTTTAAGGAAATCATTGACGGCAAGCACGACGCCGTTCCCGAACAGGCCTTCTACATGAAGGGATCTATCGACGAAGTTCTCGAAGCCGCCGAGCAGATGAAGGCGAAGGCGTAAGAAATCACGGGTACCCCGCACGGGCCGCTTTCTGGGCCCGCGTGGAGACCGGGACATCCACATGGCAGATACTATTGAACTCGAAATTGTGACGCCGGAACGCCAGGTCGTAAGAGACCAGGCTGAAGCAATTCAGATTCCGGGCCGCAGCGGCTATCTCGGAATCCTTCCGGGCCACGCACCACTCATTACCGAGCTCGCCGTCGGCGAAATCACGTACACCAAAGCAGGCGTATCGACTCATCTCGCGGTGGCCTGGGGCTTTGCCGAGGTTCTTCCTGACAGAGTTACCATTCTCGCAGAGGTTGCCGAGCTTGCCGAAGACATTGACGTGCCTCGTGCCGAAGCTGCTCGCGACCGTGCCCAGCAGCGATTGAATGACGTTGTGGATTCCGGGGAATATGAGCAGGCCACGCTTGCCCTTGCTCGTGCCGAAGCCCGCATTGCCGTCGCCAAAGGCAAGTAGCGCAGTCTCAAAGCACTTTGACTGAGCAATAATAAGGGGTGGGCAATTTTGCCCACCCCTTCAAACATCACAGACTAGTTAAGGGGAATGTACGCCATCTGGCCGAAGTTTCCTCCGCCAGTTGCCAGCGTGTTCACAAGCGTCAGCGTGTCTGCAGAGGAATCGAAGCTATAGGTCGACAGTTGATTGTTCAGCAACACGGTTAGGTACCGGCCATCGTTGCTCACGTGCATGTCGTTGACTGTCGCGGGTATGGCGACGGTGGCCAGTTGCCCTAAGTTTCCTGATCCATCAAGACTAAACACCGCAAGCCCAGTGTTGCCGCTTCCCAAGCCGACTCCTGCGGCGAACACATATCCGTTTGCGCCGTGAATGGCAACGCCCGACGCGGTGTATGTCCCGTAGGTGCTGGCCAGGGATAACAGCCCCGATCCGTCAATGTTGAAAACCTGGATCGAGGACGCGCCGGTGTTGGGATCATTGACACCGGCAAGCAAGAACTTGCCGGTGGAATCCAGGCTCAGGCCGCCATTGGCGACCAGCGACAAGGAAAGATTTTGCAGCAAGGTGAGGCTGCCGGTAGTTGGGTCGACCTGGAACGTGTAGATTTGTGGCGTTCCAAGTGGGGGAATGTTTCCGGGGACGTAATCCTGGCCAGCGACGTACATGATGGAGCCGCTGCTGTTGAAAGTCACACGTATGCTGCCAGAATAAGTGTCATTGAGTACGTAGGTCGTATGCGCTGCGCCGGACGGACGGCCCGTCGTCGAGTCGAGCGTGAGAGTTTCTATCAGAATCGACGAGGCGCTGTTCTTTTCAATTCCATACAGGAATTGTCCGTTCGGATTGGCCACCAGGCTATACAGAAAAGCCGCGGGAGCATCGCTGTACGACGGGAACGTCAGTATCCCCGTCGACTTGTTGACGGAGATGTTGACCACGCTGCTCGTATAGCCGGATAAGGTCGCCGTGTTATTTCCGAGATACAGATTCGTGCCAGCGGGATGCGCCGCCAAAGTGACGCCGGAGACTCCGTTCAGCGGTGAGCCGGGCACGGCTAAGATGGTGCCATCAGAGCCCACCGTGGCCTCCGCCAACCGGCTGTCGCTGCTATCCAATGGATAGGCAAGCGCGATGTTCGGGGTTAGCGCTGCAACCGTCAGCAGCGTGGAGCCTGCAATCCCAACGGATGGCGTCGCTTTGATGGTGGTAGTTCCGGCGGCGACGCCTTGAGCCAATCCTCCGGTGGTGATCGTTGCCTTCGTGGTGTCAGAAGACGACCAGGTCACGCTGCCGGTCACGTCCTGAATAGAGTTGTCCGTCATGGTCGCGGTGGCCGTAAATTGCTGCGTGGAGTTCACGCTAAGGCTGGGATTGGCGGGCGTTACCGCAACCGAGGCGATCATCGGGGCCGTCACCGTCACCGTGGTGGTAATCGGTGTAAGGGTGCCGCAGGTGGCAGTAATCGTACTCGAACCGGCGCCCTTGCCTAGCAAGGTGTTTGAGGCACCGGTGGTAGCACTCAAGGTGACGGCGCTGAGGTTCGAAGATGTCCAGGTACATGCGGAAAAAGTGGAAGTAGTTGCAGCCGTTCCATCCGTCAGGGTGCCGCTCAACTGTAGCGTGCTGTTCTGTCCTAACGCCAATGAGAAGTTGGTTGCGGAGAATGAGAACGAGCTCAGCGCCGCTGGCCCAACCGTGATGGTGATGGTGCCGCTCACTCCCTGAGTCGTGGCCGTGATGACGGCCGTGCCCTGACTCTTGCCGGTTACGTTGCCGAGGGCATCGACTGTTGCTACCGCCGTGTTTGACGAGGAAAAGGTAATACTGGAACCCGCCGCCGTCGAGCCACTGTCAGAGTAAGCGATGGTAACAGCGAGTATGACAGATTGGCCCGAGGTGATCGTCGAGGTGGGAGCAGTAACCGTGACCGCTGCAACATTCGAGACGTTGTTGGCGCACGCGCAGAGCACAACCAGCAGAATCAATGACAGCGGGTACAAAAGAACACGTCCGAGTCTCACTAGAGCCTCCATCAGAGCTAAAATCGTGGCCGGTACATGCACCCGGACGATTGGGCGCAGGGGATTCCGCGCCACGGGAAAAAAGTAACAGGAGCAATCAATTCTAGCAGCCCCGCCCTGAGTAGGCCAGACTGTTCTCTCAGAGGACAGCGGACGCTCAAGTGTCAGTGGAAGCGTGATCCGCGTCTGCCTCTGCTACACTCATCGGTTCGTCGGGAATTGGGTTCAAGGAGAACTACATGAACGTCCAAACCATTGGTGTGGTTGGCGCCGGAACCATGGGCAACGGAATCGCCCATGTCTGCGCCAAAGCGGGGTTCAAAGTGACCCTCGTGGAAGTGGAGCAGCGTTTCCTCGATCGCGGCCTCGCCGCCATCGTCAGGAATCTCGCACGCGAGGTGGAGAAGTCGAAACTCTCATCTGCCGACCGCGATGGTGCGCTGGCACGCATTCAGGGAACGCTGTCGCGCGACGGTCTGGCCGGGTGTCAACTTGTGATTGAAGCCGCCAGCGAGCGCTTTGAAATCAAGCAGCAACTCTTCCAGCAGCTTGATCAGCTCTGCCCAGCCGAAACCATCCTCGCCTCCAACACCTCGTCCATTTCCATTACCAAGCTGGCCGGACAAACCAAGCGTCCGGACCGCGTCATTGGTATGCATTTCTTCAATCCCGTGCCGGTCATGAAATTGGTCGAGGTCATTCGCGGCATTGCCACCAGCGATGAAACCTACGCTGTCGTCAAAGCCGTCGCCGAGCGCCTTGGCAAAGCGCCGGTCGAGGTCAATGATTCTCCGGGCTTCGTGAGCAATCGCATTCTTTTGCCCATGATTAACGAGGCGATTTTTGCGGTGATGGAAGGCGTAGCCACACCGGAGGCTGTCGATGAGGTATTCAAACTCGGCATGGCGCACCCCATGGGTCCGCTCACTCTTGCCGATTTCATCGGTCTCGATGTTTGCCTTGATATTCTGCGGGTGCTGCACAGCGGACTTGGCGATAGCAAATACCGCCCCTGCCCGCTGCTGATTAAGATGGTCGATGCTGGTTGGCTTGGCCGCAAGTCCGGTCGTGGCTTTTACAAATACGAGTAACTCGGGCAAAGCCGCAAACGGCGATTGCCGAGCGCTCGGTTATTTCTTTGCTGCTATCGCGGCCTTGTCAGCCTCCGAGGGTCCGTACACTCCGGGCACCTTGAGTCCGGCCTGGCGCATCAGCACCGTCATCTGTGCGCGATGGTGTCCTTGATGCGCGATCAACATCGTCAGCACCTGTCCCCTGCGCATGGTGCGGCCAAAGACTGGAATCTCTTCTGCCAGTTGCTCACTATTCAGCTTTCCGGCGGCGTTCGCAACCTGCTTTGCGTTGTGCTCGTAAGCCGAGACAATTTCGGCAACGGTATTCATCGCGGGCAGTTCCGCGGGCATTGTCAGCAGCCCAGCGTGCTCGGGAATCTTCAGAATGCTGATTGTGATGTGCTTTGCCAACGAGTCCAGCGAGTATGCGCCGGGCGCAACGCTCTGGGAAAGCGAGGCATCGCTCAGTGCGCCAAACACCCGCAGCGTCGAGTTGCTTTCCATCTTCCACGAGTCTAGGAAATCTTCCACGGTTCTGAACATGTCTGAAACGATAGCCCCCGCGCCTTCCCGTTGCAAGCCGCTTCGACTTACAAAAGTTGTCCATCGTTACAGTAGAGGATAGAATCGCTCCGCAAGGAAAATGCCCCCTGATGACATCATCCAAACCTGAACGCTTCCCATTTCTATTCGGCCTCTTCGCGCTACTCCTCGGAATTGGCTGCGGCTGGCTCCACGTTATGGTGGAGACCATGGAGGAACCTGACCCTCTGCTTTCGGCCCTGGCCGTGACCGTGGTGACCATGATGCTCGGCCTGCTGCGTCCTGCGCGTCCGTGGAGGTGGGTTCTGTTCGTTGGAATTCCCGTACCGCTCGCGATTCTGATTGCCAGCTTCGTCATCCCTACCGCCCACTTCACTCGTGCCAGCATTGCCGGCTCCGTTCTGGTCTCCCTGCCCGGATGCGCCGGTGCCTTCGGTGGATCGTTGCTGCGCCGCAAGGTTTCTGAAATCTTCTTTGAAGACAAACCGGACGCTCACGCAAAGTGAAATGCCCCGCGCTTGCGAGGCATTGATTTCCATAATTCCATGTGTACTTAGGGGACGCGTTGTAATAACACGCGCCGTTGGTACGCTGCGCCGGGGAGCGTGCCCGGCTTCTTACATTCTCAAGACTTGAATTCGCTGACAGGCGCGGTCAGTCCGCAATTGCTCTCCGGCTGCGGCTCAGCCCTCCTGGGCTTGCTGTTCCAGTTCGCCGCGCTCCAGTTTCTCCTGGCAACTAATGCAATGGCGCGCCCAGGGAACTGCCTCCAAGCGGCGCTCGTTGATTTCGTCCCCACACTGTTCGCATTCTCCGTAAGTGCCTTCCGCAATGTTGGACAGCGCGTGTTCCACCATCTGCAAGAATTGCCGATCGCTGTTGCTGCGTGCGAATAGAAACTCCTTTTGATAGGAACTGGATGCGCGATCGACAATGTCTTGCGCGGAGTCCGTCACTTGCGCGGCGCGACCGTCTTCCTCGGTTCGCGCTACGCTTGTGCGGAGATTGAGCCGTCTGGCTTCCAACAGATTCCGGTAGTGTTCCAGCTTTCGTTTGTCCATAGTCTCAGCGATTTCTCTAGGCACCAAACCCGCTAACAGCCACAAGCAATGAATCATATTAGCAGCCGGTTCAAACGGTCAATGCAATTTTGCCCCACTGCCTGCGTTGCGCTATTTTAAGATGCGGCGAAAGGACGCGGCGGAGAGCAAATCGCGTTCGCGCGCTGCAACAAAAAAGCGACCCGTGGGTCGCTTTCAGAAAGAGGCAAGGGAGGGTGGGATCTGATAGGCAGGAAATAACTAGACGCCGCTCCTAACTTCGGAGCTGCCTTGAGGAAGTCGATACCTCTTGTGAGGAAAATCCATTTGGTTTACGGCCTCTTTATTACTTTCGTTAGATGCACGTGCCGGGCCAGCCGGACTGTTTTTTCGTTACTCTTAAGAGAAAATTTCTAAACGATTCATTTTACAAGCACTTATCTAGAAAAGAGAGATTTTGCGGTGGAAGCCACGCCAAATTGTCGCCAAACTTGACATGTAAAGGTGGCAAGTTTATACCACTAATTGGCATTAGTCGACTTCTTGTTGAAGTTATCCTGCTCCTCCATGACTTTCAACTTGTTCAGAAGAGCTTTGTAACTCACCTTCAAGATCTTCGCTGCCTGTCGACGGTTCCACCGGGTTTCATTCAATACCCGCTCAATCGCCTCGCGCTCCGCGCTCATGGCGGCCTGCCGCCCAATTTCCAGCAGAGAGAGCGATTCCACGCCCAAGTGCGCCGCATGGAGCAAAATTGCGCTCTCGGGCTCCGGACTTGGGCGCTCCGGATGTAAGTTCGGCTGGACGTTCCGTTTTGGCTCCCAAATCGGAGGTAGACTCCCACTTGAGGGCGAAAGCATTGGCTTGTGGGTCGAAAGTTCTCGGATAATCTGCGATTCATTGCCCACGATCACATAGCGCTTTACCAGGTTCTCCAATTCCCGAATGTTTCCAGGCCAGGAATACTCCATCATGCGGCTCACCGCGTAATCGGTGAACGGAGGAGGCTGCTTTCCATAGTATTCGCTGTACTTACGCAGGAAGAAGTCGAGGAAGATGGGGATTTCCTCCTGCCGCTCCCGCAGCGGTGGAATGTGAATGCTCACTACATTTAAGCGGTAGAACAGATCTTCGCGGAAAAGGCCTTCCTCCACGGCGCGTTCCAACTGTTTGTTGGTTGCGGCCAGCACCCGGACATCGACCGAGATGTCACGCTTTCCTCCAAGTCGCGCGAATCCGCCATCCTGCAGAACGTGCAGAAGTTTCGCCTGTAGTGCCGGATGCATCTCGCTGATTTCATCCAGGAAGATCGTACCCCCATGGGCCAGGTCAAACTTACCCAGCTTCTGCCGGTTCGCTCCCGTAAAGGCCCCAGGCTCATAGCCGAACAGTTCGCTCTCCAGCAGTTCATGCGGTATCGCCGCGCAGTTCACCTTTACAAACGGCTTCTCGCTGCGTAGCGAATGGGAAAATACCATCCTCGCTACAACTTCCTTGCCGGTGCCGCTTTCTCCACGGATCAGCACGGTAGCATTGGTATCCGCAACCTGCTCAATGGTGGTCTTTACATCTTCCATCTTGGGACTGGTGCCGAATAACATATTGCCGTCACTCTGCCGCCGGACGTGGTCGCGAAGCTGCGTAACTTCACTGGTCAATCGCTGTCCATCCAACAGGCGAGCCATACGCTGATCCAGCGCGGGCAGATCAATCGGTTTTGCCATGAAGTCATCTGCCCCAAGCTTGGAGGCCCGGAAGATCATCTCCGGCGCGCCGCTGCTGGCGGTCATGATCACGGATACGTCCGGCTTGATCTGCTTCAGCCTCTCCAGGGTCTCCATTCCCTCCATCCCTCGCGCATCCGCGTCGAGCAGCACCAGGGCCGGGTCAAAAACCCGGAACATCCGGATTGCTTCATCTCCCGTGGCAGCGGAACTCACGTCATAGCTACGGCGCATCAGATGCGCGCTCAAAAAGTGCGACTGGGCGCGATCATCGTCCACGATCAGTACTCTTGGCCTAGCGGACCCGTGCATTCGAACGCCTTCCATGGGTTGGCAGTGCTGTTATTTTTCACCGGACCAAACTGAACTTCCCGTTACAAAACGTTCAGGAGCAATATATCTAGAGTACTTTATTTAGAAAACAGTTGCATGTGAGAATGCTTTTTTTAGGTCGTATGCACCCTGAAAGTGGTCGGCGGATACACATTCAAGATTGGGGGCATATTGCCTAACGTTCTAAAAGTTGGCATAAAAATATCATTGATATGTATTTATTTACCACCAGGTTCTAGATGAATTCAACCTCAAACGCACAAAGAGAGGCTGGCGTTGGCCTAGCCTCTCTTTGTGCGTTTCGAATGCGGTTAGCTATTGTTGAGGACGGTGCGAACTTTGCCCGGACTGGGCATGAAATGGTAGGGCGGCCAAGGGCCAGTGAGGGAAATCTCCACGCCCTTGAACTGCCGCAGGGCGCTCGAATACCGGCTCTGGTATTTTTCTACTCCAGCGGATTCGATCAGGTGCGCGATGTCCAGCACCATTCCGGTGTCAACCCTTTTGCAGGAGACTTCTTCCTGCAGTGGGCTCAGCAGCTTATTTACCTGAACCGATAGGGCTCGGGCGCGCGACTGCCGCTCCCGGTCGCGGCTGGCCTGTTCCCTTAGTTTTGTCAGGTATTCTCCCCCGGCTTTGTGCGGCAGCAAGGCCAATACCTCGGCGATCGCCTTGCCTTCGCGTACCGTAACCTTGATGTGCATTTCGCTCTTGCCGCGGAGTTTGGCAATCGAATCTGCGAATGTTTTCTTGTTGTTACGGATGGCCTGGCGCAATGCGTCATCGGATTCAAACACAGTGCCAAACTTGAATGGCAGCAACGTGGCCACCTTGAAGCACTCGCTCACGATGCGCGCATGTTCCATCACCGATTGCTGGGTTAGCGCCATTCCATGTTCGATTTCGCTCACAATCACGACAAACTCGCCGCAGGGAAACCCCCGCACCGGGCTTGCATTTACGCCTTTAAGGGATTCGATCAAAAATGGACGACGGACCCGGCCTTGCTGAAAGTTCGACTGTTCGCTGATGCAGTATGCGTACCACGCCATCTTCGCTCTCCAACGACTCCCGGCAAACGTCGCACCGGGGGATGAGGACCAGTTTCAACTGAAGTAGAACTTCGAAAATGAGGCAGGTTGGGGAAGGCGGTTCATACTACCCATGCTATCGATGCTTTTTCGTCCGCTCTCCTGCAGGATGGTTTGGTTCCAAGGCCCGTTATCCGTCCTGGGATCCCTCTTGTTGCCTGGTAGCCAGTTCATTGAGGAATCTTCTTTCTGGAATCCAACCCGTAGTTCAAGCATCTGAATAGCGGCAAATCTAAGGTAGTCTTAGCCATCTGAATCCTAAAGCGAATTGCTTAAATTTGCAACCAAAAGTAATAAAATAGTCATCGAGCGGCATTCGTGGGTGGGCGGCATAAAGCTCATCTGCAGCATCCCAACTAAAGCGGCATCCCGTTCGCTACAACCAGGCGACAAGAAAGTGCTGCCCGTACTCATCTCCAGGCGAAATGGCGAACCCATCCTCTTTACCTGAATCCGCGCCGCTTGAGCGTTTTGCCGTCGAGGTCTTCTCGGAACTGCACGAGGACACCATCGTCCGACGCGCCCACGCGGTTAACGTGGTGCTCCGCATGAGTATGCTGGCAGGCCTGGAGATGGAACTCGCGTCCACCCTCAACCTGGTTTGCGATCTCGCCGCCGAGATCGTCACCTTCATGCGCGGAGTCGTTTACTTCTGGGACGAGGATACCGAGGTTATGCACGTTCGCGTCACGCGCAACATGCCGGATCCCGACGATGCGAGCTACGCGCGGGCCAACGTGCTCAACTACTGGTCGGCTAAGCTGGCGCGGCCTCTCCTGCTCACCCGGCACTGCCTGCCTGAGACTGACTTGCTGTTGCAAACCATGGATGCGGCCAGCGTCCTCGTGGTGCCGCTGTTTGTGCGCAACCGGGTCATGGGGTCACTGCAGCTCTTCGGCGAGCGCACAGATAGCTTCTCGCGCGAAGACGCACAACTTCTGTGGATTCTCTCACTGGTTGCCGAAAGCATGTTAGCTCGCGATTACTCCAACGAGACGCTGTTGCGCTTTGCCTTTACCGATTTTCTCACCGGACTCAAGACCCGCGGCTACTTCGAACAGCAACTCGACCTCGAACTCGCCCGCGCAGAGCGGCGAGGCACGCCGGTGGCGATTCTCATGATCGACATCGATCACTTCAAGCGCCTCAATGACACCTACGGCCACCAAGCTGGCGACATTGTGCTTCGGGACGTAGCCGCGATGCTCACCCGCGATCTGCGCGAAATTGATACGGCTGCCCGCTACGGTGGAGAGGAGTTCATCCTACTGCTTCCCGAGACCAACCTTCAGGGAGCCATGCTCGTCGCCCATCGTCTGCGGCACGCCATTGAGCATGCGAACTTTCTTACCGGAGCAAGAGCCCAGCCCGGGGTTGAATCCGGGGGTGAGCCCGAGCACATCACCATCAGTATCGGCGTAGCTCTCTTCCCGGAAGAAGCCATGTTCAAGCGTGATCTGCTGGAAGCCGCCGACGCCGCTCTGTATGATGCAAAGACCCGAGGCCGCAACCGCGTTGTTCTATTTGCGGATATCAAGAACCGGAAGGAAGCGTCGTAAGCACGGTTTCACAGGTTGAAACCTCGCAACCTTCCCCTCGCCCCTACTTCCTTGCCTTGCCCGCTGCTTTTGCAGCCGATTTTGTAGCAGCCTTTTTCGCCGAGGGCTTGGCGGCTGCCTTGCTCGCGGTTTTTGCCGGTGGTTTCTTCGTGGCGCCTGCCGAGGTCTTGACGGCCTTCCCTGGCGCTTTTTTCACCGGCGCGGCTTTCGAAGGCACGGTTTTTGCCGCAGCTTCATTCACAGCCGGCTTTGCATGAGCTTTTTTCTCCACCGGTTTACTGGGTGCCTTTGCCTCAGGTTTGGGGGCTTCCAATGCATCGCGATTCGCCAGCGCGGGAGCAGATATCTCGTTGACTTCCTCGGTGGCAGCGGTGCTGTTTATGGCTTTCACCTTCGGTGGAACCACTGTCGGAATTGGCGAGGCGTTCTCTACTCCAATCGCGCCCAACTGGCGCAGAAGCACTTGCCGCATGGCATCCAGCGGCGCTGGCTTTCCGGTCCAGATCTCAAACTGCCGCACCGACTGGTGTAGGAACATCTCTGCCCCGCTGATCGTGCCAAGCCCCTTTGACTGCGCCAGCTTCAGTAGCGGAGTTTCGATCGGGTTGTAAACCATGTCAAACACCCACAAGGCGTTCAGCTCGTTTTCCTCCAGTGGGGTGTTCCTGTCAGCTCCCATGCCGACTGGCGTGGCGTTCAAAATGAGATCGAAGCTCAATTTTGGCAGTTCATTGCGCTTCACGGTTTTTGAGCCGGACTGTTTCGCCAGGTTCAGCGCGGTGGCCGGGGTGCGATTCAGGATGAATACCTCTGCGCCTTTGCCCCGGAGGGCGAAGACCGCACCCCGCGCCGCGCCTCCCGCGCCCACTACCAGCGCGCGTGCCCCTTCCAGCGGCACCCGAAGCTCAAGCGCGGCCAAAAGGCCATAAACATCCGTGTTGAATCCGAAGAGTCTCCCATCCTTGCCACGTACCACGGTGTTGCAGGCTCCGGTGCGCTGGGTCGGGACGTCGCTATTGTCCAGGTGCTCGACCATTGCCTGCTTGAAGGGCATGGCCACGTTGAGTCCATCCACCGGAAGTTCCTTGACCGTAGCCAGCAAATCCTCCAGCGACTTGGGGCGCAGGGGCAGATAGACTGCACTCACATTCTCGCGCCGAAAGGCGGTGTTCATCACCGCAGGAGACAAGGAGTGCGAAATCGGGTCACCCGCGACCCCGTATACCTTAGTCACCGAATCGATCTGTTCGACGCGGTAGAAATCCCTCAGCTCACGAAAGGTCGGTTGTCCCGACGCCGTCTCCCGGCCCTGTCCGGCTGATCCGAAGGTGAACGCCGCTCCAGCGCGGATCGCAAGGATGCGGCTCAGCAACCCCTGTTCGCCCAGGCACATGCCCACCATCGGATATTCGGAGCTGTGCCTCTCCAGGAAGCGGGTCATCAGCACATTGTCATGCAGGCATGTAGCCGTCCCCACAATGCTGTAGAAGTCGGCAGGGAAGGCACGCATCCGCTCGAACGTCTCTTCGAGCTTGTTGGTGCCCTTGAAGTCGCGGCTGGAGAGCACGACGGCGGCGCGGGCCCGTAGTCCCTCCCAATCGGCGCTGCTGATCGCTTCCGCGCTTTCGATTTCCACGTCGATTGCCGGGCAACCAGCTTCGATCGCCTTGTGCAGGACTTCCAGTTCTGCCGAGACCGGGCCGCTGAAGTTTCCGCCCACCGCCGTGCGGCGGCAGGTGGCGATGACAATGGCGTCTGGGCGCATTTCCATCAGCCGCCGGAGGCGCGGGATCGCCGCGAGTGGAGCCTTGAGATAGTCGAGCCGGAGCTCTATCAAAGTGTTTTCGCGCAGAACCGTTTCCGCTTTATCCAGCAGCTCGGCCGGTTCAGTGCCGGTCAGCGAGACGCAGATACGCGGAATGCGGAGGCGCAGGGAGCGAGCAGCGTAGTTCATCGATGGAACATTCATTCGTGCGCAAATGGTAATGATGTGATCGTCTGGTTGCAATGGGTGATTGCATTTTTCCTATGGAAAATTCCCAAAAAATGGTGGGGTGCCCCTTCAGTCAACCGTTTATGTCCAACTGTTTGTCGAAGGTCACTTGACCGGCGAAGCCACCTTTGTTAGCTTCCGGAGATAATCGCGGATGCTCTATTCTCTGCAACTGCCGCCGCGCGGCTGAAACGAGAGCACGGAATGAAATACCTGATTGCCGCTTTAACCCTGCTGTCTGGCAGCTTGTGGGCGCAGTCGAATCGCCCGCTGGACATCCCGACCGGTGCCTCTCCGGGGAACGGCCCGAGCTACAGCCAGATGTATTGCTCCGGCTTTATCACCAGGCAAGCGATCCCACGGACAAACTACGTCCTCGGTTCCAAGGAAACTCCGCAAGAGGATCTTATTCCGCAACGAGCCCTGATGTTTCTGGGCGGCCCAACCCTGGTACAAGGGCAGCGCTACAGCCTTCTGCGCCAAGTTGCAGACCCCAATCACGAGGATTCCTCACCCGAGCAGCGCAAAAAGCTTGGCAAGCTTGGCGCGCTTTATGAGGAGGTCGGCTGGGTGACCGTACACTCGGTACAGAAGGATGTATCGATCGCCAGCTTTGATTTTTCCTGTGAGCCTGCTATCCAAGGCGATATTGTAGTCCCCTTCAGGGAGAAACCCACCCTGGCCTTCCGCACCACCGACCCTCCAATCAGTACCTTCGTTCCCGCGGTCAATGCAGTGCATGGACATATTCTCGGCTCGCGGGATTTCACTGGCTTGCTTAGCTTGGGCATGGTCGTCTACACGGATTTTGGCGGGGCCATGGGCGCCAGGCCAGGAGACTATCTGACTATCGTGCGCGGTTACGCTCCCGGCGATCTTAACCGGATTGATCGTGCCACGGAAGGCTTGCCCAGGGGCTCCGAAGCGACCGCCGTAAAACCCGCGAAGGTTAAATCGCATTCCGATGACCGCATCCCGCCTCGCGTTCTGGGCGAGGTTCTCGTGCTGGATGTCTCTCGCGACTCCTCCACCGGGATCATCACCCGCGCCTTCTCCGAGATGGAGTTGGGAGATGTCGTGCAGGGCGAAGCTGGCCAATCCGCGCGTGCAGCGGGTTCGCCGGAAGCCGCCGAACCCGCTTCCTGTAAGCCAGCCTCGCGTCTTCGCCGCATGCTCTCCCTGGCCCACGGCTGCAAGGGCGCTGGCGAAACGGTGGAAGAATAGAAAATTGCGGAGTTCCATGCTGGAGCGGACCCATAGTTGATGTGCCCTGCCGTCCCACCTTAGACCGGTTCCAGAGAAACTATGTCCTCTGTAGATTGTGCTGAGCCGTTGCTCGCTGTTGGTCGCAACGGCCCATGGCCGGAAGCTTCGGGATACACCATCTCTGGAACTGGTCTAGCCGCAAAAGCGGCGGCGAAGGTGGGCACTGGCGCGTTCTACGGTGATCGGAGTATTCGGCGCGGTTGTGGAACGTGCGGTTCTGAAACGTGCGGTTCTGAAACGCTTCCTATTCTCTCAGGCTGTCCCCAGGCTTCGCTTCGCCGAAAACCTCTGCCGTAAACGCCTCCAGTTTCGCCCCTTCTCCCAGCACGCTGAGCGGCAGGCCCGCTTTCTTGCAGGTCTGTTCGAGGAACGTCTCCCGATCCCATCCCCACTCGGGAGCCACTTGCGGGAGCAGCAGTCCGCGGCGTCCCTTGTAAGTGACCATGAGCCCATGCCTGCCCACTACCACGTCTTCGGCAGCGATCTCAAACATGGGAGACAGAACGCTGATCTCCACTTGCAAGCTCTCCAACTCAGCCTCGGTTACGGGACGGAATCGAGGGTCTTCCAGCGCCGCTGCCTGCGCCGTCTCGCGAATCGTCTGCTCCAGAGGTGCCACGGCCATCACAAATCCGATGCATCCGCGCAGCGTTCCGTGCTCGTGCAAAGTTGTGAATGCGCCACGCGGCTCGCGCAGATGCGGGTTTGCGTCGACTGTGTTCCGGGCCCAGTCCGCCGCTGTTTGCGGCGACTGTCCGGTGACCGCCGAGCGAATGCTCAACTGTGCCAATCTCAGCAGCCAGCGGCGCTCCTCAGCGGAGTATTCAGCAGGATAATCAGTCATATTTGCAACCTTGAACCTGCGAACTTTGAGACCTTGGAAACTTTGAAACTTGCGCTTCTACCTCGCTTGCACATTCTTGTCTTTATCGCCCGCCCGGTTCACTACGAACGGCAGCGGCGTGCGCCTCTGCTGGCTTTGCAGGGTTGCTTCCACCCAGAACGCGCGGAAGTAGGTCGCAGCCGAAAGCAGTGACACGGCGAGTGTCAGCCAGATCGTACCGGTTGCGATCGCGACTCCCGGCAACAACATGCCTCCCACAGTCCACTGGGGCCAGGCGTGTGCCATTAGTACGGAGACCACGGAGATGACTTGAACGACGGTCTTACCTTTCCCGATGTCGGGAATCCGCAGTGTCATGCCTTCCTGCACTGCCACCGAGCATAGCCCAGTCACCAGAAACTCTCGTCCCACAATCAACACGGCGATCCATGCGGAAACCAGCGCTGGAGCAAATCTCACCAGCGCGATGTAGGCCGCGGCAACCAGCAGCTTGTCTGCCAGCGGCGAAAGCAGCATTCCCAGCGTGGTCACCTGACGAGTCCGTCGCGCCAGGTAGCCATCGACTCCGTCACTCAACGAGGCCAGCAGAAATACTGCCGTAGCCAGTAGCTCCTGCCTGCCGTGCATCGCGGAAAATCGGCTGCCCGCAAGAATCCAGAGCAATAGCGGCACGCAACCGATTCGTGCGAGCGTGATGGAGTTTGGTAGATTCACGGGAAAAAGAAAGTGGCCGACCAGCGCCTCGATTATGCGGCTTGCACCAGCCAGATTCAATGCACCTAAGTGGCCAGAGCACGCAAACTACTCGCGCCGCGCAAGCTTATTTCCCCGGCTCGGTTGCAGGAGCTTCGCCCGGGCTCGCTTCTGCTGCGTCGGCCTGCGGCTTTGCGTTATCCCGGTTGACCATGTCTTTCAGTTCTTTACTGGGTTTAAAGAAGGGAATCTTCTTCGGTGGAACTTCCACACGGTCGCCGGTCTTTGGATTGCGGCCAACCCGGGGCTTGCGCTGCCGTGTCCGGAAGCTGCCAAAACCGCGAATCTCGATCTTGTCTCCTGTGCGCAGCGCGCGCACCACGCCATCGAAGATTGTCTCCACAATGACTTCGCTGTCCTTACGGGTCAACTCGGCCAGTCGAGAAACTTCTTCGATAAGATCGGCTTTTGTCATGTCGTTGTTTCTCCGTAAAAGCGGATTTTGAAATCCCGTCGCCTGACATCGCACCGGGTAAAACGTTGTCAAATGGGAGTTTACCACGCTCAAAGCTAAAAGGAGTAGGGGCAGTCAATAGGAATTTTGTGCCGCCCCGCTCCAATTTACTTTCCAACCAGCCGTGCCAGGAAGCGGCCCAGGCGGTGCAGAAATCCAGAATTCTGGGCCTGGGGCTTGGTTTCCGCTACCGGTCCGCTCACCTGCGGCAGTAGTGCCAGGGCCAGCCTGGAGTTGTCGGCGGAAAGCGACAGCCGCGACACCGTCACATAATAATCATAATCCTGCACGGCTTCATTGCCGCGATAGACGAACGAGCCCTCGACCTCCAGATGCGCTTCCCGCGCATTGCTGGCCGGAGTTGCAGCCGGGGGTGAGCTCGAAACTGCGGCTGGAGTCGCGGCTGGGGCCGTTGCCGGTGGCGCAAGCGAAGCTGTCGCCGTGGCCCCGGCTGACGCGGTCGAACCCTGATTCGTCAGGATTGGCGCCGGCGCTTCGGTTTCCAGTTTCGGACACCCGCAGACTGCCGGCGCATCCGCGAGGCCAGAGATCCTGCCGGACTTGAATAGCGCGCTCTTACCCGGCGAGAGCTGATAAGCGCCATTGCCCATCATTTCCGCAACGAACACCGACGCATCGTTGCCCGGCAGGGAGCGCATGCATGTGTCCCCTGACCGGGCAACTGAAATGGCGAGATGGAAGCTGCCCGGGCTGATCAGTTGCAGACGGAAATCCGGCGTGATCACCGAGTCTGACGAAGACTCAAGCGAGTAGTTCAGCTCCACTGCGCCCACGTTCATTCCCACAACCAAGGACTTCCCGTTAGCGTCAACGCTCAGAGATAAGTTGGTCTTGGGACAGATGCGCAACTCGCCGCCACGCTCCAGCTTCAGAAGCGCTACTCCGTCTCCCGCCGAAACCTGCGAGCCGCTGAGTACGTGCGCGCCATGCCCTGACAGAACGACCGAGCCGCGAACGCTCGCGTCGCTTGAAAATACTTCACCGATCTCGTTCTGTGCATAGAGCGCCGGAGAAGCAGCCAATGCAATGCCGAGCAGCAGCAGATGTTTTTTCACGATGAGCTATTCAATCACACAGTGGGCGGCGCGTCATCGGATCATTTTCTGCTTATCGTCATCGGCCACAAATTCGTAGCTGTCGATTACGGCCGCGACCTCAAACTTCCCTGAAGGTTCGCCATCGACGCGAACCACGGTGCCAATGCAACGCACGTTGATCGCTTCCGTCATCGTCACCTCGGTGGGTAGAGTCACCGTGAACTCAATGGCAGACCCATGCTCCAGGGCTGCGTCGCATTGAAAGCAGATCCCATGTGAGCTGACGTCTTTGGTTTGTGCCATTTCCTGTACCTGTTCACCCGCCGCTCCGGTCACCATCACTGGGAGTTTTAGAGCAAACCGCCGGATCGCCCGTTTTTCTTGTGCGGCCACTTCGTCCATGGAAAAACTCCTTCGAGTAATAACTTACAGCTTACGTTTCAGCCTGCAAGTGTCAAGTCAGTAGTTCAGTCCTGGCCGAGGAATTAGTAACCAGTTGCGCTTCTTCCGAAATTCTCTAAATAGAGAACAGGTCTTATTTATCATATAGTTGCCATGGTTCTTCCACGTATCTGCCGGGAGATGCCTTTAGTACCCGCTGGAATCCGTGTCATTCCCGGCACCGCGGCTCTCACGGCGGTATTGTCTGCGGGCATATACTCGGTTAACTCTTATCTCCGCCGCATTGGAGCCGGGAGGATTTTAACTCTCTGTATGTTTTTTTGATTTTGGCTCTCAACTACACTGGTAGGGGACGCATGAAAATCAGATTCTGGGGTGTGCGTGGATCGACTCCAACTCCGCAGTTGGAGAACATGCAGTACGGTGGGAACACCTCATGCGTGGAGGTTCGCGTCAACGACCATATCTACGTGTTTGATTGCGGAACCGGGTTTAGAAATCTGGGCAAGAGCCTGATGGCAGAGCGCAATTCCAGCCCCATCTATGCCCACGTCTTCCTCTCTCATTTTCATTGGGATCACATCCAGGGCATTCCATTTTTTCAGCCTTTGTACGAGAACCCGGATAATTACTTTTTTTTCCACTCTTCCAGCCGCACTCGCGGCCTGCAGCGCGCCATCGAGGAACAGATGGCCGATCCCTACTTTCCCGTGGATATGAGCGAGATGGCGGCACATTGCAATTTCTACGACATGGAGGAAGAGCGCGTTGAATTTGACGACTGCATCGTGAAATCCATGTGGCTCAATCACCCCCAGGGATGCCTCGGCTTTCGCCTCGAAACCGACAATGGAATCTTTGTGTACGCCACTGACACCGAGCCTGGCCATTCCGTTTTTGATCGTAACGTGCGCAAGCTCGCCGAAGGCGCCGACGTGCTCGTCTATGACGCGCAGTACCTGCCCGACGAATACGAAGCCAAGCGGCGCGGATGGGGACACAGCCATTGGCGCGAAGCCATCAACATCGTCATGCAGAGCGGCGCCAAGGAACTGGTGCTCTTTCATCATGACCCCGACCACGACGACCAGTGCCTTGACTCCATCGTAAAGTCCGCTTCGGAGTATTACCCGCGCGTGCGCGCCGCCCGTGAGGGAAGCGTAATAACGCTCTAGACCTGTTCCAGAGAAACTATGTTCTCTGCAGATTGTGCTGAGCCGTTGCTCGCTGTTGGTCGCAACGGCCCATGGCCGGAAGCTTCGGGATACACCATCTCTGGAACCGGTCTAATTTCCCGCGCGTTGGCAATGGCTATTTTGTCTGTTCGCTTTGCAATATCGACAGAAATGCCTTGGTTGCATTGGAAAGGTGCTTGTCTTTGCGGTAGAGATAGTAGGATCCGATCGTGGCATCCATTCCCGTCAGGCGAATACCTGCCAGGGATCCGGCAGAGATCTCCCTTTGCACCATGCTCTTGGATTGAATCGAGACCCCCAGCCCTGCTTCGACTGCCCTCTTTACACCCTCGATGTTTCCGAAATCGACCACCTTCTCCAGCGTGATTCCCAGAACTTTCAATCGTTCTTCCACAACCGCTCTTATTCCGGCGCCTCTGGCCGCAACAATCAGCGTCTCTCGCGGCAGATCCTCCGGCCTGATGCGCTTCTTGGTTGCCCATCGGTGTCCACTGGGGACGATCACGACTAATTCATCCGTCGCAAACTCCTTGATGATGAGCCTCGCGTCGTGCGACACATGGTTGACAAGGCCGAGGTCGAGCTTATTTGCTAGCACCTTTTCCACAATTTTCTCGCTCACCGCCAACTCGAGTGTCACTTCAATCGAGGGATATCGTTTTCCGAACGCGGCCAGGATGCCGGGCAGCACATAATTGCCCAAGGCGAAGCTTGTTCCCACGGCGAGTTTACCGCCGTGCAAGCCCTTCAATTCATCGATCCTTTGCTCCGCCTCGGCAATGGAAGTCATGATTTTCTGGCTGGCTTCAAAGAGGATTTCGCCCGCCTGGGTCAGGGCGATCTTCTTGCCCAGCCTGTCAAACAAAGCAACTCCGAAATACTCCTCCAGTTGCCGAATGTGTTTGCTGATGCCCGGCTGCGTCAGATGCACGACCGCGGCGGCCCGGGTGAAATTGCGCGTTTGCGCCACGGCGTCGAAGATCCGAATTTGATTAAGATTGTCCATAATTTTTAGTTATCGTTCTAATACGATCAATTCATGGTGCGTGTCAAGCCTTTTCGTAGTCTTAACTAGTAGTACAAAGGAGAACGAAATGAGCCAAGCAGCATTCAAAAGCGTAGAAATTGAGGAAACCGGCAACAAGGCAAGCAACGCCACCAGTTCGAAACTGTTCGCCGTGTCCGCGGTTCGACCGTCTCTCGGTAGCCAGGTTACCCGCCGCGTTGCCGAAGTTGTGGATTTGCAACTGGCAAATGGATCGATGCCCGCCTGATCCGTAACCGGCGTTTCATGTCCGCGCACGCCTCGCTTGGCCTGAGTTCCAAGCGTCGCAAGCGCCGACGAGCCCTC